>JACCDH010389448.1_pt1 | contig 51718 bp, 50 predicted proteins | sample 7442481 | NCBI WGS metagenome assembly JACCDH01 (sample SAMN15323433, study PRJNA562643) | freshwater metagenome | isolation source: river surface water | place: USA:Blue River Watershed | collected 2017-08-15
TGAATCCAACCAAGTGTCTGCTCAGCATTTGCACCAGTAATTGGGCCAGAGCCAAACAATGAGGCTACTTTAGACTTACCGTACCAGTAAACCGCAACTTGGTGGCCACCGTCTAGAACACCCTTACTAACCGCGTCAGTCACTTCGAATGGCTTAACTACTGAGCCGCCAACGAGGTAATCAATCTTGAGCTTACCGCCAGACATTTCATTTACTTTTTTGACGTAGTCTTCAGCCATTTCATTGAAAACGTCCTTAGCACCCCAAGCACCTTGCATTTTCAACACAACAGGAGCTTGAGCTACAGAAATCATTGGGAAGCCAGCCAGTGGAACAGCTACAGCAGCAGCACCTGCTTTGCTGAAAAACTTTCTACGGGATTGACTTGTATTTTCTTCTTGAACAACTACTGGGGCTGCATCTTTGGCAGTAATAGACATCGAATATCTCCAATTCTTCTTTTATTAATCGGTATAACAACAACACGATCGTATTCCTCCCTACAAGCATCTCAATTGGGGTTTACGCTAATTTCCTCATGAAAATGATTCACCCTAAAACCCTCTTTCAGGCCGAGGCATTAACTGCAAGGGTTTGCTGGACCTGGTTAGCCCTGGAGCTAGTAGATGGGGTCATCTCAAGCTACCTTAACCACTTTAATAATGGGTTTAATCCCAGCTGGTGCTTAGGGTGTGCCGGTATAAATCGCCAGCCAAATCACCAGCGGTAAATAGATCACTGACAGTAGATGCCCCACCATCACAATTGAGGCTACTTTTTGGGGCTCTTGATTATGGCGATCGGCCAAGATGTAATTAAATACCGCAGGGGGCAAGCCAGCAAAAATGATCAATGCACCCTTCTGAATGGACTCCAAAGGCAATGCCCATATGACTAAATAGGCAACCAACAGGCGCAAAACAATGGAGAGTGCGGTTGCAACGACGCCCGCTTTGACATGCTCAATTTTCCCTTCAGCTAGGCGGGTGCCCAGCGAGATCAACATCAGGGGAATCAAAATAGTGCTGACCATGGTGACCGAGGTATCTAGCCAATCTGGCAAAGTCATCTGAAAGTGACCAAACCACAGACCGAGACCCATCGACCATACCAAGGGGCTGGCGTAAATGCTTTTGGCATCCATCTTGCCGGTCATCACTGCCGAACCTAGGGAGAAAATCAGAATATTGGAGAGCACCATGAGAAGTACTGATGGCGCCAATCCATCTTGCCCAAATGCCAAGACCGTGAGCGGAATACCAATTGGGCCAACATTGGTAAACATGATGGATGGTAGTAAAGCTTTAGCTCCCGTTCCTGAATACTTGGCCAAAGGCAGAGCTAGTAAGCCTGAACAAACGACTATCAATACTGCTGCCAACACCAAATAACCAGCGCTTGTGAAATCCAGTGGCTTAGCCGATAAAGAGATAAAAATAAAACATGGCAATGCCAAATCAATAATGGTGTGATTGGCACCACTCATATTGGGTTTTTTATACCTTGCATATACAAAACCCGCGAACACGATCGCGAAGATTGGCAGGGTAATACCCAGAATGCGCAGAATCATCAGCAAATACTCATATCCATACTCATACTGATTGCTTAAGCATTGCGGCGCTGAATTATTTCAATATGGGTATATGCCATCTTGATTAAATCGCAGTCTAATTGCTTAACTTGTGCCTTATTAATCATCTCGAGCAAGATATGGCCATGCTCGGTTTTGTTGCCAGCGTTTAAATCTCGCAACATCGATGCCGTCCTTGGTGATCCAACTGCGGTGAGCATGTCAATCGATTTGCTTTGCACTCCAGCAGCGATCGTAAATCCATGTGCATCTGCAATCGCACAACACTGTGCATACATGGTTTTAGTCAGTGCATCGCCATAGGGGGTAGAAACAATCTCACCAATAGAGCCATTACATAAAGTGGTCATCCCCGCTAAGGTGCTCAGGAAAGTCCATTTATCCCACAGCGCTTGTTCAATATTCTCGCTATAGACTGCATTAAAGTCAGTCTTCTGACATAACTCATAAAATGCTTTTGCCGCAGCCTCTTGACTTGGTGTGCGCGCACCGACTGTCAGGACATGCAAATCGGTTAATTGCTTTACTGCACCTGTTTCAGTAATCGTTGCAGCAATATGCGCGATACCACCCAGCACGCGCTCACGACCAAAGTGCTTATCCAGTTGCTCAATATGCGCTAAGCCATTAAGGAAAGGCAAGATGAGACCTTGGCTGGAGGCCCCAGCAATTGACTGTAAAGAGTCTTCTAAATCAAAGGCTTTGGGTGCCAAGATAATGAGGTCATAAATCGGCTTTAGATCTTGAGCTGTCACTGTTTTAGGATGCACCGTATAACTACCTTTTGGCGTTTCCACTACCAGTCCATGCCGCTCAATATGCGCTTGGCGCTTCTCACGTAACAGGTAAGTGACATCTGCACCAGCCAACATCAACTTCGATCCGTAATAGCCGCCAATACCACCCGCGCCCACAATTAATATCTTCATGATTTCCTCGAGGAATGTTTTGTGAACGATAAACCATAAATTGTGCCCAGGTAGCCCACCATAACCAAGCCTGCCGCTAAGAACTTCCACCCAGGTAGTGACTCACCCAAGAAAATCGCAGTTGCTCCCATGCCAAAGATTGGAACGAGCAAAGGGGCTGGTGCTACTAGAGCTGCTGGATGCTTAGATAAAAGCCAGGCCCAAGCGGCGTAACCAAATAAGGTATTGGCCCAAGATTGCCAAAAGACTCCTGCCCAAGCTCCTAAAGGCGCTAACTCTATCTCTGAAACTAAGCTGGAATATCCTCCCTCAAAATACAGCGACAGCAATAACAGAGGTGGAATAGAAAATGCACTGGCCCACACAACATAGGCAAACATATTGATAGCGCCTGCTTGTCGACTCACGGTATTGCCTGCTCCCCAAGCACAACCAGCACAGATGACTAAACCTATTCCGAGCAAACTGGTTTGACTATCAATGTGACTCGCGATCACCAAGAGGCCGATCATCGCAATTCCAATGGAGATGGCTTGATGCCGGTAAAGCCGCTCTTTAGTAAAGATCATCGCAAAGCCGATAGTGAAAAACACTTGGGTTTGCACCACCAACGATGCCAAACCAGGAGTGATGTGGCCATTGATCGCATAAAACAAAACGCCGAATTGCCCCACCCCAATAAAAATTCCATACATCGCTAAGTTGAGCCACGATACCTGGGGACGTTTTACAAAAAAGATCGCCGGCAGTAAAGCAAAAACATAGCGCAGGGTTGCGAACAAAAATGGTGGAAATGCATCCAGTGATTTTTTAATCACGACAAAGTTAGTCCCCCAGATTGCCACAATGGCTAAAGCCAAAAGAAGATGACTTAGGGGTAGTCGGTTAGGAAGCTGATTAGGCAGTCGATTGGGCAATCGATTAGCTGAGTTACTCACCACAGAGCAATTCTGCTGCGCGCTGCGCAATCATCATCGTTGGCGCTGCAGTATTTCCTGAGGTGATTGTTGGCATTGCCGAGGCATCGACTACCCGCAAGTTGTTTACTCCTCTCACCCGTAATTGAGAATCGAGTACTGCCATGGGATCATCATCTCGTCCCATCTTGCAAGTGCCCACCGGATGAAAAATTGTCGTACCAATATCTCCAGCCGCTTTAATTAACTCTTCTTCAGTTTGATATTGCTTGCCAGGCTTGTATTCCTCTGGTGTGTAAGGCTTAAGCGCTGGACTTTCCATAATCTGACGTGTTAGACGCAATGAGTCGGCTGCCACCTTACGATCCTCATCAGTAGATAAATAATTTGGCGCAATCACTGGGGGAGCTTCTGGATCAACCGAGCTGAGATGGACACTACCGCGGGATGTTGGACGCAAGTTACAGACACTGGCCGTGATGGCATCAAAGGTATGCAAATCTTCGCCAAACTTTTCTAAAGATAAAGGCTGAACATGATATTCAATATTTGCCGAAGGCTGATCGGACGAGCTATATGCAAAAGCACCTAGCTGCGATGGCGCCATCGACATTGGACCAGAGCGCTTGAAAACGTACTCCATGGCAATGAATAGCTTACCAAGCAAAGAACTCGATTTGGTGTTCAGAGTTTTAATACCATTGACTTTATAAATCATCCGTAATTGCAAATGGTCCTGTAGGTTCTCGCCCACGCCCGGTAAATCCGCAATGACGGGAATGCCTAGCTTGTTGAAATGCTTAGCTGATCCAATACCCGAGCGCTCTAGAACCTGCACACTACCAATGGCACCCGCGCTCAAAATGACTTCCCCTTGCGAGTCAGTATTGAGATTGCTGCAATAGACATCGATGGTGTTTCCATCTTTTATATATTGCACACCGAAGCAATTTTTACTCGCTGGATCAATCAAGAGCTTATTAACTACAGCCTCGGTAATCACCGTCAGATTGGGTCGCTTAGCTGCATCGCGTAAGAATGCTTTAGCAGTATTTAAGCGCCAACCTTTGCGTTGACTGACATCAAAATACCCCACCCCAAAGTTATCGCCTTGGTTAAAGTCATCGGATGCCGGGATGCCTGCTTGGACTGCAGCCTCTCTAAAGACATCCATAATGGGCCACCGTAAACGTTGACGTGATACCGTCCACTCACCACCTTTACTGTGCCATTGATTAGCAGCACCGTGATAATCCTCGAAGGATTTATATCGACGTAGCGCATTTTCCCAAGACCAAGACTCATCACCAGTTGCCTTAACCCAAGAGTCATAGTCGCCAACCTGACCACGCATATAAATCATGCCATTGATCGATGAACAACCGCCCAACACCTTTCCCCGCGGATACAGTAGTGAGCGTCCATTTAGACCTTTTTCAGCGGCAGTCTTAAAACGCCAATCAGCCCTGGGGTTATCAATGCAATACAAATAACCAACCGGAATATGAATCCAAATGTAGTTGTCATGCGACCCCGCCTCAATCAACAGCACCCGATTAGCGGGATTCTCAGTCAAGCGCTTGGCCAACATACAGCCTGCACTACCTGCGCCAATGATGATGAAGTCATAGGTGTTTTGCGTAGAGGATTGAGTCATGTCTCTGTATCTATATGTATGTAGAGCAGCACTTTCATTATTTACCATCCCAGCAAATCAAGTAATTATTGTTACTTTTGTTGATTTGATATATAATCAAAGTTGATCTAATATTAGATCATGAGAACTACCTTTAAAAAAGCATTTACCCAGTTTGTAAAAAAGGCTTCCAAGCCTTTGCAGTTAGCCATTGAAATCAGGGTCGCTGAAGTTTGCGATAACCCTAGGATAGGTCAACAAAAGCTAGGGGACCTTCAGGGTGTATTTGTTTATAAATTTCGCTTTAACGCACAAGAATATTTAATGGCATACCAATTTGATCATTTTACAGATGCAATAGAAATAACTTGGATTAAATTTTGCCAAATAGGACCTCATGAAAATTTTTACACTCAATTAAAAAAATCAATTCGATTTAAATGACAATTTCAAGCCATTCCAAAACAGAAAGTTAGGTCTATATATATGACTCAATTCATGAACGCAGAGGATCTTTTTGCTCATGTGCAAAAAATGCCCTCGAAAGAACGCATTAAATTTTTCTCTTTAATTGCAATAAATGCCTTCCAAGAGACTGAATATACGCACGAGCAAGTATTTGGACATCTAAGAAATGCTACCTTTTCAGCAGAAGAGGCTGCAGAATTTTTAGAGGTCTCGCTTCCTACTTTACGAAGATATGTACAGTCCGGTAGATTAAAGCCCACATCAATCATCGGAAGAAGCCAGTTATTTTCTAGCAATGATCTGAAGCTACTAAAACAGAAAACCAATAAAGAATAGTTAAAGTCCAATACCCGTCTAAAATAGCCTTATGCATGTCAATGAAAAGAACCGCACCCCCAAGAAAGAAGATCTTGATGAGGGGCCAAGCAAATCCGAGCTAAAGCGCCAGATGACTGAGCGCCAGAAGCTGGCCGAGGTTCTGGCGGCACTCAGTAGTGATGCTTTAAAAACTATCCCCTTGGATGAAGCGATCAAGACCGCCATTGCAGAAACCAACAAGATTAAAAGTTTTGAAGCGATTCGTCGTCATAAGCAATACCTTGGCAAACTCATGCGTTTCTTGGATGAAGAAGAGCTTGATGCTATCCAAAAGCGTTTAGATGCGATTCAAGGCGTTAGTAAGGCAGAGACTGCAAAGCTTCATCATCTAGAGTCTTATCGCGATCGACTGATTGCTGACGATGCCGCTTTCACCAAAATGATTGAGCAATATCCCGATATGGATATTCAGAATATGCGCACCCTCATTCGCAACGCGCGCAAAGAAAAAGAAAGTAATAAGCCACCTAAAGCTTATCGAGAAATCTTCCGTGTCCTCAAGGATATGGGAATTTGATTCAGCGCTCAGACCTTGAGCTTAGTGGCAGGAATCTCTATCCAGCGATATAAATAGTTTGCAGCAGCCACACTACATAACACCACCATTAGCATCAGGACAATAGCAATAGAGCCACTAGTATGAGCGTGTAAGCCCCAGGCTATATAAATCGTGTTCGCCAACAAAATAAATGCAAAGTGGATTAAGAAAGTACAGTAAGAGCGTGGGCTTGCCCAGGCAATTGCTCGCAAGAACACTCTTTTAGCATTCATTCCATCTTGACGCAAAGTAGGATGGCTGGTGTCACCCCAAAGTAATAGAAACAAGGCTACAAACCAGGCTAATATATTTCTTCCCCACACCTCTTGCAAAGAAGAGATTGCAATGACTACACCAATGACGATGATCAGCAGTTTTGCCAAGACTCTGATCTTTTGATCAGCATAGTTCTTTGCAAGATAGGACAACACTCCCAAGGTGTAAGAGCCCAAGAAATAAATGAAGTAAGACTCGTACTGCGCCGAGCGATTGAAGTACAGCAAAGAGCTCACTGCAACAATGCTGAGCAACCAAATCAAGGTTTGATACGAAGAAAAAGAAATGAGCAATATGGCCAGTACCGAGTAGAGCTGCCAGTCAATCGCGACATACCAAGCGCCTGCAGAGATTGAGTCCGAACCCAAAATGCCCTGCAGAAAAAATAGGTGTGCCACAAATTGGCCCAGCGTCTCTTGCTCGCCAACGAACTCATCATTTACCCAGTGACGAGCAATCCAGGCGCAAAAAATGGTAAAAATCAAAGCGGCGACGTATGGTGCAAACAAGCGAAGATAGCGATTGATGATGACTCGCAGTAATTTCTGACTGCTAAATTTTTCATTTGCAAATCGGGTTAGTGATTGCGTGGCCAAGTACCCTGCCATCACCAAAAAGATTTGCACTGCAAAACGTCCATACTCAAATAGCCAGCCCATGATGCTTGGCAAAAATGCTTGTGCATCAACTGCAATCTGTCCATAGCTAGCAAGGTGGTGCAGGATGATGGCAAGTGCCGCAAAGATCTTCAGTAGATCAAGCAGTAATAGTGGGGAGGCTTGCTTCAAGAGTGATTAAGAGCTACTTAGATTTAGCCTTACCCATTAAAGAGGCGAGCATAGGGTTGCTGCTAGCGAGCTCCTTCTTGGTCTTAGCAACACTCTCAGCTGCGCCAGGCTTAGGCACCTTCTTGGCATTCTTCATACGCTGAGCAGTAGTCAACGCAAGGTTCTTATAGAGATCAGTTTTTTTCATTGTCATAACGCTTTAATGTATGAATTCATCCCTCACCATTACTTAGTCAATGAACGTGCTGCTAAGCCCAAGAAAAGCAATGACCAGCCCTGCAATAGCAGTTCAATTGCAATGAGCAAACCAGGCAACCACAAGCTACTCTCTGGATAGCCATTCATGATGAGAACACCCATCAAGATAGAAATCGCAGAGGACAATGCTAACAAGAGCCATTCGCGGAAATGACGATGCTGAAATGCAGAGATCAAGCGTAAGATGCCAGTCACAAAAAAGACTGCAGCAAGCCAGAGGGTAATTGCCTCTAAAGCAGGAATCGGGAAGACCCAAGTGTAGCTACCGGCAGCAACATACAAAACAGCCAATACCACCTGAATACCGACACTCTTCCATCCAGTGGATTTGATGGCATGAGCAAATTGCACGGCGCCACTAAACACCAAGAATGCGCCTAATACGTTAATCGTGACAAACGAAAATAAGGTCTGACCAGCAATGCCAATCACTCCCAAGACAATAAAAAGAACGCCCATGCCAATTAAGGTACCGGGCACCTTAGCTGCAGTACCAAGGACCGCAGCGCGGATTTCTTGAATTTGAGTCAGGGATAAATCCGTCATTTGCAGGCTTTCAATGAAATTAATAGCAATAAAGAGTCTACTGTATCAACAAACTCAGGGTTTTAGAGTGGAAATCAAGTTGCAGCCCGGCATAGGCAGAACTAAGCCAATTCAGAAACAGGCATTCTTAGCTCCTTATATATGGCATTGTCTTTGTCAATTTACTTAAGAAGCTGCTGAATTCAGATGGCCCACACCAACGAGCATCTTGGACGCTAGGTCTAAATAAGGCAATTGCCTTCGCATTCATATCCGCGCAAACCTTTAAACTGTGAGCACTATTTACCAAGGCTTACCCTGCATTACAGTTTTTACCCGGATACCCTACACCACTATGTCAGATCCTCTTAATCAAACTTGGTTCATCGCCTTCATGGGTATCACCCTGATTGGGGCAGTGCTTTCTGCTGTTCATCATGCCGAGGTCATTGCGCATAAAACGGGTGAGCCATACGGAACACTAGTGCTATCAATTAGCGTCACCATTATTGAGGTTTCCCTCATTATCGCTATGATGCTGGCTGGCCATGAGGGCTCTGAATTTATTGCTCGTGATGCGGTGTTTGCAACCGTCATGATTGTGGTGAACGGAGTCATTGGTCTATGCATTTTTATGGGTGGCTTTAAACATCATGAGATGACATTTCGCAATGAAGGGACTAATTCCGCATTAGCAGTACTTACTGCTTTAGCAACCTTCATTCTAGTAATGCCCATGGTAACCATCAGCACTCCAGGGCCAGACTTCACCAAGAGTCAACTCGCTTTTGCCGGTATTGCTTCGTTCGCCCTGTATGGCGCTTTCTTATTCTTTCAAACAGTCAGCCATCGCGACTACTACCTACCTAAAGCAGATGATCAAAAGACCGATAAGGATACGCACGCAGACAAACCCAGCAATCTCAAAACAGGCGTGAGCGTAGCCTTATTACTCCTCTCGCTTGTAGTGGTGGTTGGTTTAGCAGAGGCCCTCAACCCAGCCATTGAAGCCGGGGTTAAGGCTGCGGGAGCACCAAAGACCGTCGTCGGTATTGCTATTGCAATGCTCGTATTAATGCCCGAAGGCTATGCAGCAGTCAGAGCAGCGAGAGCCAATCGATTACAAAGCAGTTTGAACTTGGCGCTAGGTTCAGCCCTAGCCAGTATTGGCCTCACTATCCCAACCGTTGCGGCAATTGCTATTTTCTTTAACCTGTCCTTAAGTCTCGGCATTAGCAGCCTCAATATGACCCTGATGTACCTATCCTTCTTTATTGGAGGGCTAACTCTGGCAATTGGCAGAACCACCCTTTTACAGGGGGTTGTGCACCTGATTATCTTCTTTGAGTTTCTGTTTTTGAGTTTGGTGCCTTAATTCAGGATAAACAGGCTCAGCAGACGGTAATCCCCCATTCCAATCTACTGCATCGCCATTAGGCTGGTAACCAGGCACTAACTTTTTGAGCATGCCTCTAATCAACTTGCCATCACATGCATCCAATGCTAGATTGAGCTTTTCAAGCTCTTGCTGTAAATCACCCCAAGACAAGAATTCTTCATGTGCCTTCATGATCTTTGGGTGATCTGTTGACTGTGGATTATCACCAATCAAGAGTTCTTCATAGAGCTTTTCCCCTGGGCGCAAACCAGTGACTTCAATCTCAATATCACCATGAGGGTGGGCTTCATCTTTAACCAATAGACCCGATAAATAAACCATCTTGACAGCCAAGTCATAAATACGCACGGGCTCGCCCATATCCAACACAAAAACATCGCCACCACCAGCCATTGCACTAGCCTGAATAACCAATTGCGCAGCTTCTGGAATGGTCATGAAATAACGAGTCACCTCCAGATGGGTCAGAGTAATCGGCCCGCCAGCGGCAATTTGCACACTAAAAAGTGGCGCTACTGAGCCAGAAGATCCCAGCACATTACCAAATCGCACCATTGAAAAATTCGTTGAGTCCTCACCTTTGGTGGCAATATCTGCCATTGCTTGCAAAACAAGTTCGGCAATGCGCTTACTAGCCCCCATCACATTTGTTGGTCTAACAGCTTTATCGGTACTCACCAAAATAAATTGGGATACGCCACACTCTAAACTCACTTGTGCGCAGGTGAATGTTCCAAAAACATTATTCCGAATACCTTCAGCAGGATTTTGCTCCACCAAAGGAACATGCTTATATGCTGCCGCATGAAAGACCGTAGCCGGTTGATGAGTCCTAAAGATCTTCAGCAACAGATCTCCATCACGCACAGAGGCCAAACAAGGTACTAACTTAATTGGCAAGCCCAGAGAAGGCGAAGAAGCTTCATCATCGCCAGTTCTCGCTAAACGATCATCCTCAAGCCCAATAAGAGCCCTCTTTAATTCTTCATAGATTAAATAGAGAGAGTGCTCACTATTATCAATCAGGATTAATGATCTAGGGGAAAATTTAATAATCTGGCGACAGAGTTCGCTACCAATTGAGCCGCCAGCTCCAGTTACCAAAACAACCTGGTCACGAATATTTTTTTCTAATAGCCCAACTTCCGGAGGAACTACCGCTCTTCCGAGCAAGTCATTCATATCCAAATCATGTAAGTCTGAAATTCTCACCCGACCAAAGGCCAAATCAATGAGTCCTGGCAAGGTGCGAACACGTACGCCACATCCATTTAATGAGGCGATAATTTCGCTTCTGCGACTTTGGCTGGCAGAGGGAATAGCCAGAAGCACATCTGTAATGTCTAGTCGACGGATCAGGTCATGCAAGCCCGTATTGGGGTACACAGAAATTCCATTAATCGTACTTCCCTGCAAATGAGCATCATCGTCAATAAAACCTTTGACCAACATTTCTTTATTGCTAGATATGCCCAATGCCAATTGACGACCTGCTGAGCCAGCGCCATAAATCAGCGCAACAGGCTGAGTTCGGTGAAATGATTTTTGAACATTGTTGATGCTGCCCAACCAATAACGCACAAAATATCGGCTGGAACCAATTCCGATAAACAATAGGATGGGTTGAATAACGCCGATCGATCTAGGCACGTCATCCACTCCAATGAGCGTAAATACACCGAAAATTAATCCGGTGTAGATAATGAAAACACGCGTTATGGATAAAAAAGCGGCTGAGCCAACATACCTAAAAATAGCTCGGTACAAACCAAAAGATATAAAAAGGGGAAATGAAAAACCGATTGCGGCAATGAACACCATCCACTGCCCACCTTGAAAATGACCCCACTGATCCAATCGAAGCCCAAATGCAAGCCAAACACTAAATCCACAAATAAGGACATCACCAAACATCACCGTGCCCCGCTTAACTGGGCGAGGCAAATTTAAGAGTGACTGTTTGGTTGCGTTAATTGGCACAGAGTTGATTATAAATTACGGAGCCAAATTGCAGCACCCCCTTCTGCAAAGTGCAAGAAAAAAGCGGGAAAATTATTGCTAACCCTAAATTAATGAGAAACGCCAGATTGATGAACAACTTTTAAAAAGGTTAGGCCCAATATCTTCATATCGAACCAAAAAGACTGTTTATGGAGATATTCCACATCGTATTGTACTTTGCGTGAAATTGATAACTCATCTCGACCATTTACTTGTGCCCACCCCGTTAATCCGGGCGTCAATTTATCCACCCCATATTGGGTTCGCAGTGCAATTAAATCATCTTGATTAAACAGTGCTGGACGCGGCCCCACAAAACTCATATCGCCAACCAAAATACTCCATAGTTGTGGCAGTTCATCCAAACTGGTCTTACGCAAAAAAGAACCTATGGGTGTTAAGTATTGACCAGAGTCTGAAAGCAAGTGGGTAGCTACCGCAGGAGTTCCAACTTGCATTGTCCGGAATTTTGGCATCTTAAAAATAATGTTGCACACACCCACTCGATCAGACCAATAAAGGGTCGGGCCTTTAGATGTTAATTTAACAAAGAGCGCCACCAGAATAATAAGCGGGGAAAGCATTGCTAGCACTAAAAAAGCTGCCATAAGATCAAACAATCGCCCCATATTATCTCTCTTAGAATTCAGATCAATTCCCGTAGATTATGGGGTTACCACTAGAGAAATTAAATTTCTTGGCAAAAAAAATCCAAAAATAAATAATGTAAAAGCCATAATATATCGTAAATTATTTTTCTTCTCCAATTCAATTTTTGATATATCAAAAATTGGATGTGGTGGTAATAAACCATTTTTATCGACAAAATCTTTCAATACTAGATCCGTAATTCCCTTACTGCATTTATCAGTCAAATTGTAACTATTTGCAATTATTGTGATGATATGGCTATTAGAATTATTATCAGCCACTAAAGTAACTTTTAATTTATTGCAATGATTGTTTCCTGATAATACAGAGACTAAATCAGAATAAACAATTTCACTAGGGAAACGTATCTTTTCCTCAATTACTGGGGCATTCCATACTGATACTAAAATGCCTAGTCCTATTAATGAAATTAATTTAATAAAAATCACATTTAAATGTATGTCACTAGACCGCATTAATTTATATCCACGTCGAATATAATTATGATTTATAAAAATAAAATAAAATATTCCAATTCCTAATGGCGTTACCTTGTTAATGATACCTTCAAAAATCCCAAGTGTAATGCATGCTATTAAAGCGGTAATTTCATGGGGGTTACTAGATTCAAAAGCAATACCTTTTGCAATATACAGAAATAAAATAAAAATTGGTAGGCCAAAAACAAATAAAAATTCATACAATACTCCATCATTAAATTCAGCCAAAAATATTGGCCCATTAGATGCAACTAAAAAAGGCAGGGAGAATATTAAATGCAATCTGTTTGATAATAAAGTATTTAACGATTTTAAATAGAAATCATCATAATTCAAAAATCCAAAATAGCTAACATAAAATAATATTGAAAATATTGAAAATAATGAAAATATTGTGATTGCAAGTATCCTTGTATTAAACCTAAAAAAATTTAATACATATACCATTACTATGGTAGAAATAGTAAGTATTTCTGCTCTACTATAAAAACTTAAAAAAATTAAAAGTATAATTGCCACGAAAAAAATAAATAAGCTTAGTTTTTTATTAATAAAAATTACACCGTAAGCGATCGATGCGAGAAAAAATGGCCCGATATTTGGATTATTAAAGCCTAAACTATTTTTAATCCATACCCCATTATCAAAAACGACTCCATCGATTAACTTCACCAAGTTCAGCAAAATAATTAATGAAATAGCAATTGAAAATCCTATTGCCATATATTTTGTTGCTAGAAAATTGTTATCTTTATCGATCAAAAAAAAAATGGTAAACAAAAGGAGTTTAATTATTGATACTAGCCCCGTTTCTAACTGGCTAAAGAAAACCCAGGCCAATAGGACGGACCAAATGATATAAAAAATTACACCCAGGTTTTGCCTTACAAAAAAGAGAAGTCTTTTTAGATTTAGAACGATAATTAAAATGGTGATTACAATTAATAATTTATCAATTAAGTTACCGTTCAATATTGTTTGTTTTATTACATAAAGGAAAGAAAAGAAGAAAATTAAAAGTGAACTTACTACACTTTTTTTTATACAAATAAATGAAGAAAAGTTATTTGGCAAGAAAACTCTTTCTAGCATCAAAATACACAGATGACTCTTGACCACAATTTATCATAACCAATTTAATTATAAAAATCTAATCTGAATTTGCAAATCGGAATATGCCACTATATTAGATGATTAAGTGGCCATGTAAACAAAAAACTTAATAATCATCCACGCTATACATTACCATAACGGGTATTACGAATCATGGTGTAACCCATAATTAACTCCCTAATACCCCTCTCAAGAGAAAACTCTGGCTTATAGCCAGCTTTCTCAATCTTGTCATTGGAAACAATATAATTTCGCTGATCTGGGTCCTCCCCTACTGGCGCATCAATATAAACAAAATCCTTTAATTGCCTACCAATCTCCTCGCAGAGCTCTTTCTTAGACACATTTGCATCTGAAAGTCCTACATTAAATATTTGACCTTTCATCTTTTCATGATTATTGAGGGCATGCTGAAAAGCTTTAGAAACATCACGTACATGAATATAGTTGCGTTTAAATTGACTTTCAAAAAGTACAATAAAGCGATCGTGAACTGCCCGATAAGTAAAATCATTAACCAATAAATCTAAACGCATACGAGGTGACATTCCAAAAACTGTAGCTAATCGAAAACTTATAGCATTCTCATGTTGCATTAACTTTTTTTCAATGGCGACTTTATCAACAGCATATTGGGAGATTGGGCGCAGCGGCGACTCTTCTGTGCAGAAATTATTTTGATCTCCTGATCCATAAGCACTATTTGTAGTAGGCATTAGCACTATCTGCTGTCTAGAAAGTTGTTTTAGCATCAATGCTATAGCATCGTGATTAGTTGTCGTTGCTCCTATAGTATCCATATTACAAAGCGGAGCTCCCACTAATGCCGCCAAGGGGATGATTACATCCGCACGCTTTATCAATGGAGCTACAATAGATTCAACTCGAACATCACCCTTGATAACACTAAAATTTGGGTTGCAACAAACATGATTCAAACTTGCTTGCTTAAACATAAAATTATCGAGCACAGTGACTTTGTGGCCAGCGTCCAATAGATCTGGAACAAGTATAGAGCCCAAGTAACCAGCACCACCAGTTACTAAAATGTTGTATTTCATAATATCTCCGTTGGTATCTTAGAAAAATTAGTCAAAGAGTGAGCCCTCTACATACTGACATAGCGTATGGGCCAATAAAATATGAACTTCTTGGATTGTTGCAGTACTCTCACCAGGCACTATCAAACAATAGTCCGCCAAATCGCGAGCGACGCCTCCATCACGGCCAGTGAATAGAATGGTGGGTACCTTCTTTTCCCGACAAGCCTCAAGAGCCTTGATGATATTTTTAGAGTTTCCAGTTGTGGTAATTCCTAGAAAAATATCTCGCCCTGTTACTTTTGCATTTATTTGCCGAGAAAAAACTTGCTCAAATCCGTAATCGTTTCCGATGGCGGTCAATACCGATGTGTCTACGGTTAGCGCCTCTGCGGGAAGGGGTGCTCGATCCTTGGCAAGCTTACTTACAAACTCAGCAGCCAAATGTTGCGCATCTGATGCTGAACCACCATTTCCTGCTATGTACAAACGCCCCCCGCAAAGGTACTGATTAACAATAAGAGTTGCCACCTTGTTAAAAGTCTCTAACTGCTGAGCGTCACTCAAAAGCCCCCTCTTCGCATTTATTGAAAAATTGATATTGCTTTTCAGAAGCTCCGATGGTAACGGCATATAAGAATATTAACTATTTAAATTTAAGATAATATACTACCTGTTAAATTATAAATAGCAATAAAGTAAAAAGACATATTTCAGCATGAAAGTTCAACTAAACTAAACCCTCACATTTTTATAAAATAAAAAACATTAAGACTTGTGCCATACTCTTTGATTTACGTAATCCGTATAGCTGACTACAACTCGTAACACTTGTTTAGATACTAAAGGATTTTCATAGTCATGAACTGGGATCGGCATATGCTTGTCGCCATGATATTGTGCCGTAACAATATTTACAGCATCAAGCACTCTATCGCTCTTAAGTCCAGCCATGATGAGCACACCAACATCCATTCCTTCGGGACGTTCATGTGCCTCGCGAATCATTACAGCTGGTAAATTTAGGAGTGATGCCTCCTCTGTGATTGTTCCGCTATCAGATATCACGCAATAGGCATTCATCTGCAAATAAATATAATCACAGAAACCAAAAGGCTTCACGAATTGAACTCTAGAATCAGATTTATAGCGTGCTAATGCTGCTAATCGATTATTCGTTCTGGGGTGAGTAGAAACAATTACCGGTAAATTATAGGTCTTCGCTAATGCATCCAAGGTCTCCAAAAAATCTCGTAAACCTTCATCAGAATCAACATTCTCCTCCCTGTGTGCGCTAACAATGAAGTAACGCCCTTTTTCTAGATTACTTCTTGTTAGAACGTCCGATTTTTTGATCTTTGGTAGATAATAATTCAGAACCTCACGCATGTGTGATCCAGTCTTGACAATGGTATCAGGCTTAACCCCCTCGGCAATTAGATAATTTCTAGCATGCTCAGTCAACACAAGATTAATATCACTTAAATGATCTAGCACCTTACGATTAATCTCCTCAGGCACGCGCTGATCGAAGCACCGATTTCCCGCCTCCATGTGAAACACTGGCACCTTACGGCGTTTAGCTGCAATAACAGCCAAACACGAATTAGTGTCACCGTAAAACATCACAGCATCAGGATTTTCTAATGCTAGCACTTCATCCACTCTCTCAATTACTCTAGCAATCGTTTGCGCGGGATTATCGCCAATCGCATTTAAAAAATAATCTGGCTTACGTATTTCAAGATCATCAAAAAAAATCTGATTTAACTCATAGTCATAATTCTGACCAGTGTGCACTAGCAGATGTTCAGTGTGGAGATCAAATTCGGCGATCACCCGACTCATTTTAATGAGTTCTGGCCGCGTACCTAGAATGGTCATCACTTTAAGCATCAAGCTCTTCCTTAATGTAATCTAATGTCAACAGCAACGCCTTAATCTCATCAACATTCAATCGATGTGCGTTAAGAGACGTGTAATCATCCAAGGCAGATATCCTAACCTCCCCCTCGCTGAAGTATTTAGCATAATTAAGATCACGATTGTCAGCGGGGATCCTATAGTACCCACCCATATCGATTGCATGTGCCATTTCCTCCCGGGAAACTAACGACTCATAGAGCTTTTCTCCATGACGAGTTCCTATCACTCGAGTTTCATGATTGTGCATATCAAATATCTCTTTCAATGCCTGAGCAAGACATCCAACTTTAGATGCGGGAGCCTTCTGAACAAAAATATCGCCTTGTTTCCCATGCTTAAATGCATAGAGCACAAGATTTACGGAATCCTCCAAAGACATCAAGAAACGTGTCATATTTGGATCCGTAACGGTAAGCGGTAGACCCTCTTTCAGTTGCCCAACGAACAAAGGGATAACTGACCCTCGGGATGCCATAACATTCCCATAACGAGTGGCACAAAAGACTGTCTCTCCTTCTTGTTGCAAGCGCGCTTTAGCTACCATGATCTTTTCAGCCATTGCCTTAGAAATTCCCATGGCATTAATTGGATAAACTGCTTTGTCTGTTGACAAAACCACTACACGTTCCACACCAGATTTCGTCGCAGCGTTAAGGACATTCTCCGTACCAATCACATTGGTACGCAACGCTTCCATCGGGTAAAACTCGCATGAGGGAACTTGTTTGAGTGCTGCCGCATGAAATACATAGTTCACGCCTTTTAACGCCTGACACAAACTAACCTCATCCCGCACATCTCCAATGTAAAAACGCAACTTCTGGTGATTGAGGGATATGCGCAAATCTTCTTGCTTTTTTTCATCTCTACTATATATGCGAATTTCGCGAACATTTGTATCTAAAAAACGTCTTAGGACAGCTTGGCCAAAAGAACCTGTGCCACCAGTAATCATGAGGATTTTATTATTAAACATTTCTATCGCCCCTTCACCAAAATTTATGCATTTGTGCAACCAATTCTGTCCAATTGGGAGCCATGTAGCCTGTTGCCCTACAGAAGCGTGATGAATCTAAAGACCGATCAATCATTAACGTATCATCCCGATTAATCTCTAGATTTTTACCGTACTCACGGCATACCAATTGCAAAAGATCGTACTTTGAAATTGGCTCGGCAGCAACATGATAGACACCGTGCAAATTTGTATTCGGCATTACAAAATCGCATACTAATTTCGCCAATTCGCATGTTGGCAAACCTGAAAAAATGGCCTTAGCATAGCCTCTTACACACCCCTGCTGAGCCAAAAACCAGTTAATCAAGCTACGATTATTTACAAGTTCATGACCAATAATAGAAGTCCGTAGGGTAATGGCATGGGGATAATCGACTTCTCCGAGCAACTTTGATCGTCCATATATATCAGCAGCATCAGGGACATCCGCCTCCGAGTAATTTCCTTTATGTCCAGAAAAAACACAATCTGTACTAAAATGAACCAAGCGCGCATCAGTCAATTCACACATACTCGCTAAGCGGTGGGGAAGCAGACTATTTATAGGGATAGCCTTTAAAGGATCCTCCCCTTCCGCTATTTGTTTGACGAGACCTACACAGTTCACTACTATTTCAGGACGACTCAGCATGAACGCATTCATGAGACCCTCATCTTGTTCTACACATACACCATGCAGCAGATGCGCGCGTGGCGCTAATATTTTCAATGCTCTATTTTCAGAACGCAATGTTCCGTAGACAGTCCAATCAGCACACTCGCTCATTACTCTTAGCATGGCACTGCCAAGCATGCCACTCGCACCAAGCACCAGAATTCTCACGAGACCTCCTCATGATAGTTTTTTATAGTCTGATTGATGTGCTTGATCAGATCTTCTATCAATTTTTCAGGGGAGAAATTTTTTTCATAGTAATGCCGACCATTGGCACCCAAAGCAAACCTTTTTTTCTCAGGCACACGGTACATTAATCGGATTGCCTCTGCCAAGGCTGGGGCATTTTCAGCGGGAACAACAACGCCAGCTTCAGCCTCTTTGATGATGTCTGCACCAGCCCCATTCAAACATGCAACAATCGGGCGACCAGCCGCTAAATAGGCCTGAATCTTACTTGGGATTGTTAGTCTAAAAATTTCCGCATCCACCAACGTCACTAGTAACCCCGCCGCCTGCGCCATGATCGCAGGCATGACCTCGACTGGAAACTGTCCAAGGAAGATGATATTACGTAATCCTCGCCTAGAGACCTCATGCACCATCCATTCACGCTGACTTCCTTCGCCAGCAATGATAATACGGATATCCTCCTCCCCTTGTAACAAGGTAGCTGCCTCTAGAACCACATCAACTGCCTGCGCTCTGCCGATATTACCCGCAAATAGAATAGGAAAGGCGCAATCAAACCCAGTTAAGCGCATCTTTGAACTCAATGCTTCAGATGTCCCCTCAAGAAAAAAATTGGGGTAATAAATCACTGGGACTGAGCCCGCAAGGTCAGCAACCTTGGCTATAAATGCTTTAGATTGAACCAGCAACAGATCCATCGAAAGATAGATCCACTTTACGGCACGCTCAATTATCTTAAGCAAGCGCTTATGCGTAATATATCCAGTTGCAGACAAGCTCTCAGGCCACAGATCCTGAATCCAAAGTATTAGAGGACACCCTTTTAATCTACCAAGGAAGATAGCTGGAATAGCCTGGAGGATCGGGGATACGCCAAAAATAAAAATAGCATCAAATGCCCTACCGCGCAGCAACCATGGTCCGAATAGAATAGCAGAGGCAATAAAAGACAAGTAATTGATTGCTAAACTTACAGCACAACTACCCCGGGGGAACAAGGGTACACGATGAATTTTGACATCCAACCAGGTCTCCTGCACACAATCCCAACCTCGATAACCTTTGAAAAGTGCACCGCCAGGATAGTTTGGCTTACCAGTTAAAACCTCAACGGTAACCCCCTTATTCTGCAGAGACTTTACAACCTCATTAATAAGAAAATTTTCGGGCCAGAAATACTGAGATACCACTAAAATCCTCATGCTAATTCAGACCCCATTATTTTGCCTAGAAAATCATCTGCATTTATTGTCTTGAATGGTGGCACACTTACTTTCATGTATCTTTTGATTGCACGTGCGATGGATATGGCTGAACTAGGATCAAATGTTTCCTGTGGGTCAATTACATCTCTTACATAATCGAGCTCTGGCGCAAGCGTAGCTAAACCAGCAATTTGCGCTTCAATTAATGGCAGGCCAAAAGATTCAAAATCCGATGCATAAATTAGAGCTCCACACTCTCGATAAAGCTCAATTAACTTGTGATGTGGCAGTCGCCCTAAATTATGAATACGCAATCCATGTAAAAAACACTCATTATCTATATGCCCAATAAGCTCAGATGCATCATCTGCTGCAAGCGTAAGAGCAAGCGTCGGAAATAGCCCTTCAGCTGCAAGCAGAGACCATGCCCTCACTAACATCTTGTGATTTTTATGAGCCTCACCAGAGGCTACATAAAGAAAATCAAATCTAAGTGATTGATTTTTCGCAAATGAAGAGGTGGGGTTAATTAACGAAGCAGATGAAAACGGAGTCTGCACGACGTGAACTTGAAGCTGCTCTTGAGTTAACCTCTTCATTGTTGCCGTTTGTACAAAATAGCGATCCGCTCTCTTCCTGAATAAATGAAGCCAAATACGCTCAACCAATAACCGTAATGCTAATCGTAGCGGCAGCCGCACTAAAGAGCGTTTTTTATCGACCAGATAGCGATTCTGAAGAAAAACTGATATATCCCCCTTGACCCTGAAGAGTGGCGGCAAGTTTCCAAAACAAAGCACAATATCGTCGTCACTAGAAATGCAAGCCAACCTAAGTTCAGCCAAAAGTCGACCCAAAAAAGTTGGCTTCACAAACTCAAAACTCACGCATTCTGGCAATCCTTCTGGAATCTTCATACGTGAATCTATACTGACAACTACTTTTAAAGTATCGGGAACTTTTTGAAGTAAGCTTGCAAGCAAAATTGCGCCGCCACCATGGTGAATATTGAATGCATGAATCAACAACCTAGCCAAGGCCTTACCCCCGTAAAACTAATTAATTGACATTTAAGCAAATTAATTGTTTATAGAATATAAATAAAAGCATAATTTCCGACGTATTCTACAGCTACTATCGCCAAAAACCATCATGCTCAAAAGTTATTGAATCCAATGGGGAATCAGATGCAATAATATTCGAATACATTTTCATAAAATTTTCTGACGTATACCTCATTGCTTTTTTATATGCAGCCTCTACAATATCTTGAATTTCTTGGGTGTTCCAATTTCTCAAAATATAAGAAATTTTATCCCCAAGATCTTTCTCATTCTCAAAATAAATAAATTCTTTGCTGGGCTGATAATAATCTTCTATTACATTCCATCCGTCGTTATATACCAAATTAACGCAACGTGATATTGCAGCCTCATGAATTCTAGTTTTGAACTGCGGCAAAACCCCAACCCAAGGATAATTTTTAAACATATTAACAGGGCTTAGGCTGTCGAAAAAATTATTTCCCACAGTCAATTCGGATCTATATTGCATCATATTCTTATAGTGCTTATAGGAAACATGTATAAGGTTAAAACAAATTGAAATTTTAGTCTCAGATATTCTCTCAATTTTTTCAGCAAATGGCAGATTAATATCCGTTGCAAAACGCAAGTAACTTCGCGTCAAAGGATTGATGCCGTAGTCAAGGCTAATATAACGATAGTTATAATTCTTCATCACCCTCATTGCCATGACATGCTCCTTACCATGTATCCCGCCATGATAAATGACGTCATATTTTTTTTCACGAGCATCGGGTATCAAATGGGTTGAATATGGATAAAACGCATATATATGTTTAGCATATGAGGAATTCAGATTTCTCCACCTAGCACTATAAGGGCATATGGTTAGCACAAAATCAAACTTGTCCTCCATATGAATGGCATCCATACCATTCCTTAGATCTCTCTGGGCATACTCGCACGGAGCCCAATTATTAAATAGCACCAACTTGGATGAACTATGCAGCCTATTAGAATCATAATTCTTGCGTGAAAGCCAATTAATTCCGACCGCAAGCGCATTCCCATCATCATTCTCATACGATTCAAAATTCCAATGGTTACTATTGGTATCTTTTATTTCACTGGAAAGATCTTTTAATAGCCTCATAAAATAAAACGCTTTGCAAAATTTTTTATTATGCTAGGATACCGCCCTGGATTTAATTTCAAACCTAATCCTCTTTCAATATCGCTCAACTCTTTGGCGTATTCTCTAGTATTCCAATAACCATCAACAATAGCACTCACGATATGTGGAATAAGGTTGCACTCATAGTGCGCAGAACCTACCTTTTTTTCATTTTCATAATATACAAGCCCAGACAATCCAAGTCGTTCACACACGCCATTTGCAAGAACTTCAAATTGTGGTTCTCGCTTCTTTCGAGCAATGCCAGATGGACCCACCGCATTGAAAACCTCCAATAGAGCATCACGCTTCCATATTGAAAGTGTCTGACTAAAAAAATATGGTTTTTTATTATCCAATGGATAGAGATGATGAAATTTTGGCGTGGGAGAAAAATTCGATCCGCGAACAAATCTAATATGAGAATAATCACTTTTCTCAAGTATATCAACGCAATAAGAAATCTCTAAATACTTAGGATCTGCCGTTAAAAAATAATCATCGTTGAAAGTTAATACAAATTCGTAGGGTACCTGGTGTAGGCAATTGAGATACTGATCACGGAAATTGTCAGCTGAATATTTAACAAATTCAATCCCCTCTGCTTCAAAGTCATCAAAAGACTCATTAGAAAATACGAATAATTTAATTCCCTTGGCATATCGAAAATAGCATTTCAAAAAGACTGATAAGACGTCATGATAACTTGCATGAGTGTTAACTACCGCACAGAAACGATTATCAATAATCACTCTGGTATCCAATTAGAAAATACCTCTGTATGAAGAATGTGATATCAGGGTATTCAACTTATACATTCAAAGGGCTATAAATGATATTTGAAACTTGCCTATTGATACTTAGTTGCTTCATATTGCTACACCTTAGACTTTCATACCGTGCAGTCTTATACAGGCTAACCGCAAAATTAATGGCTGACTTTATTTCACCGACATCACTACAGTCTGCGCTTAGAGAAGAATAATTTGGGCACAAGTCTCTAATCTCAGGATTTTTGACTAAAAGAATAATTGGGATATTCAAATTCATATAATCATATAACTTATAAGGAATAGTTTCAGAACTACGTTCATCATCATGCTGAACAAGCAACAAGTAACTTGTACTGGAGGCTATTTGCAAGGCATCAATGCGTTGCCTTTCGGGCAACAAATTAAAATCATTTCGCACCAGATAACTAGAAATATTACTTGTGTAAATAGAGCCTAAATTTGTTATCCTTACGGTGCCACGCTCTATCTTACCCTCAAGATATAACTCATCTAAAGCAACAAAAAATTTGTCCAAGTTCCTACTTCCATATAGCGTTCCTAGATGCAATATTTCTATTGGCCAACTTTTTATTTTTAATTCATTATCGACATAATTATCAAGACTGAAGTTCCATGAACCAGGATAGTTATGTATTATTTTACTTTTTAGATCTGGATTCCTATTCTGAGAATCTAGCGCGGCTTGCTTAGTAACATACACGCATAAATCTGCATGATTTAGAATCGCGCGCTCAAAAATTCTAACCATCTTTTGCTTGAACTTGGATTTACTAATTTCCTTCCCAACTAAAGGATCTTGGAACTCAACTCTAAAAGGAGCTCTAGTCAGAAAGGAGAGAATAAGACCAACAATGTATGCGCTCGGTGGACCTCCGGTGCAATAAATTATGTTGACCCGACCTGATAACCCAATATATATTCCAGCCGGAATCGCACAAATAAGCCAAGACCACTTACCTCCACTGCCACCGCGGGTCAATACTGTAGTACACCACTTTAAAATACCGCCAAATATCCACACAAACGCTAAAAGCAAGTATTTGCTAAACCCATTAATTGCTTTTATACCACCTCTCAAATAAATCTCGTGGAAAAAATCGTCCGAAGAGAGGGAGGGCGTACGAATTATTTTTGTATTTTTACTGTCTATTAATTTTGAACCATAATTTGTTAGGACAACAACCCTCTCTCCAAGAGATTCAATAGAACGCAATCTATCGTCAGCCCATTCCGCAGGGCAGTTAGCATCTACCCCTGCAAAATAACTAATAAATAAAATTTTCATCGTCATGGGTGTTGAAATGAAAGCATTAACAAGTTTGACTTTAATAGGCTCAGCTTATTAATGCTCTTTCAGATAAAGTTAGATATGCCTTTTCAGAAATAAACCAATCAATAGTCTCCCTCAGCCCTTCTTTCAAAGGAATCAACTGGGACTGGTAGCTATTGATATATTTTTCAACTTCGGTGATAGAAAGTATCTTAGATTTTGCACCAACATATCTGCTGGTGTCGTAGCAAATCAAATCTTCGTCATAATCAACTAATTCGCAAATTATCTGAACAAATTCTCGAATTGAATAATCAACGCCAGCCCCTATGTTAATAAGCTTATTATCAACGGAGTCTGATAGGTTCAGTAAAACCTGAACAAAGCTCTTTACATGAACCAGTTCACGTCGCTGATATCCGTCACCCCATAATGTGATGGACTCATTTAAATACTTGCCCCGTAATATCTTTCGTATTAAATCAAAAATAAAGTGCATTTGTCTTTCATCCAAATGGTAGCTAGGTCCATATAACGTAGATGGAACAACACAAAGCCATTTCATCTGAAACTGACCCTCCATTGCACGGGCCCCTTGATAGAGCATTCTTTTGGTCATTGCATAGGTATATAAACTCTCAATTGGCTCACCCGACATATAGTTTTCTTCGCACAACTCTATGTCCACCTCATATGCACAACTAGTGCCCATGAAAATGAACTTAGCATCGCATTGTTTTGTACGCCACCAATTGATAACACTTGTATTGATTAATTGGTTATTTATCCACTGCTCGCCTGGATGAGAAAGACAAAAATCTCCAGCCTGAGTCCAAGCCGCCAGATGAAAAATTTGGTCATATTTACAGTCGGAATACTCATTTAAAGAATTAACATCAAAAAGATTACAAACCTTAGATGATGGAAAATCTACATCGTGCCCCAAAGCAATTAAGTTTGAAACAAGCTCCTTACCCAAAAAACCGCCGCCTCCAGTTACAAATATCTTCATGTATATTATTTCGGATCAATTGGGAAGTAAAACTCTACACCCTGATCAATCATATTTTGGTGATTTTTTAGTATCTCCGATTTAAAATTCCAAGCTAATACATAAAAAATATCCGGCCATTCATCCATTTCACTTTCCAAAAGGATGGGAATATGCATGCCGGGAGAATAAAGACCTTTTCTTAGTTCATTTTTCTCCAACAAAAATTCTATTGTCGATGATCCAATCCCAAAATAATTCAGCAAAGTATTGCCTTTTACAGGCGCACCCATACCATAAATTCGCTTACCTTCAAAGCGTCGAGTTGACAAAAAATCCAAGTCCCTGATTTTGATTTCCTCAACACGCTTTGCAAATTCGATATAAGAATTCTTATCATTGCATTGGGATTTCAACTCTTGTTGCTCAAGTAGCGCCAATCGTTCTGATTTCGCTCGCTCGCCAGGGTGACCAACAAATCCAATCATTTGACCACCGTGAATTGGTGAAAGATATGCATCAAACATCTCGAGATCATGTCTTTTCAGCAATCGCTGAATAGTTTGAAGCGTATAGTACAAAAGGTGTTCATGATATATCTGATCAAATGCATTGTTTTCCATGATGCATTTCATATAAAGAAACTGGACGACAAATACGCCGTTCTTTTCCAGCCCAATTTTTATCGCCTCAGTTACAGAATGCAGCTCTTCCAAGTGAAAAAATACACCCGCTGCGTTAATTATTGAAAATTTTTGATTTATTTCTTTAATGCAATCTAAATTAAAAAACTTATTTAAAGTTGGGATTCTATTACTATTTGCTATCTCTGCAGTTGTTTTTGAAGACTCTACACCTAAAACATTCCAGCCCAACTCTTGATAGTGCCTCAACTGAGTCCCATCATTAGAGCCAATATCTAATACAGATTTAGAACTAAAATTACTTCCAAATCGAGTGTCAACCTCATGCGCAATTCTTTTAAAGTGATCGGATAGTGACTGAGTGATTCCCGAGAGGTATGTATGGTCTCCAAACATCACGTTCTTATCAATCGTATAGTCTAATTGCGATGTTTTGCAGTCATTGCAATACAGCAAACGTAATGGATAGAAGGGCTCTCTATTCAGCTGATCTTTGGTTAGGAAATTATTACACCAAGGTTGATGACCAAGATCCAAAACCTGCTCTAAATCACCGCCATCACATACACGACATTTCATTTTCATTTACTCTCTTGTGATTGATTGAGCCTAAAATTTTGATTGATAAATGCTTCAGCTTCACGCAAGCTATCTTCGGTTCCAATATCAATAAATGGCCTTTGCTCATTAATAATTCGAATCTTCACTCCATTTGTAATCATGGCTGGAATTAAATCCCTCTCCAATGACAGCGGTCGAGTGAATGCCTCAACCCCAAAAAAAATATCTTTGGTGAATAAATAAACACCGGTATTAATAATACCTGACCCAGGTTTTTTCTCCTCGAATGAGATTAGCTCATTTTTATTGTCGAAATTTAAAGTGCCATAGCGAGATGAATCTTCCATTGGCACACCAAAAATTACACCCGAACACCCCCTAGACATTTCGTCTTTAGCTAAACTCAAATTAAAATCAACCAAGAGAGAGTCACCGTTTAACACAAGGAAATCTGCTGGCAAGGACTGACTTGCCGATAAAAAATCTAAAATACTCCCGCCAGTTCCTGATGGGGCACTTTCCGTTATACATTGTATGGGAAGGCTGCTAGTAGACTCCGCTAGCACAAATTGCTCAATAAGATCAGCGCGAAAATGGCTCAATAAGTAGATGTTTTGAACGCATTGCCTCTTTAGATTCTCTAAGAGCCAGTATAAAAATGGCTTGTGATTTACGATAGTTAACGGCTTCGGAATTGGGCCAGTCAAGTGTCGAATCCGAGTGCCAAATCCACCCACTAAAACAATTGCGACTGTATCGGCCATATTAAATCAATCGAAGAAAGTTGGCATTAAGATGCAAAACATATTTTATGGATAAATTTCATATTCTGTGAGCAACTGCCTTAAATCAAGATTAATAAACGTATAATCTCCTGGCGCACTGCTTATGAGTTTAAAGTTAAATTGCTCTAAGTATTCAATTATGGCTGTAGCCGAATCATGATAACCATCCCCCCCAAGAATTATGTGGGTAGGCTGCGTTTTTGGGTCGATAAATCGAGCATTAGCATAGTTTCCCTTAAAACACTCCACTCGACAATACAGCACTTTGTGCAAATGCTCAGAAGCACCTTTGAGCACCTCCAATTCATGCCCTTCTGTATCGATCTTTAAAGATTCAACAAAATTAAACCCTGCTTTCGCTATTGCATCAAATAGCAATGACAGCGGGAACTCGGTTACGTCGAACTCCTTATCCACAACATTACCGGTTGATTTTACTGTCTGAATATTGTAGAGAGAACTGTTACCCTTATCCGGATATGCCGAATAAAACCTCCTACTAACTAAAGACTTAGATGACCCTGCGGCCCCTTTTATAACAATGAATTTTTTCTGCAGCCCTGGAATTTCTTTGAAGTTATACCCTTTTCGGACAAAACAATCTCTCAAAGACACCGAATAAAATTTTGGCACGCCAAAGTAAAGACCTTTAATATTTTCAGGATGTGGCTCCACACCCAAGATCATCCTATCATCATTATTAAGGAGGCATTCAACGGTATGAGAAGCATCATCACTCAAACCAACGTCAATTCTAATAAACCTGACATCATCTGGCACTGAAAACTCTAATTTTTCTGGGGATAGGGACATTAGCCCCTCAAGCTTACTTTCATACCTTATTAAATACAAAAAAACCAAGCACTTGTTTAGTAATCGACAAATAAACTTAACCAGACAAGTCTGGATGCTGAGCTTAGAAGGGATTTGCATATATACACCTGATAACCATTTAACTTCAAAACACCTTGGAGAGAAAACCCGAGATCAATCTACAACTACGCTCCAGCATGAATTATTGAGCTACCTTGGGCATTGAATTTAAAATGAACTTCATGCATACCTTCAAGCGCTCTTCGAAGTCGTGGTTGAAAGGGCTTTGGCACATAAAATAACAAAAATCCTCCGCCACCCGCCCCCAGCAACTTACCACCTAGGGCGCCGTTATCGATTCCAACTTGATATGCCTCGTCTATATATGAATTTGAAACATCTGAACTCAATGAACGTTTTAGCTCCCAGCTCTCATGAAGAAGATGTCCAATATCATCCAAAGCATTCCCAGTTGAAATAACATTGTAAGCATCGTCAACGCATTGATGCATCCTGTCAAGTCTTGTGATGTTCTTATCAAGCCTGCTTAGCTTGTTTTTTTCTATATCAGTGGCACGACGAATCATTCCAGTGTAATACATGACAAAACTATCAGACAACTCAGTCATCAGGCTGTTATTAACATTAATTCTTTCAACATCAAAATTATCATTTCCATTGAATTTTATGTAGTTGAATCCTCCATAACTGGCGAATATCTGATCTTGGAAACCTACATACTCCTTCAAAAGTTCTCGCTCAATATATATGGCAGTTTTAGCAAGCGACTTCATATCAATTAACTTACCTTGAAAAGCATTTAATCCCTTGATCAATCCAACAGTAAAAGATGATGACGATCCGAGACCCGTAAAGGAGGGTAAATCAGACGCTAAATTAACTTCTATATTTTCACACACATTATGAAATTTTAGTATTTCCTTGAATGGATTATGCTTAATTTCGTTTAAGTTTGCGACATGTTCGACCACTCTATAGGAGAATCGAATTTTATGTTCAAACAACCACGATGGAAAATGGGATATAGTGTGATATATGTACTTGTCAATAGCTGAGCCGATTACTGCGCCACCATTCAACTTAAAATACTCTGGAAAATCGGTTCCTCCGCCAAAGAGACTAATTCGCAAGGGAGTTCTGACAATTATCATAGTTACAATCCAAAGTAGTTTAAAAGACAATCAAATAATAAGATTCTTTTTCAGGAAATTCTGAGGCACTAGGCTGCTTGCATAATAATCATATGAATTGCCAGGGCAAATCTTTCGATAGATATTCTGCGCCTCTGAATTTTTCAATATCGCCTCCATTTCAATGTCTTTCTCAACGAATGCGTTGAAAAACTCTTTAAAATCATCGATACACTCTTCAGAACCATTCATCTTAATTTCAATACCAGCTTCTTTATACAAGTCATCCGTGCGTAGCCAGTGATAACTTTTCTGAAATATTTCCTTTGCGCTAAGCACTTTTCCTTTTAATTTTAGTAACTTAGGGAGAGCCATGCTATTGCTAGCATGCGGTCTCAGCAAAGCGTAGGGAAGCACATTCAAAAGAAAAACCGGGACATTCCATATCACCGCCAAATTTGATGCTCCAGATGCTGAACCAAGAAATAAGGCGCACCTACTAGACAAATAAACATCGAGCACTTGCTCTTCATAGCGAGTTAAATTTCTGGATTTTACAGTGAGTATTTTGGACATTTGACTACTATGTTCATACTTTCCAATTCTGATGACTACATAGTTCATTGCATGCAAAAAATCAACAATCTTTTCAAATGATCCTACATAACTATTTCTGTATTTTTGGGTATACATGTTCTCGTTTTGAACCGCTTGATCATATAAAGAATCCCTAGAATGCAAGACCACTACTTTTGAAATATCTACCCCAGGAAATTCCCTGTTGAATAGCTTGGAAGCTTCATTCAATAAGGGTTGATCCCAAGAAATAACCGGATCATCATGTTCATGTTTACCATATACTCTATAAACTTCAGCTGGTTGCCCGTCAAGAGCACAGTATCTTGAGCAGTCAAAACTCGTTTCGGGATATGTTCGCAAATAATCCAGAAGGAAGCAAAGTAACGAGCTTTCCACTATCACTAATCTGGGGTTTTTCGCCCAAATTTTGCACAAAAAAACATTAGAACAGAGATTGCGATCAGCCAACAGAACACCGCGAAACTGAAAATTTTTTGCAATGGACTCTTTCAAGAAACAATCTACATCAATACACAGATGCCCAATCGCGTTGGCATTTGTATTGAGTATTTTATACCTGCTACTCAATCTAAATTGATTGAAGAAGAATGCAACTACTGGCCCAATAATTATTTTTTTTATATAATTTAATGTCCGTTGCGTTATTGATTTTTGGATTACTCTTTCAATAACTACCTCATGTTGGCATGTGCTAGAAGTATTTGCGACCATTTATTCAACAATACCAACTGCGTGCAACGATGCAATAATTTTACTAGATGAACAAACCTTCTCAAAAGTATGTCGTATTTCTACACCAAGACTTTCTGCGGTCTTTTTTTCATTCAAAAACCTTGGATCATCAGATAGGGCATATTCTTGACCCTTAAAGTAGATATTTGGCCGTATGACTGTCAATAATTCCATTGACGATGGGTACTGGTTAATTACGGCACCTGAAATCACTTTAAGACTTCCAACAACCTCAGCACGCTCCACCTCGGGGATCACCGGCCTATCTGGCCCTTTGTTCACAAACCTATTGCCTGTAACACTAACGAACAGAAAGTCGCACTGTGAACGAGCTGCCGTAAAATGTCTGATATGTCCAATATGCAATATGTCAAAGCAGCCATGACAAAGACCCACCACTAATTCACGATTTTGTGCATCTCTCGTTATTTTTTCTAGTTCCTCTATTGTTAAAATGGTCATTTTGGCGGTGTTGATTATCGTCAATCTAGTTTATAAAATGTGACTCGCATAAATCATCTAGTGTTGAAACCACAATATCAGCTCCATTATCTTGCAACATAGCCCCATCACCTCGCCGAGAGACACCAATCACCAACCCAATTCCAGCATTTTTGGCTGACTGAGTGCCTGCTATAGCATCTTCAATTACGATGCATTCATTGGGAGGCCTGCCAATCAGTTTTGAGGCATAGTCATAAAATTCTGGGCTAGGTTTTGATGCTACCCCCTCCTTTTCGGCGACTATGCCGTCCATTACCGAATCAAAGCAATTTATGAGGCTTGCTTTTTCCAGCACATACCGTGCGTTTTTGCTCGAACTAGATAATCCAATTTTAATTTTTAAATCCAAGAGTTTTTTTATTAACCTAATAGCATCTGGGAATATTTCTGCGCCTTGACTATCAATTAGATTTCGAAAAATTTGATTTTTACGATTACCAATTCCATGAATTGTACTCAAATCAAAAGAATTCTTATCCCCCTTAGGAAAGTTTAATGAATGTATTTTGAGATAATCTTTAATACCAAGATGCCGACTCTTTCCATCAATATACTTTATATAATCAGCACGAATGTCAAACTTTACATTTTTTATTTCATTTGCGTCTAAAACATTATCAAACACAATTTGCCATGCTTGAGCATGTATTAACGCTGTATCCGAAATAACACCATCGAGATCTAATAAAACCGAATATCTGTCACGCATTTATTTTTTACCACAGCATAATGCGATATTATAATGCGACATTTTGCTAAAACCAGTATGGATCATTTCATCATTTGCGGAGAACATAAATACATTGTTGAAGAATTTTTCCATAAGCACTCTCAAGGCGGGCTGCTCCTTACAATTAACATGACCCATACGCGCACCCTCTGATGCATAAGGTTGAGATTCTAACGAGGGCATACCTATGATGCATACTCCTTTAGCTTCTAAACCATACAAGCAATTATGAAGAAATTTCTCCTCCTCAAATTTATCAATGTGCTCAAGCACATCAAGAGCGTATACTGCATCAAAGCTGCCAACTATTGGCCCATCTAAAACATCATGCTGGTAAAAATCTATGGGCCACTGAGTGCTGCATGTTTCCTTCGCCGATTGAACGTATGAAGGATCAAAATCAATACCAGTGATCTTTTTGACCGCTTGAGCCACAATGCGAGTGCCGAAGCCATCTCCACAACCCACCTCTAACACCTTTTTCTTACCCTCTAGCATTTTTGCCACAAACTTATATCTTGAAAGCATGAATACCAAACGTTTTGGATCATCGTGCCATGTGAACCCCGCTCCAAATCCGAGCACCTCCGATCCGCGCTCCTTCATCATAGCTATTGATATTGCATTTTGGGGTTCGCCTAAACGTTTTTTCATATCTTCGCACCAAATACCCACTAAAAAATCTGCTTAAAATTAATCTGGCCTTTAAACCCCAGTCCCGCTAAAAATAAGCGCCACCATGCGCTATCCCTCACAGTTTGATGCGTTTCATCCCAAGCCTTTATTAAATCCCTGCCACGCTTGTGTTCGCTAACTTGAATCTCAAGAAAAATATTCTTAGTACGACACACTCTCATTATCTCTGATATAGCATTTATCAATTGCGCCTCCGATAGATGAGGCAAGGTTTCCTTCGAATATACGAAATCAAAACTATCATCAGGCCAAGGCAAAAACTCGCATGAGCCATTCACAATTAGTGACTTAACATCTAGCATTGCATGCTCAACAGCGTAAGAACTCAAGTCAATCCCTGCGACCTTCATTCCACTGCTATGAAACTCGTATAGTATGAACCCTTTAGCACAACCTATTTCTAGAACTCGTGAGCCCAAACTCAGGTCATAATGCGTAATTATTTTTTTGACCGAAGCTGCGTATCTCCCATCATAGACATACCCTCCGTAGCCGATGCCATAGTCTGATCCATCAAAATATTCATACCCATAATTTATAAAATCGGGGCGCTTTTTCATGTCTGGCAGAAAATTCGCAATTTTTTTTTCCCTTTCCACTGACGAACGGGGTAGCGATGCGCCAAAAAAATCAATTTCTTCAATTTGGTGCATGGAGTTATATAAAATTAACATGGGGTGGGTTATCTTCAATTAGCTTAAATAGATAGCGATTTACTTCATCCATTCGACAGTTCTTTCTGCAATTTGATATATCCAATTCATTACTCACGTATTCAAAATTTTTCCTTCGTCTATCCCCAGTCCAAATTTCTTCAAAAGATTGCTCATTAATATTTCCAAACTCAAATAAGTCGTTAAGGAGATATGCTGAACAGCCGGAAACCACTCCATTCGCCATAACATGTGCCCATACAAATGGAGTAGAGTAGCAATGGTTATATTCGTGATCTGCAGAGATGTATTTCTTCATTGTGTGAGAGCGAAAAATCACGCTAAATTTATCAGTATTATATGTCTCCAGATTTTCCCCCAGGTCAAGCCAGTTGGAATAATCAATATTTCGATATAGAATGTTCTGACTCGCCAAATGCTGAGAAAACGGTTTTACAACTAAATAATCAATACCTAGTTCATCGCGACACATTTGCGCAAGACTTTCGATCTCGTGAACGTTTTCAGGCAATAAAAGAATTTGTGCACCTATTGTACTTTTCCAACCTTCAGAGTTTCGTTTTTTTACCATCTGAGCTATGTTGGACATGGCTTTGCCAAAGTCTTCGGGTTCAGTTCTATGAACTTTTGCGTATGTTGCCGCTGTTCCAGCATTCAGCGAAACCTTAACCCAAGATAAACAAGGCAAAGCTTTATCTAAAAAATCTTTTTGCATAATAGAAGCGTTGGTTGTCAAAGATGCATCTAAGCCCGCCTCTTTTGCTAAACAGATCATTTCCGATATATTCTTATGAAGCATCGGCTCCCCTTCTCCAGCGAAATTTACGCTTTTGACACCCAACCTTGCAAACTCCGGGAACCGCTCCCTCATTATTTCGAGCGATAACCTATCTGGCTTATACCCAACATAATCAACCGCACAAAATGTGCAGCGATGATTGCACGCGCCAACAGGAGAAAGTTCAACATAAATTGGGTAAATATCTTTTGCCCTTTCCCAGATCTTTCCGACCGCTTGAATCTTGGATACCCTTTCTGGGTGATATATAAGCTTATGGCTATCAATTTGATATAAATCTGACATTATCACAACCCCTAGAGTAATTAAAAATGTTTATAACCTCATCAAGCATAAAATGTCTTGATTTTTGAGCAGACAAAACGAGCATCAGTTTCTGAAACATGCTCAGCAGTGGGCAAGCTCAGAATACACTTAACAAGACGCCGGGCATTTTTAAGATCATCATGATCACGGCAATTTGCAGCAGCAGCAATTAAGTCTGGGATCAGCTTTGGGTAATGAACCTTAACTTCAATTCCACTATCGGCCAAGTGTGCTATCAACTCCTCTCTTCGTTCGGCTAGGATCATTATCCAGTTGTATGACGGCAGACTACCCGATGAAACCAAGGGAAACCCAACAAGCTGAGTCAGCTCAGAGCGATAAATGGCTGCCAACTTTCTGCGCCGACCCAGCTCCTCGTTATATTGCTTGAGCATAGTATTAAGAAAAGCCGCATGAATTTCATCTAGACGGGAATTCATTGACCAAAAGTCACACTCATCTCGCCCACTGTGGCCATGATTGCGGGCTTGAAATAGCCAGCTGCAATCCTGTTCGAGCTTCGCTATTATCATGCCGCCATCACCCAGAGTTCCAAGATTTTTTAGTGGATGAAAACTAAGTGCGCCAAATCGACCAAATGTTCCTGTAAATCTGCCATTTTGCGATGCCCCAAAAGATTGGGCGCAGTCCTCAATTAACGCTAACCCGTATTTATCAGCGATCCTAGCTATATGCTCTATCTGAGCGGGTATCCCCCCTAGATGTACCACCGAAATGGCACGAGTACGCTCAGTAATTGCAGATTCAATACAATCCGGGTCAAGATTTAAACTATTGTCGACATCAACAAAAACAGCTGTACCTCCACATAGAGCAATTGACGAAGTCGTTGCCAAATAACTCATTGGAGTAGTAATAACCTCATCTCCGATACCAACTCCAGCCGCCCTTAAACTTAAGACCAATGCATCTGTTCCATTTGCAACCGCAATTGCATTCTCAGCTTTTGTGTAGTCTTTTATCGCGCGTTCGAACTTAATCACCTCATCACCAAGAATATATGAACCGCTTGACAAAACTCTATTTAGATCTTCAAGAAATCTAGCACCAAAGACCTTGTATTTGGTGGTGAGATCGACAAATGGAATAGTGTGCCCGCTCATGGTTTGTGCTCATATATTTGTGGGAGTAGGCGCAGCTCAGCCAAGTTCTTTAAGCACCATTGAGCGCAACGGCGCAAGCCCTCGTCGAGCGATATCCGAGGATTCCAACCCAACTCGCTCATGATTTTCGTGGATTCCAATAAATATGCCTGATCCTTACCAAGTCTATCTGGCACCATTTTAACAACTTCATCAAATGGCTTCTCCGCGATTGTGCATATTTCCTCTACCAATTGTCGAATGGTGATCGATGACCTTGGGGATAGATGATAGTCTTCGCCGTTCCGGCCATTCTCGCAAATACGCATAATTCCATCCGATACATCATCAAAATGCACAAACGATCTTTCCGAGAGCCCTCCCCCTTGCAGCGGTAGTGTTTGACCAGTAAAGCAGGAAATAAATGCACGGGGGATAATCCGATAAAGCTGCTGTCCTTCTCCGTAAACATTTGCTGCCCGTGTTACCACTGCGGGCAATCCGTAGGTCTTGTTCCAAAGAGCCACACTCATATCGCCTGCCGCTCGCGACAGAGCATAGGGTGTGCTTGGCCTGTAATCTCGACTCTCAGCAACCCACCCTTCCGTTGAACCATAGACTTCTGGGGTAGAAAAATGAATATATCGCTCAAGAAAATCACAACGCCGCAACACCTCTAATAAACCCGACATTGCAACGACATTGGTTTGCATCCAATGAGTCGGGTTATCCCAACTTTGAACGACCATACCCTGCGAGGCAAAATTAATAACATAGGTTGGCTTATATTGCTTAATTATTGATTCAAGTCGACTAATATCATGGTTAAGGTCGAGTTGCTTAAAAAACACATTCTTGCTTGGATTACCCCATTTATAGGGCAAAAAAATGTTGGATTTCTCGGGAGAACGGCTGGTGGCAATGACTTCGTAGCCTCGGTTTAGTGCATATGAACAAAAGCTTGCAGCGGACGGGGAATTACTCCCGATAATAAGAATTGTGGACACTTAATAACCCCGGATAATTTGCGGCGCAGAAAAGAATTGCACAGCACTCATTTGGCGTAACCGCGCCGATACATGTTGATAAGTTCTGGATGAATACCCCAGTCTTTTGCGCCAACCCGATCATGTAGTTCCTCCAAATCTCTACGAATATAGTCCCGATACTGCTTGTCCATCCGCATCCCAGATGGCCTGTATCCATGCTGGTAATTTTGACTTATTACACTATCGATACCCATTTCAATTGCGACTTCTCGATCAATGTCATGAATAGGGCTACGTTCCGGTTGAAATATAGCGAGATTCTCATCGCTATTTTCACCGCACATGATTGCAGCAATTTCCTTGGAAATCACTGGGGATAAATGAAAGCCATCTCGTTTTGTGCCAGTTGCAACAACAAGATTAGCTATAGATGTACGACCTAGCAAAGGGTATGTATCTTGCGTCGTTGGACGCCAACCAACATTGACGCGAACTAACTGTGCATCATAAAAGTTCATATTAATCTCATGTATTGCACTCTCCAACAAATGGGCAACACTCACTACCCGACCGTTGAAGAATGGTTCTGGTGAAATAAAATTACTCGCACCAATCAAAATATGATCATTCACTTTGTCATGGCCTTGGAAAAATGGTACAGAATAAATACCGCAGGCTCCACCCCGATTTGGGGTGCGTATACACTTTGTGTGTGCGAAACCTGGAGACTTGATTTCTAACGAAACTCCAACCCCATAAAACAGTTGCTGGATAGTTAGCCCAAGATCTGACCGCTTAACAAGATCTCCAGCAGAAGCACCATTTGCAATGAGAAAGACATCGCCTTTAACGAACTCTCCATTATCCAAAATAGCTGATGTAATCATTGAGCCAGATTTACTAAGCTTTTCAACCTTTGCATTCTTAATCAAAACCTGCGAGTGATTAGTTAAGATGGCATCAAGCTTTTGGATCACAAGGCGTGGATTAAGCCAACCCTCGTTGTGAATTAAAATCGCTCTATTAGCACGACAATCAGTCCTGGGTAAATAGTTTGGAATTTCACTAGGATCGACAAAATCAAACTGCTCATTAAAATCTTTGCACGCTTGAACTATCGCATTAAAATTACGATCATCCAGCTCATCGGACGCCGAGTTGTTAACTATGTAGGTCCCTTTATCAAAGCACCCACCTGTGCATACCTGACATTTAGCACAGGCATAAGGTAAGTGATCGCCTGCAGCATCTATAAGCTCAGATTCAAAATCCGGCCACATCTGAGTAGCTAGATGGCTCAATTCAAAATGATATGTGTCAGCCTCCGACCTCAATGAATACGCATCAATTTCGGCAAATGAATTCAACATAGCAGCAGCAGCCAGAGTTGCTGATCCAGTACGGGCTTGAGATCCTATAATTGTAATTGTGTCACTTGAAGAGATTTTACTCAGAAGGCGGAAAGCCGATGTCAGAGCCACAATCCCATTACCAATAATCACATAGTTCATTTTTATAAGTGCCTTTATTTACAATAATCCCAATATCTACACACGAATTACTAGCACATTAACTGGTAATTGATTAACACTCAAACCTACAACCGTAGCAATAATTGACCATATGTACCGCGCCAACACTCTATCCCGTTATGCAGCTCTATAATCAGGTCGCAATTTTTAAGCGTACTTACTCTATGGGCTATAAGCATCATCGTCACACTCTCTGGGAGGCTATCTATCGCGGCCATAACGCGATTCTCTGTCTCGTTATCAAGCGCACTTGTTGCCTCATCGAGAATCAATACACTAGATCTTTTGTATATTGCCCTCGCGAGACCAATTCGCTGCTTTTGTCCGCCTGACAATCTAATGCCGCGCTCGCCAACATATGTTTGATAACCTTCAGGCAAGCATTCTATGGTTTGCGATATCTGAGCAATTCTAGCGGCTTCATACACGCGCTCCATATCAATGTCATGCAACTTCACACCAAAAGCAATATTTTCTGCAATTGTTGTATCAGCAAGAAAAATTGTCTGGGGAACATGAGAAACACAGGAATGCCAATCTCTCATATTATCAAAGCTTAACCTCTGATCATCAACAAGGATGGATCCGGCTGTTGGCGTCAACAGCCCCATGATAACATCAACAAGAGTGCTCTTGCCACTACCCGTTGCCCCTATGAAGCCAATCCGCTCGCCCTTGTTAATATGCAACTCAATCCCCGATAAAACACGTCTTGAATTTTCCTTGTAACTAAAGCATAAATTCTCAATTCTAATTATACTATTAAATGTAAATGGTTTATGCTCTGCATGGGACATCCTTGTCATCACTTTTTTATCTAGTAACCCTAGCGCATCAAGAGTACTATCTACTGCACCCCTAATAGTCACATAAGCCGCATATGCCTGCTGCAAAATTGGGAGCACCTTTTGCGCCCCAAGAGCAGCAACACCAAGTACTGGAATAGCCATAACAATATTTCCATCACGGCCAGTCATAAGAAAAGCCACTCCAGCCAACAGCGCAATACCAAGCATTTCAATTACATATCTTGGCATTTGAGCTAAAATAACGTTTCCTGCTGATGCAGCTTGCATTCTCGTCAAGACCAATCTGTATGCATTAGCATAGGCCTCCTGAGCGCCATCAATAATCACATCCCTAATGCCACCAATACCCTCTTGAATCACTTTATTAACACGCCCCAACTCTGTGGCATAGACGCGGCTGTTGACTTGGAGAAAACGTTTACTTATGGTCGTCGAGAGCATGTAAAGCACGCCAAACCCTAAAATACTTAATAGAGCCAGTAAAGGTTCTATTAAAAAGAGGGGGGATAAAACAGCTACGAGCATGAAAATTGAACTTATAAGCACTAATGTTGGCAGTATTATATAACCAACAAGTTCTTTGGCCTTTTGTGCACCTGCTAGTATTTCGCTACTATTTCTGTCGATGATATCCATGTAGGGCTGATATAGTGTGTTTTTATAAACTTGAACACTGAAATCCGTGCCAATCGCCATACTTAGGCGAATTTGAAACCGAAAATATAAGATGCGAAACAATCCAGATATTAAAACAACACTAATAAACAACAAAGTAAAAGCTAACCGTAGCTCCAACAAACTTTGAACATGAAACTGCACTAAAACCGGTTCGAGAATAGCATTTTTTTGTAGAGTTTCCGGGGTCGTTAATGAGGCGATAAATGGTAAAAGTGAACCAACACTGATCGCCTCTAAGAATGAGCAGACCACCATCAAAATACCAAGAACAGCAAGCTGCCGCTTGCGTACCATGCTTAAGTGCTTAAAAACTCGCTTAATTAGGCTAATGGTTGACTGATCGGCCGAACTCATCTCAAAATGACAACTTCATACTCTGAAAATACTTTTCAAATCCATACCGTTCATAGAATTTAGCGTTATCGTCACTCGCTACAAGCGTCACTTTAAAACATCCATTGACCTTGGCGTAATCGACTAGGTTATTGACTATTAAACCCCCTATTCCGTTACCTCTTACATCTTTACAAACCACAACATCCTCGATTATTGCGGCTCGACCCCCGCGAATGCGCTCTATTATGAAAACCGAACCAAAACCAATAGTCCGCCCATCACACATCGCAACACAAGCATAATTGCCTTCAGCCTCAAGAAAACTTTCTGCAAGTCCGTTCAGTTTGACATCTTTAGGTCTAAAAATACTCACGCTTTGGAGCATATCTACCACACACTCCATGTCTTCAGACAGGAAACTACGAATTGTTACATTTTGATTCAAGATAAAGCCCCGCCCTAAGATTTATAAAATAATCTTCTACCGTGGAGTACATATACACTTAAAGTAAAATAACTGCCATCACACACGGGCGGACTCACTTCAGCAAATACTCAACTATTCGAAGTGCAGCTCCTCCATCACCGAAGGGATTAACCGCATGTGCCATGCTTTCGTATTTGGTCTTATCGCTTACCAATAATTGTACTTCACGAACTATCCTATCTGGTATGGTTGAAACAAGCTTCGCCGTACCAGCCTCAATTGCTTCAGGTCGCTCACTTGTATCGCGCATTACAAGCACAGGTTTTCCCAGCGCCGGTGCCTCTTCTTGAATACCACCACTGTCGGTAAGCACTAATAGACAGTTATATAGCAACCAAGCGAAGCATTGATAGTCTAGGGGATCAAGAAGCACAACATTCGATATCTTACTCAGTTTACCTTCAACCGTATTTTTAACCTTTGGATTGAGGTGAACGGGATATACAAAATACAACTCATGATTGGTTTTGGCGAGCTCATAGATACTCTCGCAAATATTATCAAGACCAACACCAAAGTTCTCGCGACGGTGGGCTGTAATCAGAATATAGGCTTGTGTCTCTGGGTCAAAACCTAGCTTTGGAAGAAGAATATCTTTTAGCTTCTGAACTTCCTCTGGCCCACTCAATAATGTCTGAACCGTAAATTGCAGAGCATCAATCACAGTATTACCGGTGACGATAATATTTTGAGGCGACACCCCCTCTCGTTCAAGATTAGCTTGCGCCGTACGTGTCGGGGCAAAATGATGCCGAGATGCAATAACTACAGAACGTCGATTATATTCTTCTGGAAACGGGGAGAATAAGTTTTGAGTGCGGAGACCAGCCTCAATATGACCCACTTCAATCTTACGGTAAAACGCTGCTAAGGCACCAACCATTGCGGACGTAGTATCGCCATGTACTAACACTAGATCGGGTTGCGTTTCCTCAAAATACGTATCAAGCGCCAATAAAAGACGGCTTGTGAGTTGCGCCAATGATTGGCCTGGATGCATAACCGCAAGTTCGATATCTGACCGAATCCCAAACACAGAAAGCGCACCATCGAGCATTGTCGTATGCTGCCCAGTACTACAAACGGTAACATCAAAATCCAGAGGGCGTTTACGTAACTCTAGGATTACTGGCGCCATCTTAATAGCCTCGGGCCGCGTTCCAATCACTATGCAAACTTTTTGTGGACTCATCACAGCCTCAGATATGAATATTTTTTTTAGCCAACTTGCTTTGAATCATGCGACCCCATGTGCCAAGCTTGGGATACTTTATGGCTAGTTTTTTAATTAACCGAATGCGCGATACGCCAGGTCCCAATACAAAACTATTTAAAGCCGTCTCTGGCCTATCTTTACACAACATGAAACCATGAAAAGTACAATAACGAAGAGCAACATCAAACCTAGAAAGCGCATCTTCAGCTTGGGAAACAGCCTCCTTTGAAGTGCCAAGACGCATTGCCAACTCAGGATTGCTACCCCATATTTCGGATTCCCCAAGGGGGTGCGGAGGAACCATAGTTGGTATTCCAAGATGCTTTTGCAACATAAAAGAAAAATGCATATCCTCTCCTACCAGTCGAGAGGTTCCGGGCGGCGGAATATCGCGCCAGAATGTTCCAAGCCATTCGCGCTTAAAGAACCAAGCATGTCCCACTATATCAACTACTTCAGCCTTTTCATTCGGCGCATCCCATCCATAAGAAACAAATGGATGATACCGAGATGAACTCAAAAACCGCAATCCCCGCGCGCCCAGTAAAGCTGGTCTCTGCTTCATTTGCCGCAGACAGCTTTCAAAAAAACGAGGGGCAGGAAATGTATCGTCATCCAAGATGCAGATATATTCAGTTTCGGCATTGATCGCATACGCAAATCGTGACCAGACACCAAGATTATGCGAATGGTTGGCGATCATTACCCTATCCCCATACCCATGCAAATCTATCTCATCACCATTATTCCAAACCATTACAGATTTAACAGTCACTGTTTGAGAAAAAACACAGTCTATCTGCTGCTTGAGATATTCTTGTCTTTTAAAGGCATTGAGAATAACTGTAATCATTTACTCACCATTTAATTTGGTACTCTTTATGCCAGCGATAACGCCAAGCCTCGAACCGCTCGCGTAGTGTATGTACATTAATAAGTTTATGATAAGCTCGCGTACCTAATTGAAGCCCCATAAAATCATGCAAGGCTGTGCCGATATCCAAAAAAGTTAGATCTGGCCTCTCTATATAGAGCTTATGCCCAATAATATTCGATAGAGATGAAGCGGAGGACAAAATCAAGGTAAACTGAGGAGCATCAAGTAATTCTTGCATTACTGTCTGCAGTGTTTTCTGATAGGTCGAGAAAAAATTATCTGGAATTTTAATCAACCGCCCTTTTGCCAAATATCCATGTAACTCACATCGCCAATTCCCAATTACTACAATACTCTCAAAACATTCGGATAGAAATGGAAAAAAGCTGGATCGAGCTCGAATGAAATTTGAATTCAAAAACAAATCGGAAAAAGTCATTTGGCTAGTAAAACCGCCATTAAGTCTTAACAAAAATTCTCGATCGAGAATCGCATTATTATGTCGAGTTGGTATACCCTTAAAATAAGTATTGCCCCGAAACACAGCCGATGCAATAAGGTCCCGCCTAATATCCTGATCAAAATACGGATCGAAGTATTTTTTATCAAAGTCAGGAAACTGATTGGAAAAACGCTTACCTCTAAACTCAGTAATACCACCATCAATAGACAGTTTTCGGTTTCTCAATAACTCAATCTCACCATCACTAAACCGCACAAATGTAAATGGTATTCGAGCGCGCAAAAGATACTCAAAACGATTTAGATCTGCTTTACCGCTCGGTAATGAATAAGACTGAATAGCCAAATCAGGTGCTGACACTATCAAACCTTTCAAACAACCCGCCATCTTTAGAAACTACGGGAAACTCAAGATAAATCTCACTTTCACACTCACCATCCATTAAAGACTGAGAAGTAGTTGTAGCCAATAATTTCCGGATACCGCCTACTGTACCCGCACTAGAGAAAAACGAAAAAGTGCTACTCAGCACCACATATATATCCGGAAACTCTAGATGCGGCTTTCCTCTAAGTGGAGAGTCAAGCGCAACATAGTCCAATCCCTTCCATACTATGTACTTCATAAGTGCATTTAAATAAAACCAGTCAACACATGCGCAATATTGATCAACACTTGGCATAAGCAACAGTGGCATGGAGTTATCAAAACGATCCTCCGCTACACCAATCACACAAAACATTTGGTCTTTCAGTGTACTTGTTAATGGTTGAAAAATCGTTGATATCCAATTACCCCGACCGTCAGGCAAATACTCATACACCAAGCCATCAGCCATCTGATAGACAGCAGCTAGCGGCAGTGGTGACCGTGTAGACAGATGCAATAATGACTCGCTACCCTCATAAACTACAAGAATAAGTTGTTGCGGATTAATGATCTGACCAGATTGGCTAGTAATCTCAAAATCCTCTTTAGTCAGAAAGCGTACCCTGTCTCGAAACCCGTTAAATAAAATAAAATATTTAAGTAACGAACGGATATTAAGAGCAAGAGATTTTGGAAATACTGCCCGTAACTTCTTGAAGTCTGCTAAACAAGAATTCTCAGAAGTTACTGGTGGCCATGTCAACACAAGGTAGATAGATCTTAAAGACCTACGCAGGATTCTCCGGAAAAAATTATCCCCTTTTAAACAATTAAGATTATCTTGAATAATTTTCGTGATAATCGTACATAACTTACTACCAAAAAAATACAGTAAAAAATTCTCATAATGAGACTTGGTCCGTGCGCGCGGCCACCCTATTTGCGTAAATAATTCTAAGTACTCATTTCGACTAGAAAGGGCGTCAAGTACAAATTGATAAAAACCCCCAAAACGGCGGGCCAATTTCCAAGGAGCTAGCATCCACCCATCTGGGTAACCCATATCAATCTCGGAAGAATAAGACAAATAGCAATAATCTTCGGGTAAGGAAGTGTCCACTATGATTTGATTTAACTGTGCGGGGCTTGAACCCCCAGAATCCCAGTAAGCAAAGAGAACCTGACCCTTTTTAATAGGCAATTGATCCATTAGCTGAGTTGCACGGGCCCGCGAGTAAGCACTACATAATACCGATTGCAAAGGCTTATCCTTCGATGCAGATTTAGCATGGATGGCTTGCAATCCGAAAACATGCTCTAGGCCAATCTCTTCCAAGGCCTTGGCATAGAAGACCTCCCAGTGATCGCATTGCATAGAGTGTGGTGCATACACTGCTTTAACCAAATCAGTCAGCTCGGGATTGAAGCTATGAGCAACAACTTGCCTAACTGCTTTATTAACAGGTAACCGTGCCTGAAGTTGAATAAAAGAACGCCAAAAAGGCAAAATATGGCCTGATATATGACCCGATAAAACAAGCGTAATACCAGGCTTCTCGAATGTCTTACAACTAGCAATCAATCTTAAATTCCATTTAAACAACTACTACTGTGTCGATGCGACATTAATATTACGACCTTACTCTAATTTTGAAAACCGCAGAATTTTTGGGGATGGCTCAATAGAACATCCCCCCTTGAAATATTTACCACCATCTGTTGGATAATTATAGTCGTTATAAACATCTAGACCTCCTTAGGCCCTTGATACCTGCAAGTTAATCCAGCTAGCAATGCCATTAAGTATAGTAATAGCTCGACCCCATGCTGCGTGCTTACCTCGCCTACGGTATAGGTCAGTAGTATGCTGGCGCTCATGATAAAAATAAAGCCACTGAATGCATCGCGTCTCTTGATAGCGATAAATAAGGGCATCAACAAAGAGCCAAGCAGCAAAACAATGCCTGGTATGCCATAACTGAGCGTGAAATCAACCCAGGCACTATGTGTGGAGGGGATGTAATTAACCTGTTTGCCATATTTTTGCTCTAGTAGACGCGGAAACGAGCGACTCAGCACGCCAATACCCAAGGGGTTTTCAGGGATTAATTGGGTGATGCCTGCAGTGGCCCAGGCCACGCGCTCATAGGTATTGGCAGCAACCATATGGCCTGGCTCTGATTGTGGGTAGCCTAATACTGCCGGATCTTGCCAGTTGGGATATTTGTCTATCTGAATGGCCACCTGAACATCGCCAAACAATGTTTGCCAGCCCGCATTTTTTGTAGCTTGTACTGTTCCGAACCCTAAAACCAGTATCAACACCATCAATAGAGTTAGGAGCACACGCATTAAAGTTCTACTTGAAATTGGCGCAGCCGAACCTAGTATGAGATTAATCAACGTCCAAATGATTGAGAGCATGAAAATTAATACGGTTAAACCCACTCCATTGCGGGCCTCAAAGATAAAGACATAGGCATAGAGGGCTAAAACCAGCCCTGCCAACCAGATCCACAATACTCCCCATAGACGGCACTCTGATCTGTTAGCGAGGCAAACCCATACACTACCAGCAAGGCCGGCAAGCATGATGGTGCCCGCAAGAACACCGTTGATCTTTGCGCGAAAAATGTATGATCCGTAATACTCTGGGGCAAATAGACTTTGCAGCACGATGGCCTTAGGAATGTACTGCAACAGTAATACCAAAAAACTGATAAAGATTCCAAACCACAGCCAATTGATGAGATGTGGCCTTTTGGTAATCGCTAATGCCGTCCCCAAAGCTAACCATACCGCCATAAAACTTCTTAACCATGTGCTGGTTAATTCTTGAAATTGCTCATGAGGGTAGCGACTCAAAAAAAGATAATGCATTAACATCCAGACAAACAATAAGGCCAACATAATCAAGGGTGAAGCGCCCTTGATAATCAGTCCCCGACCAAATCCCTTGGCCTTCCAAGTCAAGACAATATAGATCATCCCAACACTAGCACCTAGTACTAGACAGATGTTGCGCAAGGCAATCGTATCCTTGACCGCCCAAATCCCCAAAAGCACAGTGCTTAGAAAAATTAAGATCGATCCAATCCTATCTCGTTGTCGTAAGTATTGAGAAGATGGGTATTGCATACTCACGGGCGGGAGAGCATTTCCGCATAAGCCAACTTTAGCCCAACATCTAGCTTAACTTGAGGCTTCCAGCCTAACTGATTAAGTCGGCCTGAATCCATCCACTTACGAGGCGCACCATCTGGCTTTGTGGAATCAAAAACAATATTACCTTCATAATCAATTGCTTTTGCTACTGCATGCGCCAACTCATGAATAGTCACATCACTACCATAGCCCACATTGATATGACTTTGCATAGGCTCTGTTTGACTATCGTAAGTTGTTTTATCTAACTGCATCACATACACCGAAGCAGCGGCCATATCATCCACAAATAGAAATTCTCTTCTTGGGGTGCCAGTTCCCCAAATAACAACTTCTGGAGCATTGGCAACTTTAGCCTCATGAAATCTTCTAATCAGCGCTGGAATCACATGACTATTTTCTAGATGATAGTTATCGCCTGGGCCATATAAATTGGTTGGCATCACTGAGCGGTAGTCCACGCCATGGCTTTGTCCGTACTGGCGGTTATAGCTCTCACACATTTTGATGCCAGCAATTTTGGCAACAGCATACGGCTCATTAGTTGGCTCTAGCTTGCCGGTAAGCAAGGCATCTTCGCTCATCGGTTGCGGAGCTAATTTTGGATAAATACAGCTTGATCCCAAAAACAGAAGTTTTTTTACGCCATTCAAAAATGCCTGATGAATAACATTGTTTTGCACCATCAAGTTGCTGTAAATAAATTCCGCAGGGAAAGTATTGTTCGCATGAATACCCCCCACCCTTGCTGCAGCTAAATAAACCTGGTCTGGCTTCTCTTGCTCAAAGAATGCTTTGACTGCGGCCTGATCAGTCAGATCCATTTCCGCATGAGTACGAGTCACAATATTGGTGTAAACCTGAGACTGCAAATTTCTGACAATGGCAGACCCCACCATGCCACGATGACCCGCCACATAAATCTTTTGATTCAGATCTTTACTCACGTTTTTACTTTGTTATCTTTTTTTAATTCTTCAGATTTTTTTATATTTAATTCTCTTTGCCAACCGCAACACTAAAGCCATGTTTACTCAATAGTGCATGCTGTTTAGCTTGGTCTAGATCGTTCGCCACCATCTCGACAATCATTTGATCCAGAGTGATCTCAGGAACCCAGCCTAGCTTTGTTTTGGCTTTTTTCGGGTCGCCCAAGAGAGTTTCCACTTCAGTAGGACGGTAGTAGCGTGGATCGATTTGAACAACCACATCACCTACTTTTAAAGCTGGGGCTTTATCGCCCTCAATTGCCGCAACAATTGCCTTCTCGTTTTCTTCTTTACCTTCAAATTTCAATGTAATGCCCAACTGCTTAGCGCTACGAATAATAAATTCACGCACGGTGAACTGCACACCAGTAGCAATTACAAAATCTTCAGGCGTATCTTGCTGAAGCATCAACCATTGCATGCGCACATAGTCTTTGGCATGCCCCCAATCACGCAGGGCATCGATATTACCCATGAAGAGACATTTCTCGAGGCCTTGAGCGATATTGGCTAGTCCGCGAGTTACTTTTCGAGTAACAAAAGTTTCACCACGGCGCTTAGACTCATGGTTAAACAAAATGCCATTACAGGCGTAGATGCCATAAGCTTCACGGTAGTTAACAGTAATCCAGTAGGCGTACATCTTAGCTACTGCGTATGGGCTGCGCGGATAGAAAGGGGTCGTTTCTTTTTGTGGAATCTCCTGAACTAAGCCGTAAAGCTCAGAAGTAGATGCCTGATAAAAGCGAGTCTTCTTCTCAAGACCAAGAATACGAATCGCCTCCAACATACGCAATGGACCCATTGCATCAACATCAGCGGTGTACTCAGGAGACTCAAAAGAAACTGCCACATGAGACTGTGCACCTAAGTTGTAGATTTCATCAGGCTGAGTTTGCTGAATGATGCGAACCAAATTACTGGTATCAGTCAAATCACCGTAATGCAAAATCAAATCAGGATGATTGATATGAGGATCTTGGTAGATATGATCAATACGCTCAGTATTAAAAGAAGAGGCGCGGCGCTTAATACCGTGAACGATGTAGCCCTTTTCCAATAAGAACTCAGCGAGGTAAGAACCATCTTGTCCGGTAATGCCAGTGATTAGGGCTACTTTTTGCTTACTCATATGCACTCTCTTAAAAAACAATCTATCTAAAACAAATATTGAACTTAATTTCTACCGTAAGTATCTTTAAAACGCACAATATCATCTTCACCCAAATAGCTACCTGATTGCACCTCAATTATCTCTAAAGGGGTTTTTCCAGGATTGGCTAAGCGATGTGTTTGACCCTGAGGGATATACGTACTTTGGTTTTCAGTCAGGATCAAGACCTTATCGCCGTTGGTAATTTCAGCAGTACCTTTGACTACGATCCAATGCTCAGCCCGGTGATGATGCATCTGAAGTGACAGGCTAGCGCCAGGCTTCACCTGAATCCGTTTAACTTTAAAGCGCTCACCCTCATCCACACTGTCATACCAGCCCCATGGACGAGAAACTTTACGATGTAAGTTTTTCTCTTCCCGCTTTTGAGACTCTAATTGCCCAACAATATTTTTAACATCTTGGCTACTCCTACGATCAGCCACTAAGACCGCATCAGCAGTTTCCACGATGATCAGGTTCTCCACACCAACAGCGCTCACTAAACGACTACTAGCATGTATCAAAGAATTGCTCGTGTTCATTAGCAAGGTATCGCCGGTGGTCACATTACCCTGCTTGTCTTGCGCGCCCACTTGCCATACTGCATCCCAAGCACCCAAATCATTCCAACCCGCATCTAAAGCGATCATCTGAATTGGGTATGTTGATTGGGGGCATTTCTCAATGACTGCGTAGTCAATCGACTCACTGGGAATGGCGTTAAATAATTCAGGATTGGGCCTTACAAATACCGCATCCCCAGAGGCATCAATGGCTCTAGCTTCCCAGGATTTTTGAGTGGCCAGCAAAATATCGGGACGGAATTCACCTAAAGCAGCTAACCAGACACTCGCCTTTAAAACAAACATACCGCCATTCCAGAAATACCCGCCTTCTTGAAGATATTGCTCAGCGGTTGGTGCGCTTGGCTTCTCTACAAAGCGCTCAACGAGAAATTCTCCAGGCTTTCCACCACTCGGAGTATTGCTCGTCTTAATGTATCCATAACCTGTTTCAGGTGCAGTCGGGGTAATACCCAAAATGGCAATTGCACCCTCTTTGGCAATTTGTACTGCTTGATGCAAAGCAGTTGCAAAAGCCTCTTTATTGATAACGGTTTGATCTGCGGGAGTCACCACCAAAATCGGATCATCGCCCCCCTCGATTGCTTGTAAGGCGGCAATTGTTAATGCTGGAGCTGTATTGCGTCCTGAGGGCTCTAACAGTAAAGTGGCTTGTAGGTTTTTTAGTTCTCTCAACTGATCTAGAGCTAAAAAACGATGCTCCTCATTCGTCACGATCAAGGCGCTGCCGAACGGTGCAGAGGCGTCCTCAACTAAGCGTATACGCTCAATGGCCTGCTGAAAAAGACTTTGATTAGAGCCATCAGCCGAAAGAACCAAAAACTGCTTCGGAAATCCCGCTCTAGATAGAGGCCAAAGACGCGTGCCTGAACCACCGCATAGAATGACGGGGGTGATACGGGCTGGCTTGGAGTCTAGCGTAATATTGCTCACAGATTATGGGTATTTATATTAATAAGCATTATTGTAAGGCCCAAGACTAGGGAGATCACCCAAAAATGGTCGATAAATCAAGCACTCAGAAGACCAAATAGCCATGCCCCCAGTTCATACCCAACGCTATGTAACTACCGTCCCCGTCTATAAGACAGTCCCATCCAAAAACGAGGCTTTCTCCCTTATGCAGCTCCGATTACTAGATGTGCAGAATGTAACCTTGGTTTGCCCTGAAGAGCTAGATATCAGCTACTACCTCAATTTATGGCCTGAATTGAAGGTTCAGCGCTATGCCCCGGAGCACTTTGTCAGCGTTCAAAGCTATAACGATCTGGTGATCGGCTCAGTCTCTTATGAGCCTTTTGCTCAATAATATGAATACCTACTCATTTACCAACTAGATACTTTTTTACTGAGCAACCAAGTTCTGGAGTTCTGCAATCAAGGGTACGACTACTATGGCACCCCTTGGATTACTGGCTTTCCGCAATATCACTTTCTTTTCAATCGATGGCCCATCCGCCTGAATTCCAAGCGTTTTCATGCTGGTAATGGTGGTCTGTCTCTTCGTAAAATTGCCAGCACCTTGGATTTACTCAAACGAAAAGAGGGGCACATCAGCAAAACCATCTTCATGGAAGATGCGTTTTTTGGCTACTGGGGTTCATTGGATCCCGATTTCTATGCTTGCCCACCGCTAGTGGCAGCCAAGTTCTCACTAGAAATGGAACCTAGCTACTGGATGGAAAAAACTGCTTTTTTACCAATGGGTTTGCATGGCTTTGAAGTTTGGCATAAAGATTTTTATAATGAACTTCTTCAAGATAGATACTTAAAGCTATCTGAAAACTTCCCTCAATTACAAAATGATTAGGAGATCAGCATGAGCAATATCCCAAAAATTAATGTCCGCAACTCAGTTGTAGAGTGCGCCCAATCGCTGAAAAAAGAGAATGCTGGCAAATATCACAATTACGGCATCAAAGATTGCATCGCATCGATTGCGGCAACTAAGCAAAAATAATTGTAAGTTTTTGTTTTTAAAGGATTAATTTGGTCTATTGGGGTAGCGTTTACCAGTCAAGTTACTGTAAACCACCCCAGCCATAACTAGCAATATCGAATCGACCATGACCGGGAAAAAAGCATAGCGGTAATGCGTGATGTGACCTAAGACCACAATCATGGCAACAGCCGCTGCTGGCGGATGCAAGCAGCGTAATAAGAAACATTCTCAAAATAGATAAGCTAGCCGCCAAAGGCATGGCCAGGAGCGGCTGATCGACCAGATGAATCAACAATATCCCCACCAGCGCCGAGAGAGTGTTCCCAGCAATCACAGCCCAAGGTTGGGACATGGGACTCTGCGGCAAAGCAAAGACTAAATAAGGCACTTGCACCTAAAGAGGCCATGAGCCATTCATCAAGACCACTGAGCACCAAGCAATTTAGCAATCGTGAGTACTAACAGTAGGCCTATAAAGGCTCCGAATACTGACCTCAGGCGTTCAATCCAAGCTACTGCAGGCTGATCTCCACCCAAATAAAGGAGTAGCGTTTGAAGTAGCGCTCTAAGTAGTACTTCAGTGGGTGTCTCATGGATTGATTTTAGATACTTAGTGGACTGGCAATAAAAAAGACCGCTAATGAACTGCACCCCAAAAGTTGGACATCTGTCCAACCTTCTAAGGTGCAGTTTTTTATGTCCAAATACAGCAAAGAGTTCAAGCTAGTAGTCATTGAGCATTATCTATCTGGCAGGGGTGGTTTTAA
>JACCDH010394090.1_pt1 | contig 51649 bp, 34 predicted proteins | sample 7442481 | NCBI WGS metagenome assembly JACCDH01 (sample SAMN15323433, study PRJNA562643) | freshwater metagenome | isolation source: river surface water | place: USA:Blue River Watershed | collected 2017-08-15
GACGCACGGCATCTAACTTACTGCGCCCTTCCTCTTGCAGTTTATTCGCGAACTCCACCACCAAAATACCGTTGCGTGCAATCAGCCCCACGAGAGTCACCAAACCTACTTGTGAGTAAATATTCAAGGTCGTGGTGAAGCTATCGGTAAAATGCGGCATCGGCATCGGCATTTTCATAAAGGTAAAGACCAAGGCGCCAAACATTGCCAAAGGTACTGAGCCCAATAAAATAACCAACGGATCACGGAAGCTGTTGTACTGGGCAGCTAACACCAAGAAAATCATCGTCAACGCGGTAATAAAGGCAGGCAGGAACGTATTGCCCTCGCGCTTTAACTGCCGTGACTCCCCGGTATAGTCAATCGAATAGTTCGACGGCAACAGGCGTTTTGCTTCTTTGTCCATATAATCCAGCACTGTGCCAAGCGGCTGGATCGCAACGCCGCTGATTTTCACCGAGTTTAATTGCTGCATCCGGTTGATGCTGCGCGGTACTGTCGAATGGGTCATCGTAGCGATCTGATCCAAACGGATCATGGTATTTTCTGGGCCCGTGATGTAGAGCTTGGTCAAATCGTCCGGCGTTAAGCGCTCAGCACGCTTCACTTGCGGGATCACTTTATAGCTAAGGCCATCCATATTAAACCGATTGACCCAACCGCCGCCCAGCAAAGTACCTAAATCGCGTGTGACTGTTGCCATGTCGAGGCCTAAATCGGCCACTTTTTCTCGGTCAATTTCCAAGCGGTATTCCGGTTGGTCAACCTTGACATCTAGCATCGGTGGAAAGGCAAAAAAACCACTTTCAGTGAAAATCTTTTGCAGCTTAAGTGCTTGTTGGTAGATTTCTTTACTGTCAGCCGTTGAAGCAATGACAAACTCAACAGGGAATTGGCCACCGCCTGGCAAAGCAGGGGGGGTAATTGGCATGATCCGAACGCCAGCAATTGCGCCGAGTTGTTGCTGCAAATCAGGTAAAATTTCAGCGGTAGTGCGCTCACGCTCGCCCCAAGGCTTGGTGACCATACCGCTAAAGCCCATCTGCGTATTATTGATTTGGAAGGTGAAATCAGTTTCAGGCACATTCATAAACACCTGATTGACCTGCTTCCCATAAAAAGAAGTCTGATCAATGGTCGCATTGGGCGCCGATTCCACAATACCAAAAATAACGCCTTGGTCTTCATTGGGTGCCAGCTCTTTCGCCGAGAACATATAAAGCGGCACAGTGAGGATGGCGATAAAGAACCAAAACACATAAACGCCAGCACGGTTTTGCAAAGTCGCTTGTAAAGTGCGTTCGTAGAAATGGGTAAAGCGGTCAAAAATTTTCGACAACGGTGCTTTGAGTTCCGTATGTGGCGTTAACATTCTTGAAGCCATCATCGGCGACAACACTATCGCCACAATCGCTGAGATAGTGACCGCCCCCGCTAAAGTAATCGCAAACTCGCGGAACAAGGTTCCTGTCAGACCGCCTTGCAAGCCAATCGGCACATACACAGAAATCAGTGTCACCGTCATGGCAATAATCGGGCCGGCTAACTCGCGCGCCGCCACAATCGCCGCTTTGAATGGCTTTAACCCTTCTTGAATATGGCGTTCGATGTTTTCGACCATGACAATCGCATCATCGACCACTAAACCCACCGACAGCACGATGGACAACAAGGTCAATAGGTTCAACGAGAACCCAAACACTTTCATGATAAACAGCGCCCCGATTAAAGATAATGGGATCGCTACAATCGGAATTAATACAGAACGGCTAAAGCCGAGGAACAAAAAGATCACCACAATAATGATCAGCAGTGTTTCAGCCAGGGTTTTGATCACATCTTTAATCGCGGCATCAATGTATTTGGTAGCATCATAGGAAACCTCAGCAGAGAGGCCAGCAGGCAGCTCAGCTTTGATTGCTTCCATTTCTTTATTGACCGCTTTAATCACTTCCAAACTGTTGGCGTTGGGTGCAACAAACACGCCCATAAACACCGCAGTCTGACCCGAGTAGTTCACTTCGGTTGAATAATCATCGGCCCCGAGCACGACTTCGGCAATATCTTGCAACCGCACCACGCCGTCATCATTTTGCCGAACCACCATGCGGCGAAAATCCTCGACATTATTCATATCGGCATTGGCGTTCAGATTCACTTGGGTATACGCGCCGCGGGTTTGACCGAGCGCCGCTTGCACGTTATTGGCAGCAAGCGCATTGCGCACATCAGTTGGCGTAATGCCAAGCGCCGCCATTTTTTCGGTTTTTAGCCAGACGCGCATTGCAAAGGTGCGGCCACCTAAGATATCTGCTTTTTGCACCCCAGAAATTGCCACAAGGCGCGGCTGTACCGAGCGAGTTAAAAACTCAGTGATTTGGTTTTGTTCCAGAATGTCCGAACTAAAGCTTAAATAAGCTTGGGCAAACTCACTATCTGCCGCTTTAATTTCAATGGTCGGCACTTCGGCTTCAGGTGGCAATTGACTACGAACTTGATTCACCTTGGCTGTGATTTCAGTCATCGCTTTCAGCGGGTCGTAGTTCAGTAACAGATGCGCAGAGATCGTGGAAACACCCATACTGCTTTGCGATTGCACATAATCGATGCCACCGGCAGAGGCAATTGCCCGCTCAATTGGCGAAGTGATAAACCCACGCACTAACTCGGCATTGGCCCCCACATAAACCGTGGTAATTTGAATCACTGCGATGTCACTGCGTGGATATTGTCGCACCGACATATTGCCGAGCGACTGGATACCTGCAAGCACGATCAGCAGACTGACCACAATTGCAAGTACCGGTTTTTTAATAAAAATATCGGTAAACTTCATGAGAACCCCATCCTAACAATACATAAAACCCAAGCTTAATGTGAAGCAAATCGCATTAACTATCCGTTGGGGTTGGTTCAGTTTTAAATTCAGGTGTAGGATTTGGCGAAATCACCACGCTTTGGTTGTTGAACAGTTTGAATGCCCCGGCGCTCACGACACGCTCACCCGGTTTTAAACCCTTAACGATTTCAACAAAATCGCCGCGGGCCTTACCCAGCTGCACAAACTGCTGACGCGCGACCAAGCTCTCTGGAGTTTTGCCGGCATCAACAACAAACAAAGTATCGCCGTAAGGCGCATAGACAATGGCGGTGGCTGGGATCGCTAAAACCTGCTGAGGTTCAGACAATGTCACAACGGTGGTGACCGCCATGCCTGGCACTAATTTTTTATCGCCGTTATCCAGAGAAGACTGCACCTGCACATTCCGAGTCGTCGGGCTGATCTCGGCACCAATTGCAGTAACAACCCCAGAAATCTTGGTATCGAGTGCAGACACCTCAACCGGCAAGCCTGTACTCATGCGCGCTAACCAATCTTGTGGCACTGGGAAATTCACCCGGACGCGATTGGTTGCTTGTAAAGAGACGATTTCGGTACCCACTTGCAAGTCAGTCCCTAAGTCAACTTGACGCAGACCCACACGGCCGTCAAATGGCGCACGGATTAGCTTTTTCTGTAAGGTTGCGTTTAAATCATCCACGTCACCTTGCGAAGACTCCACTTGTTGTAAAGCGGCGTCGACTTCACTTTGCGAAGCAATTTTGTTTTTATTCAGTTCAACAATCCGCTGATAGTTGGTTTTTGCCAACTTTAAGCGCGCTTGTGCCGCATTCAGTTGAGCTGTTTCGTTAATCGCTTCTTGCTCAATCAACACATCACCCGCTTTCACTTCAGCACCAGATTGGAAAGTGATCCGTTTGACTTTGCCAGGAACTTGCGCGGAAATCATGATGCCTTCGTCAGCTTCGACGGTGCCAATAGCCGTGTATTGGTTAGGCCACTGCTGATATTGCGCTTCAAACACGCTGACAGCCTCAGGCGGTTGCACGGCATTTTCTCCGGCAGCCATCATCATTTCGAATTGATCAAATTTGACGACAAATAAAACACCCGCAACGACCACCAAGCCACCGAGTGCGAATATAACCGATTTGAATTGACTCATTTTTAACGCCGTTAATTAAATTAATAACTATTAGAAAACCGCTCTATTTACTGAGAAATAGGCGAAATTGATCAGAAACTCTGACTGAAAGTCGACTTTTAGTGATACTCAAGCATTGCAGCGATATCGTCGATACACAGCATCGATGCAAAATACCTGTATAAAATACCACCCTTCGCAATTGCGAGCTAGTCGCATTTATCCATAAAAACCACTAAAGTGTAAAAAACTGTAACGAACGGTACAAAATAAACTTTTACAGCTAGCATGAAACCTTAGATGCATGTCAACTTAGATGCATGTCAGCTTAGAATTCAAAAGGCACGGGCCAAATCCTTTGTTGGCTTTGATAATCCTGCCACAATTCAGCATATTTTTTTTGAATGACAGGATGAGCAGTATTGGGAGCAATTTCAGCCAGTGGCCACAGCACAAAGGCGTTATAGAGTATTTCGCCGCGCGGCAACTCGACTGGCGTTTGACAGACCAATTGATCATAGGTCAATAAGTCTAAATCTAAAGTGCGGCCTGAAAATTTTTCACACTGACGAATGCGACCATATTGGTCTTCGATGGTTTTAAATAAAGCCACACAATCCGCGATTGCTAAGTCGGTCTGTGCGCCAATCACCATGTTATAAAAAGGATCACCAGAGAAGCCAACCGCATCACTTTCGTAAACTGAAGATAATGTTAACTCGCCAAAGTGTTTTTTCAGCTCGGTCACAGCCGCTCTGATATGGAAATCACGCGCCTGATTAGTGCCCACACTGATAAAAATATGGGCCATTACCATTGTCCCCGACGAATCGAAACACCCACGGTGGCTGCCGCAGGCACTGCGCCAGGCTTACACACTCGAACACTGACGGCTGGCGTGGCAAATTTACTGAGTAACATTTGCGCAATCCGCTCGGCGACAGTTTCAATCAATTCAATGGGTTGGGCTTGCACTAACGCCGTCACTTCTTGGCAAATCACGGCATAATCCAAGGTTTGCCTGATATCATCAGCGGCGGCGGCTGCGCGAATATCCGTGGCGAGCTCTAAATCGATGAGAAGTTTTTGTTGAATAGTTTTTTCCCATTCGTAAACACCAATCACGCTACTTATTTCGAGTTGTTGTACAAAAACTATATCCATCAAACTGTTCCGCATTGGCGTTTACTGTGAATTCAGGTACTCTGGTCGGATAGGCAAAACAAAGAAAAGCCTATAATCTAGCCGCCATTTTTGACCTGTTGGGTTAATTTCTTCGTAATGGCTAGATCTTAACGCAAAACTACGAACTGAGGAAATCCATTCATGACTTTGACGATCGCGGGTATGATGCTAGTCGCTTATTTATGCGGCTCGGTATCGTCTGCCGTCATTATTTCTCAGTTGTTTCGGCTACCAGACCCTCGCAAGCATGGTTCTGGCAATCCGGGAGCCACGAATGTACTGCGTCTTGGTGGTACCTTCCCTGCTGTGTTAGTCCTTGTTGTCGATGTATTAAAAGGTACCATTCCTGTTTGGGCATCGTATTTTTTAAAAATCGAACCGTTTTATTTAGGCATGATTGCCGTATTTGCCTGTTTAGGGCATATCTATCCGTTATTTTTTGGCTTCAAAGGCGGCAAAGCGGTCGCGACTGCGTTTGGCACTATGTTACCGATTGGTTTGGATTTAGCGGGTTTGTTGGTATCAACCTGGATGATGTTGGTTGGCGCAACCGGATATTCTTCCTTTGCGGCGATAGTCACAGTTAGTCTTGCACCCATTTTTACTTGGTTTATTAAACCCTTGTATACCTTTCCGGTACTAATGATCAGTATTTTGATTGTCATTCGCCATCGCCACAATATTGTCAGATTGTGGCAAGGCAATGAATCGAAAGTTTGGGATAAAACCAAACGTCCGAAAGAATAGGATTAGCTGAGCGGAGGCAATTGCTCCATAGGCCAGCGCGGAGTGACGCCTATCGATAAATCTTGCGATTGACCAGCCTTCAAGCGTTGCCACCCCGCATAAGCAATCATTGCACCATTGTCAGTACAAAATTCTTTGCCAGGATAAAACACTTGGCCCTTCATCGAGCTTAATAAAGTCGCTAACTGTTCCCGTAAAGAAACATTGGCACTGACCCCACCGGCCACTACTAAGCGTTTTAAGCCAGTTTGCTGCAGAGCGCGCTTACATTTAATCACCAAGGTATCAACGACCGCTTGTTGAAAAGATGCAGCAATATCTGCTTGTACTGATGGTGAATTGCCTTGAGCCGCAATCACATTGGCTGCCGCGGTTTTTAGACCACTAAAACTGAAATCGAGTCCGGGGCGGTCTGTCATCGGCCGTGGAAATGCATATTTTTTCGCATCTCCTTGGGTAGCCAGTTTGGCTAATAATGGTCCTCCGGGATAATCCAGCCCCATGAGTTTGGCTGTTTTATCAAAAGCCTCCCCTGCGGCGTCATCAATGGATTCGCCCAGCAATTGATATCGGCCGATGCCATCCACTCGCACCAGCTGCGTGTGCCCGCCAGAGACTAACAAAGCAATAAATGGAAATTCTGGCGCGTTTTCCTCCAGCATTGGCGCTAATAAATGCCCTTCCATGTGATGCACGGCAAGAGCAGGTTTGCCCCACGCAAAGGCGAGACTACGGCCAATTGCAGCGCCGACTAATAAAGCGCCCGCTAACCCCGGCCCTGCGGTGTAGGCTACCCCATCAATACTTTCTGCATCGCAATTGGCTTCTTTTAAAACTTGTTGAATCAATGGCAGAGTTTTTCTGATATGATCACGGCTTGCGAGTTCAGGAACCACACCGCCGTAGTCTGCATGCAACGGAATTTGGCTATACAGCACATGGCTCATTAAGCCTTGTTCACTGTCGTAAATGGCAATCCCTGTTTCATCACAGGATGTTTCGATGCCTAAAACCCGCATTTTTGACCTCAACTCTCACTTGGAAGCCGCGAATTGTAACGGTTTCTGACAATGAGAGCCAGAGTTCTATATATTTGCTTTACTTTAGCGTTGGCTTTTGAGTAAAATGCCGCACCATTTTTAAACGTATTGGTTAGCCGCTGACCGGGTCGCGGTATCCTATCAACCGAGGTGAGATTTTAATGCCTGTAGTGAAAGTTAAAGAAAACGAGCCGTTTGACGTTGCATTACGTCGTTTCAAGCGTTCTTGCGAAAAAGCCGGTGTTCTGGCTGATGTTCGTGCAAAAGAATTCTTCGAGAAGCCAACTTGGGTTCGTAAGCGTAAAAAAGCTGCTGCTGTGAAACGTCACATGAAGAAGCTTTCTCGCGAAAACGCTCGTCGCATCAAACTGTACTAATCCATAGTCGTTCCGATGTCTTTGCTCGAGCAACTTCAGGAAGCACAAAAAGACGCCATGCGTGCCAAGGATAAATTACGCCTTGGCACTATTCGTTTAGCGCTTGCTGAAATCAAACAACGTCAGATAGATGCGCAAATGCAACCTGACGATGCCAATATTCTGGCAATCCTGACAAAAATGGTGAAACAGCGCAAAGAATCTGCTAGTCAGTATTTAGCTGCCGCCCGTCAAGATTTAGCCGATGTTGAGCTCGCGGAAATTACGATTATTGAACAGTTTTTACCACAAGCCTTAACTGCTGAAGAACTCGATGCTTTGTTAACGCAGGCAATCACCGAAACCGGTGCGAGTACTATGCAGGATATGGCTAAAGTGATGGCTTGGTTAAGACCGCAAGTGCAAGGCAGAACCTATATGGGTGCTTTGAGTGGTCTTGTAAAGACCCGTCTGAACTAAACGCTGTTGTGAAGCGAATATTCTAATGGCAAATGCCATTAGCTACATACCGTGCCAAGCGCACGGTTTGTCTTTTTCTGAGTACCGCATTTAAAGCTATAAGGAAAAAGGTGGCAGGACAAATCCCAAGACCCTTTATCGATGATCTGCTCGCCAGAACCGATATTGTTGAGTTGATTGACCAACGTGTTCCGCTCAAGAAAGCTGGTAAAAATTACTCGGCTTGTTGCCCCTTTCATAATGAAAAATCTCCATCGTTTACTGTGAGTGCTGATAAGCAGTTTTATCATTGCTTTGGTTGTGGTGCTCATGGCAATGCGATTAGTTTTATGATGGCGTTCGAACAGCTTGAATTTGTTGAAGCTATCGAAGAACTGGCCAAAATGCACCATTTGGAAGTCCCGCGCGAAGGTGGTCATAAAACTTACGTGCAAGGTTCGGTTGATGATTACAACCAAATGGACAAAGCCACTAAAATTTATCAACAGCAATTACAGCTCAGTGCAACTGCCAAAGCTTATGCTGCGAAACGCGGCTTATCCCAGCGGACGCTGGAAAAATATGGCATTGGCTACGCCCCTGATACCTGGGATTTAGTGCTGAAGCAATTAGGTCAGTCCAAACCTGCGCGTGACCAGCTGTTCGAATTAAAATTGACCAATCGCAATGAAAATGGTCGCGAATATGATTTTTTCCGTGATCGTTTAATGTTCCCTATTCGCGACAAACGCGGTCGCGTGATTGGATTTGGCGGCAGAGTCTTGGGCGATGGTACGCCGAAATATCTGAACTCACCCGAAACCCGATTGTTTCATAAAGGCCGCGAACTTTATGGCCTGTTTGAAGCTAGACAACAAGAGCGAGTGCCGCAACTAGTTGTTGTTGAAGGCTATATGGATGTGGTGATGCTGTCTGAACATGGCATCGATTTCGCGGTGGCCTGTTTAGGCACGGCCACCACCGGCGAGCATATGCAAACCATGTTTCGCTTTTGCCCTTCGATTATTTGTTGCTATGATGGGGATAGAGCGGGTCGTGATGCGGCATGGCGAGCCTTACAAAGTGCCCTTCCCCATTTAAAAGATGGCGTTGAACTCAAGTTTGTATTTTTACCAGATGGTGAAGATCCTGACTCATTAGTGCAACGAGAGGGCAAAGACGCCTTTTTACAGCGGTTGGCCGAAGCATTACCGCTGTCCAGTTATTTTTTTGACCGATTATTGTCTGAGCTAGACGTCAACAGTGATGCGGGTAAATCAGCATTATGGGCGAAAGCCAACGACATGATTAGCACTATCCCAAGTGAATTCTATCGGGAAGCTTTACTGGACAAACTGGCAAATTTAGTTGGCAGACCACGCAGTGGAAAAACACCACAGAAAAATGCGCGTCAGGTCGCAATTGTGCCACAAAGCACTAAAATTACTCCGATGCGACGGGCAATCGCGTTGTTACTGCAACATCCAATTTTGGCAACTGTGATGCCACTGGCGCCAGAGCTTAATGATGCCAATATTCCGGGTGTGCAGCTGTTGATGAGTATCCAACAACGCTTATTAGCCAGTCCAGAGTTAACGACAGCGCAATTGTTGGAGTATTGGCGAGATACGCCAGAATACGCAATTTTGAACAAATTGGCACTTTGGGATCACCAAGTTGCCGAAGAACAATTGTCGCAAGAATTTTTAGATACATTTCGTTCGATTGAAGATCAATATTTGCAGCAACGCCTTGAATCATTGCAGCGCAAGGACCAGCTCAGCAAATTATCGCTCGCCGAACGACATGAATATGCCATGCTGTTGAAAGCATTCAAGAGCAAATAGAGCGCGGATCTGCAAAGCTTTGCTGGCTAGAAAAGCTACGCTTTGTTATAATCGTCGATTCGCATTTTTGATTTAACTACACATTTGGGTGGAAGAGCAGCCTCTATGGAGCAGAATCCTCAGTCGCAATTAAAGCTACTTATCTTAAAAGGTAAGGAGCAAGGTTATTTAACTTTTGCTGAAGTAAACGATCACCTTCCACAAGATATCATCGACTCTGATCAGATCGAAGATATCATTCGCATGATTAATGACATGGGGATCCAGGTCTGTGAAACAGCGCCTGATGCCGACGATTTAATCATGTCTGATGCTACACCGGATGAAGACGCTGCCGAAGAAGCGGCACAAGCTTTAGTCAGTGTAGATAAAGAGCTGGGCCGTACCACTGACCCAGTGCGGATGTACATGCGCGAAATGGGGACCGTAGAACTGTTGACTCGCGAAGGCGAAATTGATATCGCTAAACGCATCGAAGACGGCATCAACCAGGTGCAAACGTCGGTCGCAGAATACCCTGAAGCCATTACTTACTTATTAGAGCAGTGGGATAAATTCGAAGCGGAAGAAATCCGCTTGAGTGATATCGTCACTGCGTTCGTCGATCCGAATGAAGTCGACGATTTACCACCCACAGCAACTCATATCGGTTCTGACGTGCCTGAAGATGAATTGGCTGATGAAGATGCTGACATCAGCGGTGATGATGAAGATGAAGACGCCGATGACGAAGCGGATACTGGGCCTGATCCAGAACTTGCTCGGGAGAAATTCAGCGAATTACGTGCTCAGTATGAAGTGACTCGTAAATCAATCAATGAAAATGGTCGTGAACATCCACAAACCAAAGTTGAGATTGATAAGCTGTCTGAAGTATTCCGTTGCTTCCGTTTAGTGCCAAAACAATTCGATCGTTTAGTGAAAAACATGCGGGAAATGATGGACCGTGTGCGCGTGCAAGAACGAATTGTGATGAAACACTGCGTTGAATACGCCAAGATGCCCAAGAAAAACTTCTTAAAGGCGTTCACGGGTAACGAAAACAGCAGTGCGTGGATCGACGCAGAAATTGCCGGTAATAAAGCTTATTCACCAAAATTAGCTGAAATGCGTGATGAGCTCGTTCGCTCAACCGAAAAACTGCGCAAAATCGAAGAAGAAACTGGTTTATCCATTTTCAAAATCAAAGACATCAACCGTCGTATGTCGATTGGTGAAGCCAAAGCTCGCCGCGCCAAGAAAGAGATGGTCGAAGCTAACTTACGTTTGGTGATTTCAATCGCGAAGAAATACACCAACCGTGGTTTACAGTTCTTGGATTTAATCCAAGAAGGTAACATCGGCTTGATGAAAGCCGTTGATAAATTCGAATATCGTCGTGGTTATAAGTTTTCAACCTACGCAACTTGGTGGATCCGTCAGGCCATTACCCGTTCAATCGCTGACCAGGCACGGACAATCCGTATCCCAGTGCATATGATTGAAACGATTAACAAGCTGAACCGTATTTCTCGCCAAATGTTGCAAGAAATGGGACGTGAACCTTCACCAGAAGAATTATCTGAACGCATGGCCATGCCTGAAGATAAAATTCGCAAAGTGTTGAAGATCGCCAAAGAACCAATTTCGATGGAAACTCCAATTGGTGACGATGAAGATTCGCATTTAGGCGACTTTATCGAAGACAGCAGCTCAGAATCGCCGCTAGATTCCGCGACGATGGAAAGCTTGAAAGCTGCCACCAACGAAGTATTGGCCGGTTTAACAGCACGTGAAGCCAAAGTTCTGCGGATGCGTTTTGGTATTGATATGAATACCGACCACACGCTGGAAGAAGTCGGCAAACAATTTGACGTAACCCGTGAGCGGATCCGTCAAATCGAAGCCAAAGCGCTGCGTAAATTACGCCACCCTTCTCGCTCAGAAGTATTAAAGAGCTTCTTAGACGAGTAATCTTGTTACCATTAAAAAAGCGCCTGAGGGCGCTTTTTTTATCTGCCAAATATAATCCGACTAAAAATTCGGCAATCAATTCATTGAGGCTTAGATCAATCCGTGACAAGCCAACTAAAAATTCATATACTGCCGATGCTGCGAAATAAAGCAATTGTCCGTTTCGCTGACAACACAAAATGGCCCTATAGCTCAGTTGGTTAGAGCACTCGACTCATAATCGATCGGTCCCTGGTTCAAGTCCAGGTGGGGCCACCATTCTCTGCTGTAATCTCAATCGCCACTTTGTCCTTCATGCATTCAATCTTATCCAATTGCCCATCAGTTCTGCCTGGTCATTTATTGCTGTTGAGATCTCTGTCTCTACGGTTGAGGCCCATTGCCTCCTAAGAGCAACCAACTCTGTTTAAGTAAATTCTTGCTGCATTTCCTAAACAGCTTTCAAAGTATAAGTTATTGAAATAAAACAAATGTCATATGAATGTCAGCCGACATTATGTAGACTGTCAGGCGATTGTCGTCACTGGTTTACTGAGTCCATGCTGAAATCGACTCACCAACCAAAGGAGGAATCTATGGAATTTAAAGACAATTGTACGGTGAGTTATTTTGATCATGGCGAAGATACTATTACCTGTGTAGCATCACTCATCACAGGAAAAGAACAAGTTTATATCAATGATCAACTGGTCTCGGAAAAACGCAGTTTTCGTTTTAAATCTGTGCACCATTTTCAGCTGAATGGGCAACAAGCCAGCATTACGATTAGTGTCGGTAATTTATTGAAAGGGCCATACACAATCGAATTTTGGCTAGATGGCACCCGAGTAGATAGCGATGAATGGAATTATCAACGACTGTTAGCTCAAGCAAAAAGTGCTCATGCCAATAAATCGTTAGGCCAAGTGATGGGCGTTTATTTTATCTACGGGATGATCGGCGGTTTTGTGGGCGCTCTGTTTGGCTACTTGATTGCTTTAGCATTTAAGGGGTAACTGATGGAGTTAAATGCGCAAAAAATTAAGCAACTACGAACCGAGAAAGCTTGGACTCAACAGCAACTCGCAGATATTTGCGGTTTAAGTCTTCGCACCATTCAACGGGTAGAACTCAATGGCATTGCCTCGTTGGAAACGAGTAAAGCCTTGGCGGTTGCATTTAATATCGAACGCAGCGAATTGTTACAACCCTTAGCGCCAGTAGATGCTCCGTCAAAAAAGGGCAGTACTTTGCTTCCTTTGCTGACCTTCATTTTGGGTTTTATTGCCGCAACTTTGTTATCACAGTTATTTTCTTAATAAGCTTAGGAATATATGGCAGCAAAAATTCATTTTTGCTGCCAATTCAATGAAACAGTGAGTCTTTTAGGTACTGAAGGGTAAATTACAGGCCTGTGCCCATATCTGCCAATAGCTGGATTTTTGCAACTGCGTCCACAATCTCTGCCCGCCAATCTCGGCGCCTGTTTGCGGTAACCAAGCAGCCAGCAAAAGAGAATCTGATACTAAACTCCCCTGCTCTGGCAAGTCCTGTAAATGATGTTGTTGCATCAGCGGATCAGTAAAACGATTGCTGAAGCCCCATAAGGTCAACAAAAAGGCGGCGACTAAGCGCGCTTCTGGTTCATCTTCGGGGACCGCTTCTTGCCAGCCACGACTTGGATAGCCATTACACTCTAAGCATAACTGACCAAACCCGAGGAACATGCTACAAATCACCACTTCTTCTTGCTGCTCGATATTACCACCAGCCAAAGCACAGAATTTTCGGGCTAGTCGAGCTCGTTTCAAGCTTTCACTTAAAATGTGCTCACCTCGCTCTTTGCTGCAACGAGAATTGGACTCTGGCGCCAAAGTTAATGCGACGACAAGGCCATACAGTAAATTCAACCCCATCCGGCTAATTGCAACAGACACAGAACTCGTATCTTTGTTGAAGCCCATATACGGAGAATTGGCCAGTTGTAGCAATCTCGACGTTAAAGTCGCATCTTGTGCAATTAAGGCCGCGATTTCTTCGATGTCGGCATCGGGATCATCCAGCATTGCTTTTACATCAGTGGCAATCTTCGGAATAATCGGTAGGTCTTGTAAAGCAAATAATTGACGCCGCAGGCTAGGATCAAAAGTTAACCATTGTAATGCTTGCACACGCTGCAATAGTGCACGGAAATTCGCTCCATTCAAAGTTCTGCTGCTAAAGCTATGAAATTGCTGAAGATACTGCAGAACAATCTCGTCGTGGCAATCAGGCACTAACATGACACGAACAGCCATCGGCATGAGCAAGGATAAATTGCGGATCTCAGCTGCGGTTAAATCATCCAACATGGCTTGATCCATGATCAACAAATCTTCTTCAACATCCTCTTCATGTTGACCTAAATATTCGGCGATTGAACTACAACTTTTTAATTGCCAATGCTCTGTGCAAAACGGTTGCAACTGTTTTGCAAGTTGAGTATCTCTGCTGAGCAATAACGCATACTGCATTCGCACCGTCCTATTTAGTTGCTATTCGATAAATTCATTCGACTGTAAAGGCAGGCGTATTTCGAACGTCGTGCCAATACCAACATTACTGCTCACACTTAAAGTACCATGGTGTTGATCAATAATAGCCTTGCTGAGCGATAAACCAAGTCCAGTTCCTTTACCAACATCTTTAGTCGTGAAAAATGGGTCAAAAATTCGATTGATAATGGACTCAGGGATGCCATGACCATTGTCCGTGATCGTAATGACAGCAGCCCCATCAGACGTGGCTGTAGAGATATCTATTCGCCCCATCTTGTCTTTCATCGCTTGTGCGGCATTGATTAAAATATTTAAAAAAACTTGGCTCAACTGCGAGGGATTCGCGAAGAGCTCCAAAGGCTCCTTCGACAATTTAAAATTGACAGTGGCTTTGTTCTTAATCTCGCTCCAAATGATTTTTACAGTACTCTCTAATACTTCATTCAGAGAAACCACTTCCACTTGGCCGCGATCAGGATGCGAAAAACGGCGCAAATTATTGATGATATCCCGCAGTCGAATGGCACCTTCCATGGAATCATTGACCAAATCAATCGAGTCTTTTAATAAAAAATCGATATCTTCCTTTTGATAAATTTGCGCAAGCACTTGCTGCTGCTGGAGATATTCTGGGCTGCCAACCGCCATTTTCTGCAATTGTTGATAACTATGGATCAATTGTTGGTAGGTCAGAACGTAGGATTTAAAAGTACTGATGTTACTTAAAATATAGCCCAACGGATTATTCAGTTCATGCGCAACACCTGCAGCTAGCTGACCGAGAGATGCCATTTTTTCAGATTGAATGAGTGACTCCTCCATCCGCTGTTGTCGAGCTTTTAGCATCTCAGCTTCTTGTTGTAGATTTTTAACCTCGATGCTCGCAAGAGTGCTTGCTGCAAAAGCAACAAATTGCTCGACTAGTGAAGCGTGTTGCTGGCTAAAAGCCGCAGAGTTTCGATGACCTAATAACAGGAAATAACAGCCTGATTGGGTGCTGAAGGGCTGAATAATCATCGAAGTCATATGCTGGCAGGCTCCGCCTTCGTAACGAGGCCAGCCTTCAACCTGGGTTAAATCTGCCACGTTCAGTTGTGAAGTCGGCATTAGCTGCAGCAGTTGTTGCTGCTGCTCAGGCGGGATAGACTTACAAATATCGGTTGAGGCTAATAACACAACCTGCTGTTCAATTTGCTGGATGATACTGGCTCGGTGAAAAGGGATCACTTCCGCCAACAATTCAAAAAAACGGATAAACATATCATGCGGTGATTGCAGTGACAGCATCACCTGGAAACCCCGTTGCATCAACTGGTTCATCTGTTTATAGACTTCTAGTCGCTGCTTTTCTTGGGTAAGCAAGCGAACGCTGGTGCGCAGTTGATCAAGTTCGCTCATGTCCACTCCCAAATACAATCGCAGACACCATTAAGTTGCCATGGCGGCTTAGTCCATCAGGGAAGAAACCTTGTTCACCAAATGTAAAAGTAACCACAAAAGGGAGCTCAGGAAGTTGACGCCTGATCCCTTGTAATACCTCTGGCATTTTTTCGGGAATGGCTAACATGCAGCCACCACAAAATACCACCACGGCGCCACTGGGGATTTGCCCTGAAGCAAGAACTTTTCCTGCGGCATTTGCCACGACTTCACCCGCTTTTTCGGCAAGTTCACTTGGGGTTCCTGCCATTAAATACACTTGTTCGCCCACATTGATGGTTGAAAATAGCCCCATCCGCTGGTCCGGTTCAACATAAGCCGGATGGCTTAACAATGTGACTGCAGTTTCATTAATACCACTAAAGACTCTAGCAATCGGATGAAAAGAGCTCGGCGAAAGCACATTCGTCCGAATGAATGGGCTAAATGGGGCTGAACCTAACCATTGCCGATAAACCTCTGCTGCAGGCTGGTTATCAAGAGTAAGCACTTCTCGGTTACAGGCATCCGTCACTTGAGCACTATGGCCGGTCAAACGATAGCCACTGCCAAAATGTCCTGCCACATGAACAGAAGGCAGCAACACAGCCACAACCAGCAGATTTGCTCCGACTTGCTGTTGGCTTAGCTGAAGCCATTCACCTTGAATATTATTATCTGCACTGCTACCGCCATAAATTGGAACCCCATGGCCCAGCACATCAGTCAAACCAGCAAGAATTTCTTCCTCGTGACCAGGCGCTTGATAACACCAAACCATTTGCGGTTTTTCATTTTGGCATTTTGCTTGCTCAAGTGCCGCCAGCAAAACTTCTTGGGCCTGCTGTCTGATTGAATGTTCTGGGGTTAACCGCTGTGAAGCTACGCCATATCGGCCTTGACTATCAAAGATTTGTAATACACAAAGCGTATCAGGATATAAATCGATGGTTTGATCACTTAAAGCGCCCAGACAAGAACTACCGCCAATCCATAATTTTGACAAAGCAAGCACTTTAGACAATTTAGCGAATCGAGCGATTTGACGGGAACTGCCGAACACAAAGCTAAAATCGGCTTGGCGTTTATCCTGCAACTGCAATAGTAAATCTTGCTCCAATTCAGAAGCAGGATCCGCAGCCGAAATCACCGAACGGACTTTGAACTTCATTCAGCACGCCTCCTATTCCTCGAGATTAGGCTCACCCTGCTCGACCAAAAAAACTATCTCGCCGCGACTACCCGCCAGCAAGCGTTTTAATTTGCTAATCACCGCCTCTGTCAACACTTGACCTTCAGGCAGTAGCAACATGTTTTTTTGATTGTAGACATTCGCTTTTAACTTCATGCCGGGTTCCAGCTGATCGAGCGATAGACTTCCATTGGCAGACGGTGAACGGATGGTTTCGGTAGGCGCATCCCCTGAGCGAACCTCAGAAAGAGCCATTAAGACCAGCGGATCGTAAAGCGCCCCCTGTTGTTGTCGCATCATTCTCAAAGCACTATCGGCATCGATCCGTTTGGGTAACATTCGACCATTCAGATAACCATAATAATCACGCGCAACCGCTAGGATGCGAGAGCCAATCGGAATAGATTCCCCGTTGAGTTGATCTGGATAACCACTGCCGTTAAAGAGCTCGTATTGATGGCGAATAATTTCCGCCACAGGCGCCATCGCGGATGCTGGGGATAAAATTTCTTCCGCAAATCTTGTGTGTTCTCGATAGCGGATCCATTCGTTTTCATCTAAAGAGCGTGCGGGTTTACTTAACAACGCTGGGGGTAGACCAGACAAACCAATTTCAGACAGCATGCCCGCCAAGGCCATATGTTCTTGTTGTTGCGGGGTGAGCCCCATATTGCGAGCAAGATTGCGACTGAGATAACTTAACCGAAGCGCAAATTGCCCATCGATCATTGGGTTGACGTTTATTTGGTTGTACAACACTTTCATCAAGGACTGATTTTGATTCTCAACCTGCTTCATGCTGTACTTAAGTTGATTTAAAATTTGCTTTAATTGACCGGTGCGCAGTTCCACCCGATGTTCCAAATCCTGATTGAGGATCTTTAGTTGCCGGTTTTGTTCTAATACTTGTTGCTGCAGGGCTTTATTATTTCTTTCAAGCCCGACTAATTTCAGCCCGTCTTGCACTGCAGTGATCAGTTCTTGGTTGTTCCAAGGCTTTGCTATATAACGACTGATTTTGCCACTGTTGACCGCTGCAATGGTCGATTGGATGTCAGCATACCCTGTCATTAAGATGCGGTAGCTATCAGGCTGCAAGGCATAGGCTTTAGTTAAAAATTCGGCGCCATCCATTGAAGGCATACGCATGTCACTAATAATCAGGTCAAATTGATGTTGCTGCATTAAAGCTAAAGCCTCAGCGCCACTGCTTGCAGCCATCAATTCTATCGGTTCACTGACAAAAAGCCGCCGCAATGACTTGAGGATATTCACCTCATCATCAACACACAAAACCTTTTGTTGGGTTTGGTTAGCTGGCGTGCTGCTCATAGCGGCTCCTTAGATTACCAATCAACAGACTAAAATTGACTTTCTCGTGTGTCCCATTTGTCTTATACAATAATTATGCTAGAGTATTCGGTATTATTCGTCAATTGATTAAAGGTCTTCCTTGCATGAAAACTCTTAAACCCAGTGAGATTGCCGCTTATTGTGATGTCCATCACCGCACCGTGAGTCGCTGGATTGCCAATGGTGAATTAAAAGGTCACAAATTACCGGGACGAGGTAATTATCGCGTAGTTTTAGAAGACTTCCTGATTTTCTTAAAAAAATTTCAAATTCCTGTCCCTGTCGATTTCCAAAATCTAACGATGCCGAAAATTTTGGTGATTGATGATGAAGAAGGGTATTTGAAATCACTCAAACGATTATTCGTGAATCATGGTTATCAAGTCAGTATGGCAAAAGATGGTTTTGCTGCAGGTGTTAACTTGATGAGTGAAAACCCAGATTTAGTCACTTTGGATATCAATATGCCAGGGCTCAATGGTTTTGAGGTCTTGCAATTTATTCGTCAACGGCCTGAACTCGCTGAATTAAAAGTCATTGTGATTTCAGGGTTAGATGATCATGAATTGCAACATGCGATGGTGCTGGGTGCAGATGCCTATTTGAAAAAACCATTCGATAACCAAGAATTAATTACATTGACCGCTAAACTGTTAGCAAGAGATTAGGCTGTCGCTAGCACATGGGAGACGGTAATGAAATCAGCAATTTTAGTGGTCGATGATGAGCTAAATATCCTCAAAGCTTTAGAGCGGATGTTGAGACGATCTGGTTATCAGGTCTTCAGTGCAAATAATGCAAAAGAAGCTTTAGTGCAGCTCGCCCAACACGAAATTAAAGTGATTATTACTGATTTTCGCATGCCTGAAATCAATGGCGCAGAGTTTTTGAAATTAGCGAAAATCCAAGCGCCTAAGGCGGTTCCGATCATTCTAAGTGCATATGCAGATTTCAATTCTGTCGTGGCTGTTCTGAATGAAGGCCTTGCCTTCAAGTTCTTACAAAAACCTTGGATGGAAGAACAACTTCTGTCTGATGTGAAGGAAGCCTTTAATAAATATGAAACTCAGCGCCAAAATCATTTGCGCACCCAGCTGCTGATTGGCAGTAAGGATGCGTTGATGGAATTTGAGCATTTGGGCAGGCTGACGCGCTTCAATGCAGCAGCTCAACATCTACTTGGGTTAACGGCGGTAGAATTACAGCATCTGTCATTGCACTCACTATTCCCTGGTTTAAGTGAAGAGCAAACCAGCTTATTTTTAGAGCGTCATATTTTAAGTGTGACCGTCAACACGGCTCAAGGGAAAGCTTTAGAACTGATCCACCAATTAAGCGACGAGAGTCATTACCTATTACGGCTGGAGGCAATGCAGCCAGTCATTGAACTGAATGAACAGTTTACTGATATGCCTGAAGTGCTGGATCAATCACACCTCGTGCAAGAAATCGATCATCATCTTGGCCATGCATCCACCCCTTTAGCCGTTGTATATTTAGATATTAGAGACTTCACCGGTGTTCATCATTCACTTGGGTTTCAAGGTGCAGATCAGCTTGTCGCCATGGTTGGGAATCATTTATTAGAACAAGTGGCGGGACATGGCAAACTGGCTTATTTATATGCCGACCAATTTATCATTTTACTCAATAACTGGCAGCATGAAGCCGAGATCCAAGATCTGATTAACAACATGTTAGTTGAATATCAGCAACCTCAGATTATTAACGACAAAGCCATCCATATTCGCTTTAATTTGGGATATTCAATTGCCCCCGATGACGGTGATAACGGCAAAAACCTAATCCATCAGGCTCGGCAAGCAGCCAGAAATCAACAACAACAGCCGCAGCATATTATGTTGCGGTACGATCAACGTTTTATTGAATCACGTAAATTACAATACGAGATTAGTAACGCGTTATATTCAGCAATTCAACAAAATCAGTTGAGTTTGGCGTACCAAGCAAAATTAAGTTTAAGTGACTGCAAAGTAAGTTCTGCAGAGGTATTACTGCGCTGGCACCACCCTGAGCTTGGCAGTATTTCTCCAGCGATCTTTATCCCTATCGCAGAGCGGGATGGACAAATCCAAGAAATTGGTTGGTGGGTGATCAGACAAACATTAAAGCAATTAAACACTTGGGCCCAGCCCGGCTTAGTATTACCGCAACTGGCAATTAATGTGTCCGCAATCCAATTTCAAGAGGATGAATTTGCCGATAAGTTAATTAAATTAGTGGCTGAGTACGAATGTGAACCAAAGCAGTTGCAATTAGAGCTGACTGAAACTGCGTTAATGCAACACTTGGAGCTAGGTTCTGAGAAATTACAGCGGTTAAGGAATGCCGGATTTACGATAGCCATCGATGATTTTGGCACTGGTTACTCATCGCTCTCTTATCTAACGAAACTACCGATCGATGTTGTCAAACTTGACCGCAGTTTAATCCACGGTTTAGAACATTCGTTAGCAACCCAAAGCATGGCACGTAACATCATTCGAATGAGCCATGAATTAGGGATTGCAATCGTCGCCGAAGGAATCGAAACAAAAGAACAACATAAGTTGCTAACGATGATGGATTGCGACTATGCTCAAGGATATTTATACAATAAACCCAGTGATGCTAGTGTTTATTTTGATATCGCACAGCAACAGCCATTTTTGAGCTTGCAGTGCAAGGATAATTCGCATGCATGAATTTACGGCTTATATCGTTGACGATGACGAATTTATTATTAGAGCCCTGCAAAGAACCTTAAAAAGGCTAGTGCCTCACTGGCATATTCATTATTTTACCGATCCGTTGCTCTTGAAAGAACAATTGCCCAGTATCCCTGATGTGCAACTATTCATTTCCGATAGGATGATGCCGGCAATGCAAGGTGAGAGTCTATTGCTTGCAGCGAAGGAATATCAACCTGGTGCGGTGAGAGTATTATTAACCGCTGACACTTCAGCCGAAATTGTGGTGCAAGATAGTTCCTTAATCCACCATTTCCTAGCCAAACCCTTTGCTGATGTTGATTTTATCCGAGTCTTTCAATGCGCTGAGCGTTTAGCTTCATTACCGATTCAAAAGCATGTGCGAAATCAACTAGGGCAAATGGCTGATTTGCCGATTTTACCTGCACATTTCTACCAACTTCAGCAAATTTGCCAAGATCCACAATCTGATATTTCGCAATTAGGTCAAGTTGTTGGCCGAGATCCCGTGCTAGTTGGTAAAATTTATCAATTGGCTAACTCCCCTTTTATGGGCTATAGCCGGTCAACGAATGTTCTCGAAGAAGCCCTATTAAGACTGGGTTTCGATTTAGTGTTGGGTTTAGCTGCCAATCTATATTGTCAGCAACAGCTAGAGGCACGGTTGAATGAGCAGCGCCATCAACAAATACTGAGTCGAAACTGGCAACATGCCTCGATTGCTAAGGTACTGGCTCGCCACAGTGGGCTGACTCTCAAACTGCAAGATCAAATTTTTATGGCATCTTTATTAGGTGCTTTAGGTGAACTCGTCATTGCCGCCCAACCTGAAAATGCACTCCTTATCGGCAATAAACAAACCTCGTTCTGGCCAGAGGCAGATTTTCTAACGGCCTACATGTTAACACTGTGGGGGTTTGAACCTGCACTTTGCCATGGCGTATTAACTCAAAGGCAATTACGTGATTTACCAGATGATAGCAGCATGATTGCCGCAACTTTGTATTGCAGTCATCTACTTTGGTCGCGTTGCCAAGGAGAGACTATGGAGCCATGCCCTGTCAATGTTCCTGCGCCATTAGCGGAAGAATTTTCTGCACTTTGGCAACAAGCCGTCACTGGGCAGCTCAGGGCATTATGGTAACGCCATGTCGAAGCAGTTGATGCTGAAACATTTTTTATTTTTTAGCCTGACCACTTTTGCTGGATTCTGTGCAAATAGTTTGTCTTTACAACTGACAGATGTCACCCCACTCATTTTAGGCTTGATAGCCCCCATGTTATTACTACTGAGGCAGGGCTGGATTTCTGGGCTACTGAGTTTAGTGATTGTGCTTTTGCCACTGACATGGGGCCCTTTGTGGTTTTTAGCCTTTTTGCAGTTTCTGTTGTTTTACATGGTAAGAAATTTCCAGCCCTTGCGATTGGTTGTCGTCGCTAGTGCTTATCTATTAATCGCAATCCTTTGGTTGGATCATCATAGCCCTCATTTACATCCATTATTCTTATGTTTTTCGGCATTGCTCTATTGCACTAATTTCTTAATGAATTTTATTGGCGCAAAAATGCTATTTGATGTCACAGCAAAACGCGCTGAACGGAGTCAACAAACATTACAACAGCAACTATCCTCCCGCATTGCCGTCTATTCTGTAGTTCCAGCTTGTTTTTTAACGTTAGCCGCGTTACATGGCGCAACAGTGTTAGATCTTTCGAAAAACAATGCCAAACATCTGCAGCTAACACAAAATCTAAGTGCTGAATTGAATAGTCAACTCACTGGGTATATCAAACAGCTAGAGCTGACTCGCCAACACCTTGATAATGTTCCGCAAGAGGAATTACTGAGAGAGTTAGTCAGATCAAACTCCGCATTCATCTCAGCGTTAAGGACCGACAGTGAGGGGGTCGTGCAAGGTTTCTATAAAGAGTTTATTGCCGCTGATATTCGAGATACTTCAGTTGCGCATCGCGAGTATTTCCAGCTCCCGAAACAAACTGGCCGCCCTATGGTGAGTGATGTCTTCAAAGGCAAGCAGCTCGGCCAAGATCTATTATTCGCAGTATCAGTCCCAATATTCGAAAATCAACAGTTCGCTGGCGTCTTGGAGGTGTCAGTATCTCTGGAGCGACTCACTAGCCAATTTCCTGTGCCAGATGCAACCTCTAATTATCAATTTGTATTGATCGACGGGGCTAACTTAAAACTCTGGGGACGAGATCAATTAAAGACACCTTTAGGCCAACCTGTCGATTTAGCAAACAATCAATTGATCATCACTGAAAGTTTGTTTGGCAATTCTTGGTTCAATCCTGTACACGCGGTGGGCTTAAGTTTGAACGGCGAGCACCTGTTGCAAAAGACTAAGATCAACCAAACCAACTGGCAGTTATTACAATTCAGTGAAATGGCGCCAAATTATCTGCGCTATGAACTTTTTCAAGCCATTGCTCAGTTTATTCTTGTCGTGATGGCCTTGCTCATCCGCTTTTCAAGTCAGCATTTTGTCAAAAGCTACACCGACACCCTCAGTCAAGTGATTCACTCGCTGGAGCAGGTGGAACCCAATAAAGAGTTGCTGACGAACGTGCTCAATCGTGCAACAGCCCTTGAATTTGATGAGCTGCAAACCAGCTTTATCAAAATGCAACGGCGGATCACTCAAGCCCATCGACAAATTCAGCAAGTCCTCCAGGAAAAAACGGAGCTCTCGAATGAGCTCGAACAACGAGTTCAGCAAAGAACCCAAGAACTCTCAGCGGAACGCGATAAAGCCAACGAGCTAGCATCAATTAAGACGCGCTTTCTCGCCAATATGAGCCATGAATTGCGCACGCCACTGACCATTATTCAAGGGTATGCCGAACAAATGAACATGCAGCGCTTACCCAAGCCTGCTGATGAGCAGTTAAAGGCGATCCAAGAACATAGCAATTTTTTACTTCATATCGTCAATGACATCTTGGACACCGCTAAGATTGAGGAAGGTAAATTACGTTTAGATCCTCAACCTGTCGAGCTAGCGAAGCTACTAGCGGATATGAGTAACACTCTCAAATTTTTAACCATCAACAAAGGCTTAAATGCCGACATTGAGTTTGCTCCAGATTTACCCAAACATATCATCACAGATAGTTTTAGACTTCGCCAAATCGTGATGAATTTAATCAGCAATGCGGTCAAATTTACTGAACAGGGATTTGTCAGATTCAAAGTTGGCTATCAATCTCCAGAACTGATTATCGAGATTATCGACAGTGGTACAGGTATTAGTGATGAGCAACAACAACGAATTTTTCAAGCTTTCGAACAGGCGGATCTGAGTACAACACGCCAATTTGGCGGCACCGGATTGGGATTATATATTTGTCGGCGTCTCGCTGAATTGTTAGACGCCCGACTCACTTTGCAAAGTAAGCTTGGCAAAGGCAGCTGCTTTGTTTTACGGCTCCCGATTAGTCTCACTACAGAGGAACAACAGGCTGCTTTGGTAAAACAACCTGTTCAACCTATCGATTTTTCTGACAAGACGATTTTGATTGTTGATGATGTGACTGAATTGCGCCGCCTATTTCAATCCATGCTGGCAAATTCTAAAGCCAGCATTTTTCAGGCAAGTGACGGTGATGAGGCGCTGGAAGTACTTTCTGAGCAAACTGTCGATTTAGTGTTGTTGGATATGCATATGCCTGTTCGAGATGGCATGAGCACACTAAAAACCATGCGATTGCTCGGTTATAAGCAACCGGTTATTGCGTTGACGGCTGATGTGCTGCCTGAAAAACATCAGGACATACTACAAGCGGGTGGGCAATTAGTATTGACCAAACCGGTCAGTCAAATGGCATTGTTAGAAGCAATTCAATTGACGTTGACTCCGGAAATTAATCAGACCGATATCAACAGCGAAGACAGTAAGTCGATGTCTACGGTGAATAGTTATCAACAGACGCAGCAGCATTTCGCGTTGCAGGCTCCCCCGTTTGACGAGCTGCAACTGAGTTTCATTGAAAGTTTAGCTGAGCAGGTCGAATCATTCCAAAACGCAGAGCCTGCCACCCTGAAAGCGTCATTACACAAACTCAAAGGAACTGCAGCTTGTTTAGAACTGAACAGGCTCAGTGAACTTGCTTCACAAGCAGAATTAGCGCTAAAAAATGAAGAAGATACCTCTCTAGTCTTGACTGAGCTCGTTGCTGAAATCAATCACCTACTCTCGCAACTCCCGGCAGAAATAAATTAAAACAAGCAGGGTAAGCGACTGGTTAATGAGAAACCATAATCCAACTCGATTGCGCGATACCTAGTTGTTGAGCTGCGGCTTTGTAATTGGCAAGTTGCTGCGGCTCAACTAAAGGGGCTCTTGCCAAAATCCAGCCGTAAGTTAAATCAGGACCAACAATTAAAGCCATCGAATAATCGTCTTCGAGTTTCACAATATTGTAGGCGCCGTAAAAGGGGCCAAAAAATGAAACCTTTAAGCGTCCCACAGCAGAGTCATCGACAAAGTAGGCTTTGCCAATTGCTTCCTGCCACTCGCCTTCAGCAACGTCAAACCCCCGATTCAATACTCGAACTCCGCCATCTTCACGCATCGAATAATGTGCAGTGACTTGTTGTAGTCCTCGTTCGAAACTATGATCAAGCCGAGCAACTTCATACCAAGTGCCCAAATAACGATCGAGTTGAAAATTAGTCACTGGTTTTGCGCCTGGAGGAACGCCAGTACAACTAAGCAAGGAACAGAGGGCAACCAAAAGTAAAAATAACCGCATCAAACAACTCCACACCTAAATCAACAGCAACCAAATTCAATGTCTTTGATACGCTTAACTTTATTGCTTAGATCAAGTGGTCACTTCAGCTCGATGAATATCGAGGTGCAATCGCGAAACTACTGCCCCTCAAGGGCTGTCGCGAGGGCGACGCTGAACTTCTCAAGTCCGCTCATGGTCTGATCAATATACCGGCATAAAGCTTGTAATTCCTCCTCGGTCATCGCTTCACCCGCTTTTAATTTTTGTTCATGACTCGCAGCCAAACTCGATAAATGATGAAGCCCCATCTGACCGGCGCTTCCTTTGAGTTTGTGGCAATTCATCATTAATGCTTGCGGCTGGTTAAGCGACATCTGGATCATATCTTGGGATATTTGCCCCAAACTTCGAATGAACACAGGTAACATTTTTAAATAAAAGGCTAACTGTCCATTTAAACGCTGTTGTGTCATATCCCAATCAATCCCAGCCGCCGCAGCCAATTGCTGTAACTCATGTGAACCTTGCGCTGACTTTGTCTCTGGTTGAGAAAATGCAATCGGAGAAGCGGCGCTCTGAGCCATCGAACTCTGTTGGGCTGGTTTGAATGGTATCAACAAACTGACTAAGTGCTCAAAATCGAAGGGTTTGCCGATATGATCTATCATGCCAGCCGCCAGACATTGCTGACGGTCTTCTTTGGAAGCGTTCGCTGTCATCGCAATGATCGGGATACCGACAAATTTGGGGTTGCTTTTAATGTGTTGGGTGGTTGCAAAACCATCTAATTTAGGCATCTGCAAATCCATCAAAATCAAATGCGGTAGTTCAGTGAGTTCTGCCAGTGTTGCTAACGCATGCTCACCATCATTACAACAGATAATTTGGCAACCTTCAGAGGCTAACAAATCAGCGGCGACTTTTTGGTTGACGATGTTATCCTCCGCTAGAAGCACACGCAGCCCCTCCAGTCGAGAACGGTGCATAGCCGTATGGATAACTGGTTTTTTTTGGTTAAGTTCTCGCGATTTATCGATTAAATCTGCAAGCATTTGATAAGTGAAAGGATGGATTAAACAACCATCTAACTGGTGCAGCGTACCGAGCTTCTCGCGCTGTAATAACGACACAATCGCGAGCCAACGCACTGCAGGAAACTCCTGTTTTAAGCGCACAAAAACATCATAAGGTTCGTTGCCCCAATCCAATAAAACCACCGCATTGGGTGAAGCCTGCAATAACTGTCGAAGCGCAGGCAAATGCATACAAGTTTGCAATTTGGGCTCCAACCCTTGCAGACTCCGTTGCCATTTCACTCGATGCTCATCATCTGGACATAACAACACTACCTGCGGCCACTTCGTTTGACTCACGATGCTATGGGTTGATTCGTTAGCGACCTCTAGAGTCAGCTCAAAAGAGAAGGTCGAGCCTTGCCCAACTTGACTCTGAACATCCAAATCACTGCCCATCATCCTAACAAACCGCTGACTTATCGCGACACCCAAGCCAGAACCGCCATATCGCCTCGATATGGAAGAGTCAGCCTGAGTAAAGCCACTAAAAATTGCTTTGCGCCGATGAGGGTCAATGCCGATCCCGGAGTCTTTAATGGCAAAGATAATTTTGACCTTGGGCAACTCCGCAGGTAATCGCCGCAATTCTAAAATCACATAGCCACGTTCGGTAAATTTGACGGCATTCCCTGTCAAATTAATCAATACCTGGCGTAACCGCAACGCATCGCCAACAAGTTTAGCGGGAATTGTCGGATCCACTTCACAGCTCAATTGAATTGGCTTCGCTTTGACACTGGCAGCCATAATTAAACAAACATCTTGCAACAGCGGATCCAACTCAAATGGCTGATTTTCCAGCTCCATTTTACCCGCTTCTATTTTGGAAAAATCCAAAATGTCATCGAGTACCCCAAGCAAAGAGCGGGCAGCAATATCGCTCTCGGTAACATAATCGAGCTGCTGCGGGCTCAGTTCGGTTCTTTTTAACAAAGTCATCATCCCCAACAAAGCATTCATTGGCGTGCGTAATTCATGACTCATATTTGCTAAAAATTCAGACTTGGCTTTATTGGCATTATCTGCTGCTTGCTTGGCTTCACGCAGTACTTCTTCTGCCCGTTTGTCCAATGTGATATCGCGATTAATACCCTGCATGCCAATCACTTTGCCTGTCAGATCGGTTTCCACTTGCGCTGCCGCTTGAATGTATCGGATCTGATGATTTTCATCAAAAATCCGAAACGCTGGATGAAAACTCGCTTGACCTTTCAAAGCAAGATGCAGTTGCCGTTCGACGTCTGGTAAATCATCGGGGTGTACTCGGCTTCGCCAAGTTTTATAAAGTAAAGGCAATGAGCGCTCTTCATCTTGAATGGCATAGAGCCGATACATACGGTCATCCCACTTCAGAGTATCAGTCGTGAGATCCCAATGCCAAGTCGCTAAATCAGCAATTTCAACGGCTTTTCTTAACTGATCACGTGCCACTTGCAGGCCATGTTGTTGCCGTTTACTTAGGGTTATATCGCGACTGATTGCGATGTAACTGAGGATCTCACCATGCTTATCAGTGAAAGGCGCAATAGTGGTATCCAACCAAAACAACTCTCCCGCTTTATTCTTGTTGCAAATTTCACCATGCCATGGATTTCCCGAGGAGATTTGCATCCACATCTCACGCCAAAACTCAACGGTATGAATGCCTGAATTCAAAAAGGAATGATTTTGGCCGAGTAACTCTTCCCGAGCAAAACCGCTTAACTTACAGAAGGCCTCATTCACATCAACCAACTGACCACGAGCATCCGTGACCGCAACGATTGAATGTAAATGCAACGTGGTTAATAACGCTTGGTTTTCTCGAATCGCTGTTTCTAGTCGTTGTTGCGCAAGTTTACGCTCTGTAATATCTGATTCTATCGACATGAAACCGTTAATTTCATTACGTTCATTTAAAATGGGTTGAATTTCGAGATCGATCCAATACTCTTGACCTAATTTAGTCACGTTCAGCAACTCGCCACGATAGGGTTGACCAACTGATAAATGTTGGCTTAATCTTTTTAACTCGTGACGATCAGTTTTTTCATTTTGTAATATCGCAGGATTTTTCCCCAAAACTTCCGCTTCGGTGTAGCCAGTCAGGGTTTCGAAGGCTGGATTCACCCAAACAATATTGCGGGATACATCAGTGATGATTACCGCATTCGACGTCCGTTTTACCACCAGAGCCAGCCGTTGAATTTCGCTGGTCATGCTTTCTGCAATTTGCTCTGCCCGAGAACGCCTTTCGATTTGTTGCCAAAAAACCAGACTTAACGCTAAGGAAAGTATCCACCCTATCACCCCCAAAGCGAGAGGGGTCGACATATCAACCGATTTCTCAAAAGCCGGCATGCTGCTAAATTGAATGCGCATGGTACGCCCCGGCAACTCAAGCATTTGCTCCCGATTAAACTTCGGATCTTTTGGTAATTTGATTGCATGGTCGATTAAATTGTCATAAAACTCAGAAAATTGCTGATTGCCCTTATCCAATATCTTGTAATGAACCATCCGTTCACTACCGGGTTGCACGTCATGTAAAAGCTCTCTGACGACGATGGGGGCATACAGTAACCCCATCAATTGTTCACGGCTGCGTGTATGCAAACCTGCCATATCAGGTTTTTGGTAAAGTGGCACATATAACAGGACGCCTGCAGTTTTTAGGTTATCTTGTAGTAAAACGATAGGCCCAGTAATTGTCGGTTTACCTGAGGAAATTGCTTGCTCTGCGGCTTCTCGGCGCTGTAGTTCTGAGGCAACGTCCAAGCCCAGCGCGGGCCTGTTCTTAATCAAAGGTTCAATAAACTTAATCACCAACAACTCGGCATCCTTGCGTTCACTCAGTTGCCGAATTTGGAAGTCTGGCGCACCGTCAGCCCGCGTGCGCTGTAAAAACTGATTTAATTCGTGATAGGGAACACGTTCGATAAAGCCAAATCCACGCACTCCTGGAAATTCGACTTTCATATTGCGGGAATCAACATAAGCTCGGAAATCTTGCCGTGTCACCTCGTTACTTGCTGCGTATACACCTCGCGCGCCATTCAAGCCATAGATGGGGAGACGAAAGCGCTGTTCAATCTCGTAACTCAACTGCTCAGTTAACCGACTAAAGGCTGCGGTATTTTCTAAATGAACCTCGCGATACAGCCAATAGCTTGCCCAAGACGACAATAAAGCGCCGATTAAAAATACACCCAGTGGAAGGCTCAAAATAGCAATTTTGTTATGAGCAGCCATGCTTTGCTTACCCTGCAAAAAATTCCAAATGATTCATCATCAGATCAACAATCTATAAAAGGGATTGATCAAATCATGGCCACAAATCAGAGATTTGTCATCTGAGTTGCAGTATTTTTCGACAACAAATAGAAAAAAGAATTTCCAGAAAAGCGAAAAGGTCGAATTATTAAAATTTGAGGCAAGTTGGTATATAGCCAAAAAACAGCCAACTCAGCAGTGCATTAATTCAATCGATGCTGCAATAGCGGCGCCTTTACAGACACTTGTCCCGCCTAATCGAATGAACTCAATCCGAGGCACGTTCACGCCAGCAAAAAGATGAGAGGAAAGTGCTGTTGCCAGGTCTGTTGATAATTCGCAAATTCCAACCAAACCGCCGCCGATGACGATGATTTCGGGTTCATATGCCAGCACTTGTGTGGCTAACATGGAAGCGAGAGCATCTTGAAAACAACTGAAGGCCTGTAGTGCGGCAGTTTCATTTGCTTGAAAGGCTTGCTGCCATTGATGACTGCAAGCCTGTGCCCCGCCGAAATGCTGATAGAGCCGCCCAAGCCCGCTTCCAGAGATATAAGATTCATTACAACCTAATAAACCACAACCGCAACACCATAATGGCAGCTGATATTTTGCAATAATTCGAGCGGCCACCGGTTGATGCCCCAACTCACCTGCGAGTCCTTGAGGGCCAGCAACCAACTGACCATTTAAACAAAAACCACCCGCAGCACCAGTCCCAAGCATAACGCCCAGCACTCGAGAATAGCCCTTGGCAATCCCCACTCTGGCCTCTGCTAGTGTAAACAAGCGGCAATCATTGCCTAAGGTGATCGGACGCTGTAGTCGCTTCTGCAGATCCAGCTGCACAGCACGCTGATTTAAATAAGGCAGATTGGAAGATCTCAAGATGCCATCAACACCTTGTACGCCTGTTAACCCAACACCTAAGGGCACTTTTAAATGAAACTCCATCCCATATTGCGCTTTGTGGGCAAGGAAAGGTGACAAACGAACTGGGGCGGATTGTGCATGATGGTGTTGAGATTTGTCAGGCTGAAGTTTATTGTCAGGCCTTTGGCCAAATTGCTGTTGAGCACATTGCCAAGACGACTGACGGCTCAGAAATTCATCGGCAATTTGCACTTGGTTGCAAACAGATGCTAGAAAATCTGCATAATTCGAAGTTGGCGTTGCCCTGCGAAAGGATTGCTGTAAGTTGAGTTGTTCATCAAATATTGATAGCTCCATTTTCGTGCCACCAATATCTAAACCATACAGCATGACTCGCTCCAAGTATTGTGGCCACGGTTGCGATACCGTAGCACGACTCTCCACTTGCAGCGAACTATACCCTAAGCACAAAACCTCCCCAACTTGGTTACTTGACGACTGGGCCCTGAGGTGGCAACGCTAGATTACGCGTGTAAAGCAAAAAACACAGCGTAACAAAAATCACGCAAGGTTGAACGGTCTGTACAACCTTTTTAGGGTTCAAAAACTGCTTGGTATTACAGCTGATGACCTAGTCGTTACTGCTGGTCGCGCGTGGGATTGTCACGACACGGATCCCTTGCTGTGACAATGCCTGAGCATAGTCTGGCGGTATCCCATCATCGGTGACCACAGTGTGCACCGCCTGAGGCTGACAAATCAAATGAAAGCAGCGCTGGCCAAACTTAGACGAATCCGTTACAACAATCACTTCACGAGCAGCGTTCACCATCAAACGGTTTAATTGCGCTTCAGCCTCAAAGTGAGTCGACAAACCACTGGTTAAATCAAAACCATCCACTCCCAAAATCAATTTATCAAATTGGTATAACCGCAAAGCTTGTTCAGCTTGTGGGCCATAAAATGACATGGATTTTTTGCGGAGGGTTCCCCCCGTCATCATGACTTCTACTTTTTCAAGTGAAGCGAGCTCTTCAGCAATATTAAGACCATTGGTCATTACCACCAGATCTCGATGAGCACGGAGATTGGCTGCTACGGCTTGGGTAGTTGTTCCTGAGTCGATAATAATTCGTTCATCGTCTTGGATGAATTGCGCAACTGCTTGTCCAAGCTTTTGTTTCAACTCGGAGTTTTTTTGCTTTTTTTCTTTCAAAGACAATTCGCGGTTTAAAGCATCATTGACCATGGCACCGCCCCGCGAGCGGATCAATAACTTTTTGCTGTCTAAGATAGCCAAATCGCTGCGAATTGTGACCTCAGAGACACCAAAAAGCTTTGCTAACTCAACAACATTGACTTTACCTTGCGCATTGGTCAATCGCACGATTTCATGCTGGCGTTCAATCGTATTTAAATGTTCCAAACTTTTCCCCGTCGATAAATCGGTGTTTTTCATCACCTTTGGCCCATAGCAGTCTGTTTAGGGGCACCCTAAATGCTGCGCTGCTTTGTGTTGGGTATCGTGACTTTCGTTGTTCGCGGATGAAAAGGTTCACTCTGCAACCTTTTGCAAACGCTAGGCTTAAGCCTGTCACTGTTATTGAATTAGTAATACCTGATTCATAGCAATCAGGCAACAACGCATTGTCATGGCCCTCCCTTAATTGGCATCAAAAATCGAAACAATTCGAAAGAATAAAACACTCTTATAAAAACCTTCAAATGCTATGAAAGGATTGTTTTGTGATATATAACTAGCACATAATTAGTTAAAAGGTTTCAAATAATTTCATTTTCTTTCAAAGAAAATAAGCCAAACAAAACAAAACCCTATGAAAGCTAAGTAGTCGATTTGATGCCAGCAACTGGCTTGCGACTATACTGCCCAATGAGTCACAGTGATATTGCTGGATAACAATCGTTGAAGGATGAGGTGAAAATGATCCAAACGCTTAGAACTTTATCGTACCTTTGCTTGATGGCGTTTACCCTCATAGCCACCATGACGACCGCAGCCCCAATTGGCGACTTGCAAAAAATCCAACAACAAGGTGAACAATTTTACTTAGAGACGGATCAAGCAACTCAACTCATCGTGACGATCATCGATGAGCAGACTTTTCGGATTGAAGCGCATGCCCCAAAAATCAAAGCGGAAGCGGTCAACACCAAAGCCCCAATTGTACTGCCGCAAGTTGCCAAAAAAATCGCGGCAACGCTGGTAGAAAATGCTGATTTTTATGCGATTAACACCACAAGCTACCAATTACAAATCAATAAGTCGCCACTACTATTTCGTCTGATTGACTCCCAAACACAACAAATTGTTTGGCAAGAACAACAGCCCTTAAATTTAAGCGCAACCAATAGCGTGCAGATCTTGCAAAGCGATGCCACCGAGCAATTCTATGGTGGCGGCCAACAGAATGGCAGTTTTGCCTTTAAAGGGACCATTCTGGAGATTTCGTATTCAGGCGGCTGGGAAGAAGGCGATAGGCCAAGCCCTGCCCCTTTTTTCATGTCTAATCGCGGGTATGGCGTACTTCGCAATACCTGGAGCAATGGCAGTTACGATTTTCGCAGTGAAGAAAGTAGCATTCTCAGTCATCAACAAGGGTATTTTGATAGTTATTATTTTGTTGGCGATACCATCCAACAAGTCTTGCAAGCCTATACCGCCGTCACAGGACGCGCCCCGTTATTGCCCCGTTGGGCCTTTGAATATGGCGATGCTGATTGTTATAACGATGGCGATAACAGCAAAAAGCCGGGGACTGTGCCCAGCAATTGGCGTGATGGACCCACCGGCACCTCAATCGATGTGATTGACAGTGTGGCCAAGCAATATCGTTTACACGATATGCCGGGCGGTTGGATTTTACCCAATGATGGCTATGGCTGCGGTTATACCGATTTGCCGACTGTCGTGACAGGCCTTGCCAAATATGGTTTTAAAACAGGGCTCTGGACTGAAGATGGCGTTGATAAAATTGCCTGGGAAGTGGGCACTGCTGGCAGCAGAGCGCAAAAGCTGGATGTGGCTTGGACTGGTCAAGGCTATCAATTTGCCATGAATGCCAATGCGGCCGCAGCTCAAGGGATTTTAGAAAACTCGAATGCGCGCCCTTTTCTCTGGACTGTCATGGGCTGGGCAGGGATCCAACGGTATGCCGTGACTTGGACAGGCGACCAAGCGGGCAGTTGGGATTATATTCGTTGGCATATTCCAACTTTAATTGGTTCGGGTTTATCAGGCCAAACTTATGCCACAGGCGATGTCGACGGCATCTTCGGCGGCAGTGCCGAAACCTTCACGCGTGATTTGCAGTGGAAAACATTCACGCCTGTGCTGATGGGGATGTCGGGCTGGTCAAATAGCAGCCGAAAACATCCGTGGTGGTTTCCTGAACCCTATCGCAGTATTAATCGGCAGTATTTAAAACTAAAAATGCGGTTAATGCCTTACATGTATACCCTCGCCTATCAGGCCGAACAAAGCGGTGCCCCCATTGTGCGCGGCCTGATGTGGGATTATCCGAATTTGGCCAAAGCGGACTCGGTTAAAGATCAATTTCTCTTAGGCGCTGATATTCTGGTTGCGCCTGTCTATCGCTCGATGGCTGCCAGTCGAGGTTGGCGCGAAAACATCTTTTTACCGCCAGGGCAATGGCATTATTATTGGGATGGTCGGGTCGTGAATTCAGCAGAAGCAGGCACTGAGGTTGATGTGCAAGTTGATTTGGCGACATTGCCCATTTTTGTGCGCGCAGGGGCAATTTTACCGATGTATCCGGCGGCGCTTTATGATGGCGAGAAAGCCAAGGATCAGATCACCTTTGATATTTACCCCCATGGCCGCTCCGAATTTAGCTGGTATGAGGATGATGGCATAAGCCGAGATTATCAGACCGGCGCATTCAGCCAACAGCGGATCATCGTCAAGGCGCCCAAAACTGGCAGCGGTGACATTGAACTATCACTTGGCCCCGTGATTGGCAGCTATCAAGGGCAATTGCCTCAACGTCGCTATGAGTTTTGGCTGCATACTCGGGTGAAACCCCAGCAAATTGTCCAAGATGGCCACCCCTTAGCCGAAGCCGCTGACGCCAATGCTTATGCCAGTCGCGAAAGCGGTTGGTATTTTGACCCGACTCACTATGGCATTCTTCGCATTAAAATTGCGACACAGTCCATTCGACAAGCAACCACCTTATGGGCAAGCTTTGCCACGGATGCAGCCCCTGCAATCACCGCAGGTTTCCCCAAAGCGCCTGCCATGGGCGATGCCTTACCGGGTGATTCGTTGTTGGTAATCAATCGCCCCGCTGAAGAACCTGGGCATCCGCTTGAGAATGCTTTTGATGATAATCCTGCTACTTGGTTTCGCACCGTGCGAGATCAATCCATCAAGACGGGCGCTCACGAATTTGTGCTTGCACTCGATGCTCGCCGACTGGTGACAGGCTTTGCCATTGCACCTCGCAATGATAAACATTGGCAAGCAGGCCAAGCGAAGGATGTTGAGGTGTATTTGGCTGATACGAATGGTGAATGGGGCCAACCAGTCTTTCGCGGCCGCTTGGCACTGAAGCAACAATTACAAACGATAAAATTCCCACCACGCCCAGGGTCATTATTGCGCTTTCGCATCCTCTCGACACAAGATCAAGCCGAGGACGGAGTCAGCCAAGATCCGATGGTTAGTGCCGCCAACAGCACTGCCCGAGCTTTTAATGCTTTGCAAGCGCGCCAGGTCAATCCAATCAGCATTTCAGAATTTAGAGTTCTCCAGCAGCCCGAGCCGAAAAAAGCCAAGCAAACCTTAAAACTCTCGGCGATCTCCGCTCAGATGGCAGCAACAATCTCGGCAGAACATAAAATTCCGCAGCAGCAACATAAGACTGACATTTCTGCCCCAACTGCTCAGCAGCGGCAGTTTCAATTGGACCAAGCATTTTCCGGTCAGCCCATGCGCATGAATGGATTACTGTTTCAGCACGGGGTCGGCGTTTCCGGCCAAACCCGATTAGATTATGAGTTACGTGGCGATTGGCAGCTATTGCGGGCCGACCTCGGGGTTGACGATAGCTGTAAAAATACCGGCTCTGTGCAATTTCAAATTTTCGGTGATGACCAGTTATTGTTTGATAGTGGTGCTTTACAGGCACCGGCAGTGGTCAAACCCGAATTGGATATTCGTACCATTCGGCGCTTGAGTTTACGAACTGTCGGCGCAAATACGGACACTTGTGCCAACTGGGCCAATGCGCAACTCATTGGTTTTGATGGAGACAGCGCCAGTTTACTTCAAGGCAAATAACACGAAGGCTCCGCGTAAAATGGGGAAAAGCTAATTATTTAACTGAGCGCTCTCCATGTCCTATCCAATCAACTTGGTTCAGCCTTTCTGAGGCAGAACCGCGCTGACCTCAGCGCCCTTTGGTAGGCGGCTTTGCAGAGATGTTTTTCCATATAATGGTTGCGATGAGCGGCTATAAATGGGCGACTGCAGCTTGCGAATTGTATTAAGAAATTCGCTGTTGGCTTTGCGCTTGCTGCATGGCAATCATTCTGCCAAAATCAATGCGTGTGCAATGATGGAGTTATGAAATAATGCCGAAAATGGCGTTAAAAATCCCCCCTGTGATTCAACTTGTTTTTTTTATGCTGCTCGCTTATTGGCTGGCAACTACTTTCCATGGTCCCGTTTGGCCTTTAGCGATTGCAGGCTTGCCGCTGACTGCAGCAGGACTGTTTTTTATGTTGGGCGGTTTGATCGCTTGCCGTCGAGCCAAAACCACAGTGGACCCAAGAATTCCAGATAAGGCGCAGTGTTTAGTGCGCCGTGGCGTGTTTAAGTACAGCCGCAATCCAATGTACTTGGGCATGGTGCTGCTACTCACTGCCTTTTGCTGCTATTTGCATGAAATCTATGCATTTATCACAATTCCTATGCTTTGGTTGAGTTTGCAAGAACTGCAAATCAAACCTGAAGAGCAAGCCTTACACGCCTTATTTGGTGACAGCTATTTGCAATATTGCCAACAAGTCCGCCGTTGGCTCTAAAGTTTATCAACCGAGTTCGTTATTCATGCGGCATAATGTCGCAGTTGGAAACTTTCTGCTTAATATTCTGGTTTGAATGATTAAAATCCGAAAATTGCATGATAAATCAGGGTTTTCCAGTGCTACGATTGATCCGACGGGAATATTTTTGGCGCAAGCTTCACCTTTATACCAGTCTAATTTTAAGCCTACAGTTGATTGCTTGGTTTGCCAGTGGCTTAGTCATGGCCATTTTTCCGATTGATGAAGTCCGCGGCAGTCATCTCAAACAGGAATTGCCACAGGTACAGTGGCAAAATGTACATGATTCTCCAGCTGAAATATTGGCGAACTTTCCGCCACAAAGCACGCTGAGTTTGAGTCAGCGCGGCAGTTTGCCGGTCTATGTTGTAAAGCAAGGTGACGAAGTTTCATTCATTGATGCCGCCACCAGAAAAACTCTGCAACCTTTGACTGAAGTCGAAATTATCGAACTGGCCAAACAGCAATACCGCGGCGATTTCAAACTGGAAAAGATCTCGTTGCTAACAGATGCCCCCTCTGAAGTTCGAGGCATCGTCACACCCATTTGGCAGTTACACCTGTCGACTCCCGAACAAACGACGTTATATGTAGACAGCCAAACAGGCCTTGTGCAGCGGGTGAGAACGAATACTTGGCGTGTTTATGATTTTTTCTGGATGTTGCATATCATGGACTATCAACATCGAGAAAATTTCAACCATGGCTTGTTAATCTTCAGCGCCGCCAGTGCCCTGTTGTTTAGCTTCAGTGGTTTAATTTTATTGTGGCGGGTGCTGCAACGTAAAAAATGGCATGTTCGGCAACGTGAGTAGCAAACTAAAACAATGCTTGATGAGCAAATAAGTGGACCATTAAGGCTGTGCGACTTCCGTTACTGTGGGTTTGTTACGACCGATTTGATAAAAAGGCAATGCATCAAGGCGACGATCAATTTCTTTGACGACTTCTAAATAATCCTCCGAATTCACTGATTTATATTTGAGCTCGAATGTCGCTTGTTCCATTCCCTCGGCTAAACGGGCTTTACTGGGGAAGATTTCCGCCTCGCTTCGATCTTGGTCCATAAAGAATTGTTGGATTGCCGATGCTGAAGCCACATCTCGAGTCGCATTTCGAGCAAATAAAATCCCAGCACGGTCGGCCAGCAAATCAACAAAACTAAAGCCGCTGCCACCGGGCGTTGAATCCAGCAACTCTTTGGCTTTCCCCACGGTATGGCTGATATGTTGACTGGCCAATAAGTGGATTGTTGCCGAATAAATAAAGTGTTGCTGTAAATCAGTGCGTCTTGCCAGCGTGACTTTGGGCGCCTTGCTGCCCTTCTCTCGTTTGACCTCATTGACTAATAGTTGTAAGTTTTCGCCCCCGAGCAATTGCGCCAGCGCTAAAATAACCGCTTGATTTTCGCGGATAGCCCGCTGCGGTTCAGCAGCATGACTTGCAGTGCGAGCGTGCGCTTCGCGAAATAACAATTGAAGATAAGCAGCTAAACTTGCATTCGGCTGTTGCTGGCTATAATCAAGAGCAATCTGATAATAAAACTCAATATCCGATTTTTGTTCCGAAGAACCGAATAATGATTTGTAAAGTGAAAAACCTGATTCCTTGAGTTTGCCTAAACTTAATCCCTCCGAGCGTGTCAGTTCGACCGTCACCTCATCAGGCTTCAGCGTGACCGAGCGAACTTTGGCCAATAATTTAGCACCCTCACCAATGCCCCAAACTTGATCCGCGGCACTCTCAACCAAAGACAGAGCCACTCGACCTGGCAAAGTCAGACTCCCAATCGACACCTTGCGGATCGTCAAAGGCCCTTCAGCCGCAATAATCTCGATTTGAGTATTCAGATAAGCTGCGCCCCAAATGCCATCGACTGGCATCGTCAGATGCACATACAAAACGGATCCTGCGATGAATGCCTGACCATGAAATCCCGGTAAACTTTGGCTTGCAATCGCGAGGGCACTATTGAGATCCGCCAGGTTTGCTGCCAAGACCAAAGGTTTGTCCTCAGCCTGCGACATCGATTGGTGAAGATTATTCAGCAGATTTTTGCTATTTTTTACCGTCGTCGCGGTCAATTCTTGCTCAGACGTCAATAAAGGTTGACGATCCAGCAGCAACACAGCAGCAATAACCACAATTGCCACAACAACGAGCAACAGTGTCAGTATTTGCCTGAGTAAATGATTGACGGCCTGCATAAAAAATCTCTACTTCGAGTATGTTGCTATCTTACCAGAGCCAATACAGCCAAGTTAACAGCTATACTCCTATGAAATAGAGATTGTTTTATGCTTAGATAGCATTTTGTTCAGCAATTAGGTCCATCTAGCAAATTAGTTTTGACTAATAAAATGAAAATAAAACACAGTTAAATTGTAAACAAGATAAGTAACGTTAAGTTTTATCAAGTTTTTTTCCTGTTTACTTTGAAACCAGCGTCGCTTTAGGTTAGTTTTAACATTGAATGTAAATTGAAGTAATACATGATGCCTTTAGGGAGTAACAGATGACTTTTGCCAGATCTAAGGCAACGACTGTTCGGTTATCTTGGTGGAATTTATTCTACTGCTTCTGCATTTTTTTTCATCTGCAAGCAACTGCTGCTGATGTAGACACCGATTTAGAAACAAAACTCGATCATTATCTGACATTACCTGAGAATGACATCGCAGGTGCCGAAAAATATTTATTATCACTTGAGTCCGCCTTACAACCGCAAACATCGGTGTTTACCAAGACTCGGCTTTATATCTATTTATCTTCCCATTACAGCGTTCAAAAACAGCAAGCCAAAGCTGAAGAATATTTGAAAAAAGTCAGTAATATTGCTGATGAGATGCAGCACCCCGATATTTACGCTGAACTTTATGCCGAACGTTTAAGTCAACACTGGGCAAACAACGAGAATAGCAAAGCATCAGAACTGGTGCCCCTCGTTCAACAATTCGCTGCTCGCGCCAACAATTACCGCGTGCGGTATTACGCCTTCAATACCGTCGGTCGTTTTTTACAATGGCAAGGCAATTACAAAGACTCCTTGGCTGCTTTGCATCAAGCATTAGACAGTGTTTCACGGCCAGACTTCACCAAAGTTCAACGTAATAAAAACCGGCAAATCTTTTTAAAATTGCAAATTGCAGCGTTGAATCAAAGTTTGCGCAACTATGATGCCGGGTTAAAAATCATTCGGGATGCGATCAACTCGGCACAAAATGATCCGACGTTGCAGAGCATGATGAGTGATCTGTATAACACCGAAGGATTATTGCTGACAGATTCTAATCAGAACGAACTGGCTGCAGCCGCGTATCGAAACTCAGAAAGTTGGGGCCAAAAACTTAAAAACAACTACGCAATCAGCACGGCAATCAATAACTTAGGCGATTTATACTTACGGACTGGTGAATATCAAAAGGCGATGATTTATTTTACGCGGGCCTATACCATCGCCAAAGAAATGAATGACGAGTATGGCATGGAAATCGCTGAATTTAATCAAGGTGCGATTTTAGTTCGGCAAGGCCAAGCTGAAAAAGGCTTGCCGCTGATGCAGACCGTGGTAGATAGTAATCGTGCTCGCGATGCTGTGAATGAGTTACTGCCATTATTAGAGGAACTCGCCGATGCCTTCCACATTGCAAAAGATTTCGAAAAGGAAGCAGCAACTTTACGTGAGTACAACCAGCTCAATAAAAAATTATTCCAAATCGAACGCGATAAACAACTCAACCAATTGCAAGAAGAGTTCTCTGCCAAAGAAAAAGCCAAACAAATTGAAGTGTTAGAACAACAAAATCTAGTGAAGGCTGCTGAACTCGATAAAAAACACTTACAACAAAAAGTATTTATGTTGGTCGGCATTGTCGTATTGCTAGCATCAGGCATGCTCTTCCAGCTATATCGTCGGGTTCGGAAAACCAATAGTAAACTTCGTGTCGCCAATGACAAACTCGCCTACCACTCATTGCATGATCCGCTGACAGGCTTGTTAAATCGTCGGTCATTACATGACCATATGCACCGAAAAACGCAAATGGGCGAGCGTCGTGCCAACCAATTTGCCGAACAAGATGGTTTTATTTTGCTAGACGTCGATTTTTTCAAACACATCAACGACAGCTTCGGCCATGCCGCAGGCGACTTTGTGCTGATTGAGATTGGTAAACGGTTGAAAGCTTTAACTCGCAGTGAAGATATGGTGCTACGTTGGGGCGGCGAAGAATTCTTATTGGTGCTACGCCGCATTGACCAAGAGTCGTTGAATCAGTTTACCCAACGCGTTTTAAATGCCATTGGTTCTAGCCCTATTGAGTTTCAGGGCCAAGAGATCCCAGTCACTGTCAGCGCTGGCTTTATTCCAATTCCTTTTGCAGACTTGACCGAAGAGCAACTCAATTGGGAAAAAGCACTGCAACTGGCTGATATGGCGCTGTATTTAGGTAAAGTTCATGGCCGAAATCGTGCGTACGGTTTATTAAAATTGAATAAACCTTATGCTGAAGTGCAACAACAACTGGAATCGGATCTGAGCAAAGCGATGGACGAGGGCTTAGTTGAAGTCTGCTTAATACACGGCCCTAGCCCAAAGCCAGCTGAATCTCACCACTAATTGAGTCAAACTGATTTACAGAATTTCGCATGCTGAGTTCTAACAAAACTTAAAGTCCTCTGATAAAAAAACCACAGCTTTGCAGGGTGATGATCTTTGTCAACATCGATTGCAAGCGCTGTGGTTGTTAGAACACTGTTGTTGTATAAATTAGGAGTTTTGATAAATCAGGGGTTTTAACAACTCTGTGCTGGTGACAGCACTGTGGTTGAATGGCAACTACAGTGCTGTCAGTTAGAAAGCTACAGCCTTATTCCCAATTTAATACCACTTTACCAGACTGCCCTGAGCACATGATCTCAAAGCCTTCTTGGAAATTGGCGACCGGCATTTCGTGCGTGACAATAGGCGATAAATCTAAGCCTGATTGAATTAAACTGGCCATTTTGTACCAAGTTTCAAACATTTCACGGCCATAAATGCCCTTGATCACCAAACCTTTAAAAATGACTTTGTTCCAATCCACCGCCATGTCTGAAGGAGGGATCCCCAACATCGCAATTTTACCGCCATGGTTGATAGTGTCTAACATCGAACGAAACGCGGATGGCACACCCGACATCTCTAAACCAACGTCAAAACCTTCAGTCATGCCCAATTCGGCCATCACATCTTTTAGGTTTTCTTTGCTGACATCAACGGCACGAGTAGCGCCCATTTTCAATGCCAGTTCTAAGCGGTATGGGTTCACATCGGTGATGACAATATGGCGAGCACCGACATGGCGAGCCACCGCAACCGCCATGATGCCAATGGGGCCAGCGCCCGTGATGAGCACATCCTCACCGACCAAATCAAAAGATAACGTGGTGTGTACGGCATTACCAAATGGGTCGAAAATCGCGGCGATATTGTCTGGAATGTTGTCTGGGATTTTAAAGGCGTTAAACGCCGGGATCACCAAGTACTCAGCGAACGAGCCTTGACGGTTCACGCCAACACCAATGGTGTTACGACACAAATGCACGCGGCCTGCACGACAGTTACGGCAATGACCACAGACTAAATGGCCCTCTCCTGACACGCGATCGCCAACGTTGAAGCCACGAACTTCCGAGCCCATGCCAACCACTTCACCCACGTACTCATGACCAACGACCATGCCGTGCGGAATGGTATTTTGCGCCCACTCATCCCACTTAAAAATATGCACGTCAGTGCCGCAGATGGCGGTTTTTTTGATTTTGATTAATACATCATTCGGGCCAACTTCTGGCATCGGCACTTCAGTTTGCCAAATGCCTGGTTCTGCTTTTAATTTTGCTAATGCTTTCATTTGTTACTCCTGCAAACTGGCGGTTAGGCAATCACGCCCATGTCTTTACCAATACGAATAAAGGCGTCGATGGCCTTGTCGAGTTGCGCTTGGGTGTGCGCGGCAGAAATCTGCGTGCGAATGCGCGCTTGGCCTTTCGGCACCACAGGGAACGAGAAACCCACCACATAAATGCCTTGTTCGAGCATGCGCCGAGCCATTTCAGCCGCAACTTTGGCATCGCCCAACATCACTGGGATGATGGCGTGATCTTTACCCGCTAACGTAAAGCCTGCTGCTGACATTTTCTCACGGAAATAACTGGCATTTTGCCAAAGTTTGGCGCGTAGCTCATCACCTTCGGCCAATAACTCCAATACGCGAATGGACGCGGTGACAATCGAAGGCGCTAAGCTGTTCGAGAATAAATACGGGCGTGAGCGTTGGCGTAGCCACTCAATGACTTCTTTTTTACCTGAGGTGTAACCGCCAGAAGCGCCACCTAAAGCTTTGCCTAAAGTGCCGGTAATAATATCCACCCGTGACATCACATCGCAGTATTCATGGGTACCACGGCCATTTTTGCCAACAAAACCGACGGCATGGCTGTCATCGACCATCACCATCGCATTGTATTTGTCAGCCAAATCACAAATCGATTTCAAATCGGCAATCACGCCATCCATCGAAAACACGCCATCAGTCGCAATCAGCTTAAAACGCGCGCCATCGGCATCCGCTTGCTTCAGTTGCGCTTCAAGCTCCACCATATCATTGTTGGCATACCGATAACGTTTGGCCTTACATAAGCGCACGCCATCGATGATGGATGCATGGTTTAAAGCATCAGAAATGACGGCATCTTCCGCACCTAAAATCGTTTCAAATAAACCACCGTTGGCATCAAAGCAGCTTGAATACAGAATAGTATCTTCAGTGCCTAAAAACTCACTGATTTTTGCTTCTAACTGTTTGTGAATATCTTGAGTGCCACAAATAAAGCGGACCGAAGCAACGCCAAAGCCATGGCTATCTAAGCCTTGTTGCGCGGCTTTAATCAGCTCCGGCGAATTCGCCAGGCCTAAGTAGTTATTGGCGCAAAAATTGAGAACTTGTTCACCTTGGACGGTCACATCAGAAAATTGCTGAGAAGTAATCACCCGCTCGGCTTTATATAAACCTTCGTTTTTCACGTCTTCGATTTGTTGTTGCAGATGATTCAGGAACGCGGTCGATCGCATACATCCTCCTGTTGAGGGTCAAGCTGTAGATACATGGTTGTTAGTGTACTGTCGAAATACCTAAGGCTGAAACGGAGCCTAGAGTTTTCGACTTATCTTTGTAATGGTCGGAGCAGTTGAAATTGTAAATTTGGTACTGCTACCGAAATTTTACTTGTTGTGTGATTTCAGCAAGTTCAGCTTTGGCATTCCGGCGTCAAGGGGAAACGCAAAGGCACTAGATACAAAACTTGCAGAAACTCATGCAAAAATGCCGGCAAAAGCCGGCATTTATCAACTATTTAATCACTTACTTCTTTTTCGCTTTCGCGTTTGGTAAGTCAGTGATTGAACCTTCGAATACTTCAGCAGCTAAGCCGATTGATTCATTTAAGGTTGGGTGAGCATGGATAGTCAATGCGATATCTTCCGCATCAGCACCCATTTCAACCGCTAAACAGATTTCACCTAACATTTCGCCAGCATTGATACCGACAATCGCGCCACCTAAGATGCGGTGCGTTTCTTTGTCGAAAATCAGCTTCGTGAAGCCTTCGGTACGAGCAGAAGCAATAGCACGACCTGAAGCAGCCCATGGGAATACGGCAGTTTCAATGGCAACGCCTTTCTCTTTCGCTTCTTTTTCAGTGATACCAACCCAAGCCATTTCTGGATCGGTGTAAGCCACTGAAGGAATGCAGCGTGGGTCGAAGAAGTGTTTCATGCCAGAAATCACTTCGGCAGCCACATGACCTTCATGTACCGCTTTGTGTGCCAGCATTGGTTGACCAATCACGTCACCGATGGCAAAAATGTGTGGAACGTTGGTGCGTAATTGCTTATCAACGTTGATAAAACCACGCTCATCAACATTCACACCGGCTTTTGCTGCGTCTAATAAAGCGCCGTTTGGACGACGACCCACAGCCACTAAAATCTTGTCAAAACGCACAGGCGCTGCTGGCGCGTTTTTACCTTCGAATGTGACATACAAGCCATCATCTTTGGCTTCAACGGCGGTCACTTTGGTTGACAACATGATGTTGAAGTTGTCTTTGTTGTATTTGGTGTAGGCTTTCACGATGTCAGCATCGGCTGCTGGCACTAATTGATCAGCAAACTCAACCACAGACACTTTAGAACCTAAAGCACGGTACACAGTGCCCATTTCTAAACCGATGATGCCACCGCCTAACACTAACATTTCAGCAGGGATATCTTTTAATTCCAAAGCGCCCGTTGAATCGATCACGCGCGGGTCATTTTTTGGAATGAATGGCAGAGCCACTGGCTCAGAACCGGCAGCGATAATAGCGCTGTCGAAAGTAATGGTAGTTTCGCCAACTTGCAGTGTGTTCGGGCCAGTAAATTTACCGAAGCCGTTGACCACTTTGACTTTACGCATTTTCGCCATGCCAGATAAACCGTTGGTCAGCTGACCAACAACTTTGTCTTTCCATGCACGGATTTTGTCTAAATCGATTTCTGGCGCGCCAAAAGTTACGCCGTGAGAAGCCATCTCTTTCGCGTCGTCAATCACTTTGGCAACGTGTAATAATGCTTTAGATGGGATACAGCCAACGTTTAAACACACGCCACCTAGAGTGCTCCGTGCTTCAACCAACGTCACTTCTAAGCCTAAGTCAGCGGCGCGGAAGGCTGCTGAATAACCGCCAGGGCCTGCGCCTAGCACCACAACTTGCGTTTTGATCTCGTTGCTCATCGTATTACCTTTTATCTTCTTGAAAGATAGCGATTAGCCAGCTAACCGCTCGGAATTAAAGTGCGCGAATTTTATCACCCTGTCTGAAAGATGTCCCGTAACTTTTCAGTACAACTATCAAGTTCGAGCCAAAAAAACTGTATTTTCAGTCAGGGTGCCGATTCATTACATAATAATTTGGCGAATATCCGCCAAATAAGACGCCAGCGTTGCCGTAAAACGAGCTGCTAAAGCGCCATCAATCACGCGGTGATCGTAAGACACCGACAAGGGTACCATCAAGCGTGGCAAGAACTCTTTGCCGTTCCACTTCGGTTTGATATCCGACTTAGAAACACCCAAAATTGCCACTTCTGGCGCGTTGACGATTGGCGTAAACGCCGTGCCACCAATCCCGCCCAAACTGGAAATCGTGAAGCAACCGCCTTGCATATCTGCGGCAGTTAACTTGCCCTCACGCGCTTTCAGAGAAATCTCTTGCAGTTCACGCGACAATTCAATGATGCCTTTTTTATTGACATCACGCACCACGGGCACTACCAAGCCATTCGGCGTATCAACCGCGATGCCCAAATGCACATATTTTTTCAGGATCAGGCTGGCACCATCGTCTGATAACGAACTGTTGAAGGTTGGGAATTCTTCCAACGCTTTCGCCACGGCTTTCATAATGAATACTAACGGGGTGTATTTCACGCCCATTTTTTTCTTATCAGCCAGCGCATTTTGCTCTTTGCGGAATTCTTCTAAATCGGTGATATCCGCTTCATCAAACTGCGTCACATGCGGGATGCGCACCCAGTTGCGATGTAAATTGGCACCGGAGATTTTCTGAATGCGTGACAGTGGTTTTTCTTCCACCGCGCCAAATTTGCTGAAATCCACTTTAGGCCATGCCAGTAAGTCAAAGCCCATGTTATTGCCAGCACCAGCTGGGGTTGCTGTGCCATTGCCTGCAGTGACTTGCTTGATGATGTTTTTCACATAGTTTTGGACATCTTCACGCACCACTCGGCCTTTTCTGGCAGAGCCTGTCACTTTGGATAAATCAACGCCAAACTCGCGAGCCAAGCGGCGAACCACAGGGGATGCATGCGCATAGGCTTGATTTTCAACAAAGCCTGAGGCTGGCTCTGCAGCTGCTGCGACTGGCGCTGCGGCTACAGCTGCTGGAGCGGGAGTGACTGACGCAGCCACTGGCGCTGTGCTTGCTGCCGCGACTGGAGCAACAGGTGCTGCGCTGGCAACAGGTGCTGCAGTTTCAGTCGAGAACACAAAAACTAAGCTGCCGGTCGAGACTTTATCACCGACTTTCACTTTGATTTCCGCGACAGTCCCGGCAAAGGGTGCAGGCACTTCCATCGCTGCTTTATCACCTTCCACGTTTAATAACGATTGCTCGGCTTTGACTACATCGCCTACTTTCACCATGATTTCAGTGACTTCAACGGCATCGCCACCGATGTCAGGAACTTTCACTTCTTGTAAAGCTGAAGTCGTTGCCACTACCGCGGGTGCTGCGGACACTCCAGCCACTGGCGCGGCTGCAGGGGCTACAGAAGGTGCAGCAACAGCGCCTGCCGATTCAAAAATCATGATAAGCGAACCAGTTTTGACTTTATCGCCTGTCTTCACTTTGACTTCTTTGACGACACCGGCTTGCGGTGCAGGAACTTCCATCGCCGCTTTATCGCCTTCTACGCTCAGCAGTGACTGATCTAAGCTAACCGTATCACCCGCTTTGACCAACACCTCAGTGACTTCAACGGCATCAGCTCCAATATCCGGCACAAAAATTTCAATACTCATAACCAATCCTCTTATGCGAACAGTGGGTTCGGCTTGTTGGTGTCAATGCCAAAACGCACAATCGCGTCCGCAACTAACTGTTTATCAATGCTGCCTTGTTTGGCTAATTCACGCAGAGAGGCCAGCACAATGTAACCCGCGTTCACTTCGAAGTGACGACGTAAGTTTTCACGGCTGTCTGAGCGACCAAACCCATCAGTTCCCAGCACTTTGTAAGACACGGCTGGGACGAAGGCACGCACTTGTTCCGCATAGTTTTTGATGTAATCAGTCGCAGCAATCACTGGCGCATTGCCCAGCACTTGCGCGATATAAGGCACTTTTTCCGCATCGGTTGGGTGCAGCATGTTAAAGCGTTCACAGTCTTGACCATCACGGGCTAATTCATTAAATGAGGTGACTGAGAACACATCAGACGATACGCCATACTCTTCGCTCAGAATTTCGGCGGCTCTGCGCACTTCATTCAAAATTGTGCCTGAACCGAGGAGTTGCACCTTGGCTTTGCTGCCTTGCAAGCTTTCCAGTTTGTAGATCCCGCGGCGAATGCCTTCTTCGGCACCGACTGGCATCGCTGGGTGATGATAGTTTTCATTCATCACAGTGATGTAGTAGTAAATATTTTCTTGCGCCGGGCCATACATGCGACGGATCCCGTCTTGGATGATCACCGCCAATTCATAGGCATAGGTTGGGTCATACGAAATACAATTCGGCACTGTCCCCGCCAAAATATGGCTGTGACCGTCTTCGTGCTGTAAACCTTCGCCATTTAAGGTGGTGCGGCCGGCAGTTGCGCCTAATAAGAAACCGCGCGCTTGTTGGTCACCCGCTAACCACGCCATGTCGCCAACACGTTGGAAACCGAACATCGAGTAGTAAATGTAGAATGGGATCATCGGCAAATCATTGGTGCTGTAAGAAGTGGCAGCAGCAACCCAAGAGGCCATTGCGCCGAGCTCATTGATGCCTTCTTGCAACACTTGGCCTGAAGTTTCTTCTTTATAGTAAGAAACAACGGCACGGTCTTCTGGCGTGTAAGTTTGGCCACTTGGGTTATAAATCCCGATTTGACGGAATAAACCTTCCATACCAAATGTACGCGCTTCGTCGGCGATGATTGGCACAATTTGCTGACCGATATGGGCATCTTTCAACAAGATATTAAGGCCACGCACGAATGCCATCGTCGTTGAAATTTCACGTTTTTGCTCTTCTAACAAGCCATCAAACGCCGACAATTCTGGCAACGTCAGTGGTTTGGTGAAGTTAGGTAAGCGCACTGGCGTATACCCGTTTAACGCATTGCGGCGCGCATGCAAATATTGATGCTCAGGCGAACCTTCTTTTAATTGGATATATGGCAGGCTCTGCACTTCTTCTTCAGAAATGAAGTCTTCCAAATTCAGACGCTTGCGAATTTGCAGGACATGCGTCATGTCCATTTTCTTCACTTGGTGCGCGATGTTTTTGCCTTCGGCTGCTTCGCCCATGCCATAACCTTTGATGGTTTTGGCTAAGATCACGGTTGGACGACCTTTGGTTTCTTGCGCCGCTTTAAACGCAGCATACAGTTTTGATGGCTCATGGCCACCCCGTTTTAAGGCAAAAATTTCTTCGTCAGTCATATCAGCAACTAAAGCTGCCGTTTCTGGATAACGACCGAAGAAATGTTGACGGACATAAGCGCCATCTTTGGCTTTATAAGTCTGGTAGTCACCGTCTACAGTTTCGTTCATCAACTGCAGCAATTTGCCGGTGGTGTCTTTGGCCAACAATTTATCCCAGCCACTGCCCCAAACCACTTTAATCACGTTCCAACCCGCGCCGCGGAATAAACCTTCCAATTCCTGGATGATTTTGCCGTTGCCCATGACAGGACCGTCTAACCGTTGCAGGTTACAGTTGACTAAGAAACATAAGTTATCGAGTTTTTCGCGGGCGGCAAAAGACAGCGAACCACGGCTTTCTGGCTCATCCATTTCACCATCACCCAAAAACGCATAAACGCGTTGTTGGCTGGTATCTTTCAAACCACGACCATTTAAATATTTTAAAAAGCGCGCTTGGTAAATCGAAGTAATTGGACCCAACCCCATAGAGACAGTTGGGAATTGCCAGAATTCCGGCATTAATTTCGGATGCGGATAAGAAGATAAGCCTTCACCACCAACTTCCTGCCGGAAGTTGTCCAGTTGATCAGCCGTTAAACGGCCTTCAACGAAGGCCCGCGCATAAATACCTGGTGAAATATGGCCTTGGTAATACACTAAATCGCCGCCATCTTTTTCATTGGGCGCACGGAAGAAGTGGTTAAAACAAGTTTCATAAAATGCGGCTGACGATTGGTAAGAGGCCATGTGGCCACCGAGCTCTAATTCTTTCTTCGACGCTCGTAACACGATCATGATGGCGTTCCAGCGGATCACTGAGCGAATTTTTTTCTCTAAATTCACATCACCTGGGTAAGCCGGTTCCTGCTGAGGCGGGATGGTATTGATATAGTTGGTGGTGATCCCAGTTGGCATATCGACGCCTTCAAGACGCGCTTGCTCCAACACAGTTTCTAATAAGAATTGGGCACGTTCCACGCCTTCCGTACGAACCACAGAACCAAGAGCTTCTAACCACTCTTGCGTTTCGAGCGCGTCGATGTCCACTTTACTGACTTCTGACATATCAATTTTCCTTTCTGCTGTCCCACCCTGCAGGACCATTAACGTAAAAAGTTGTGCTGTTCATCAATTCTGTAACGAACGACGAAGCGAGCGTTCAAGGCGTGAGCGTTCCCGATCAGCTTCCAGTAACGCCTCTTCAATAAAGGCTAAATGACTGTTGCTGGCTTGGCGGGCTTGCTCAGGTTCGCCATTGATCACCGCTTGCATTAAGCGCTGCCGATGTGAATTAAGCTGACTCACAATCCCGTCTTTTTGTTGCAAAATTGCCAAGTTCTGGCGGATATTTTGCTCAACCAGTGGTGTTAAACCACGCACTAAATGCAAAAGCACCACATTGTGGGATGCTTCCGCCACTGCAGAATAAAAACGGCCAACGGCCGCCGCTTCTGCGTCTAAATCATGTTGCCCTTGCGCTGTACAGATTTCGTCATAACGCTGACGGATCTGTAAAAAGTCATTGTTAGTGCCACGCAGCGCTGCGTAGTAAGCACAAATCCCCTCTAACGCGTGGCGAAATTCTAATAAATCAAATTGCGATTCAGGATGACGACCAATCAATTCAAACAGTGGATCGGTTAAACCGCCCACCAAAGTATCGCAAACAAAAGTTCCCCCGCCTTGTTTACGGGTCACTAAGCCTTTAGCTTCTAGCTTTTGCAACGCCTCACGCAAGGATGGCCGTGACACATCAAATTGCTGAGCCAATTCGCGTTCTGTTGGTAGCTTTTGGCCAGGCGCAAAACTCCCCTCGAGCAACATATGCTCAAGTTGCTGCACAATTTGGTCGGATAATTTGGCCGGTTTAATTCTTAAATTATTTGTCATGGCTCAGATAGCGTAGCAAAGCTCCGCGTATTGTCATTCCTGTTTCAGTATTACCTTGGCTTTGGCTCTCGAAGATGTCTTTGAGTTGTGTCTTTGAGTTGTGCCTCTGACCCGCTTGATTGGCTTTGACCACAATCATTCATACGAATCACTGACACCAAGCACTCACACTAATCACAAACACCTACGACTCACACCAACACCAATTGGTAAGACCAATTTACTTTAGTGCCGATAACGGTAGCAGAGATCGAGGAAAATGTAAATCTAAGCACCGAACCCGAGGCATTTTTGGCAAAAATAACTGGAGCTATTGCTCTAATTTTGCAAGTGAATTGTCGAGCTTATTGGTTTCGGAGATGATTACAATTGGTCTGACCAATTTAAAACTCTTAATTAAGTTGCAGTTGATTTAATTGCTGTTGATTCAATTGCTGTAGATCCAATGAGGGTGGGTTTCAAAGGCAATTGCCGACAATCGCCATTCGTGGTGATCGCCATTCGTGGTAATGATGATCCGTGTTAATGGCTTGCTGGGCAGCGAACCGCAGCATTTGCCGCACAGGCAATTAAAAAACAACAAAAAAGCGCTCTTTGCGTTGGGTGTGCAAAAAGCGCTCTTATGAATAGAGCGGTTGTGAATAGAGCACTAACGTTTAGAACGATTATCAAAAGACGTTTGAAGCAAAATGCCGCAAAATGAAAGCC
>JACCDH010592060.1_pt1 | contig 51599 bp, 49 predicted proteins | sample 7442481 | NCBI WGS metagenome assembly JACCDH01 (sample SAMN15323433, study PRJNA562643) | freshwater metagenome | isolation source: river surface water | place: USA:Blue River Watershed | collected 2017-08-15
TTAAAAATATTTAGTAAGCGCCTTTGTCGCGCAACATTTTAATGATCGTTTGCAAAATAATTTGCAAGTCTAAAGTAAAGGACCAACGATGGATATAATATAAATCAAAGTTCACGCGTTGCTCCATTTCCTCATGGGTACGCACTTCGCCACGGCAACCATTGATCTGCGCCCAACCTGTAATACCAGGGTTCACCATATGACGCTTTAAATAATTGTCAACGCTTTTCATGGATTCTAAATTCATTGGCGTTGGATGTGGACGAGGACCCACTACCGACATCTCTCCTTTAAGTACATTCCAAAACTGTGGCAACTCATCGATACTATACTTGCGTAAAATTTTACCCAAGCGCGTTACACGTGGATCGTTCCTAGAAGTTTGTTCAAAATCTTCCGATGCATGTCCATTGTAACCCTCTGCTGCTTGCATGGTTCTAAACTTAAAACACATAATGGGCTTGTTATTGACACCCCAGCGTTCTTGTTTATAATAGACAGGTCCTTTGGAATCTAATTTAATCAACACTGCAATGATGGGGAATAACCACCAACCAATCACTGCAAAAAATATACTAGCAAATATTTTATCGAATAACATTTTAAAGAACTTGTTTTCCCATTTGTCTAAGGGCAGTTCGTTTAAATTAATCACGGACAATAATCCAAGGTTATCCATCTCTTCGGACTTAGTGGTTAAGTCCTGTAAAGCAGGCATCAAACGTACACGCACATTCAATTGATCACAGATCTCTGCGCAATACCTGATCTCCCAAGCCTGCTCACTTGGTAAAGAAATAATCACTTCGTCTACATGCTGCGCTTTTAAAGCCGCTTCTAAATCTTTTATTTTTCCTAAATAAGTAATCCCTTCTTCATTGTTGTTGATGGATGCTGCATCGTCATGGATAAAGCCAATGCATTTATACCCATAATACACATGCTCTTTCAAAGTTTTAAAAAACTCGACAGCCGTTTTATTATACCCAACAATAATCACCGCGTCATTCAAAGCACCTCCTTCAAAAGCAAGGTGTTGTTTTTTACGGATATAATATTTAGCAAGAATGGAAATGAAAAAGTGCAAGCTCACCAACACACTAAATCGAAATAGGTTGGCGTAATTAGATTTTGTTAAAAATAAAAACGCACTTAACAGAATCACAAAAACCGCGTTGGCATAAAAATTAAATAAAATCTCCTCTGGAAATTTTTTATAAATACGATTACGGTATAAACGACATTCGTGGGCGGCTAAAAACCAAATGCCCATCAACAAACCAAAAAATAAAAAGTCAGCAACAGAGGTGGGGAAGATAAAAGCTTCGTGTTTAATATAGATGGCGGCAAAAAGCGAAAAAACTAAGCTCAAGGCGTCAATGCCAATTAAGTTTTTTTTATAATAACGCTGTTTCCAATGCATGCCCCTTCTATTTTTTATTCGCCAACAATTTGAGATGATAAAGGTATAAATCGGCGACCGTTTCCCAAGTATATTTTTCAGTTATTCCTTGGTGCATGATGGCACTTTTAGCCTCAATATCAATGCAATGCGACTCGGCCCAGTTAAACCAACGGGTACAATCGGCGGGGGATTTGGTAAAATAGAAGCCAAATTGCTCATTTTGGAGTACTTCACGGCTAAAAACTGTGTCTAAAGCGGCAATCGCACATCCATTGGCCATGGCTTTGAGTAAAGTGGGGTTGGTCCCTCCAAATTCATGCCCATGTAAGTAGGCATAACAGTATTTATAGAGGGAGGCAAGGGTTTCAGGGCTGCGGACATAGCCAGTAAAAACCAATCGAGGATCCTTGTAGGCCCTAATTTTATCCGCATAAGCATCTTGATAGGGCACGTCGCCCACAATCACCAGTTTTTTGCTGCTGTCAGAGGCTATAAACCCTTCAATTAAAATATCGGCATTGTTGTCGGGGATCATCCTCCCTACAATCAAATAATAGTCTCTTTCTACGAGGTTCCAATCGGCCAAGAGGCTCAGGTTCGCTCCTGCACTGGTTTCTGCGCCATAAGTAATCACGACAGAAGCTGCACCAAATTGTTGTAGGTAGATGGCTTGCATGGCATCGGCATCGGTCACCAACAAGTCCATAAAACGGGTCGCCATTTTTGCGGCCCATTTAAAATAAACGCCGCCAAAGCCTTTCCATTTAGGACGCAACCATTCCAATCCGTCCACATTCATCATGGTCGGTTTCCCAAAAAGACGAGAGATGAGTCCAAAAGGACCATTGCTTACATTCAATACCAACACGGCATCTACTTTGGTAAATACCATATGCCAAAAAGCTATAAAAGAGTGGACGGGTTGCGCCAAAGATTTAAAAGGCAGGGTTGGGATATAGACCAAACGAATGCCATTGACCATGGCAGGTTTTTCCGTAAATAAATGTGCATGACAATACACCGTCAACTCCACCCCTTTTGCAGGTAGTCTTTCCGCTAGTGCTTTCACCAAAGTTTCATAACCACTATACACATAAGGATAACCACGAGAACCAATAATGGCTAACTTAAGTGATTTGTGATTTTGGTGATTGAACATATAAGATGCAAATTATTTAATGTATTTAAAATTTCAACAGCACTAGTTCGATTCGTTTTCAAAAACAGCAATCATGTTTTTTTCAAAAGCAGCTTGGCTAAAATAAGTCGCTACTCTTTGCTTACCAGCAGCCCCCATTTGAGCACGAATAGCAGAAGGCAAGATAGCATTAATTTTTTCGGCAGCTAAGATTGCATTGTCTAAAGGAATCAAGATGCCTGTTGCATTGTCTTGCACCATCTCTAATGCTCCCCCCTGTGCCGTTGCAGCAACTGGTATACCATACTGCATTGCTTCTAGAATCACCGTTGGTAAAGAGTCGGGTTGAACAGAAGCAACTACCAACATGTCAATTGCAGCATAAAAGTTAGCCATGGTATCCACTTGACCTAAGTAAAAAACCGAATCCTTTAAGTTATACTTATTTATTAATGCAAACATTTCGTCCAATAAATATTCTTGGCCAGGATAGGGATCTCCTGCTATAAAAAAATAGAGTTGGCTTTGGTGGTTCATTTTTTTTAGCGCATCAGCAATGGCTAAAAAATAAGGCTGCCCTTTTATCAAATGAATACGACCAGCCAAACCCAATACAATGGCATCATCGGGAATTGAAAATTGATTTCTGTAATGTATTGAACTATTTTGATCTATAGATTTGAGAGATGCTATACCATTGTAAATTCTGATTAAATTATTCTTTTCAGTCAACTCAGGTTGCCAACAATTAGCTACAGCATCCGAAACCACAATTACTTTGTCAGCACTTTTGCGCATTTGCCAGCCAATAAACCTACGTAGAAAGCTAGGACTTTCAATAATCTCATGAATATGCCAATAGTGCTTTAGCTTGTTTTTTCTTGCTATCCATGCCCCAATTAAGACTGATGCTGTATTAGAATAAACTAACTCAATTTGATGAGAGCGGACAATTGAATTTAAAATAGAAGTAGCGGTACGCCATTTTTTAAGGCGATTCAATAATCCAGTAAAATTAAAATACTTGCGTCTAAGAATACCTAAATTCACTATATGTACATCTGCGCCAATCGATTCTAGCGCTTGTTGTAAACTCCCATGATTAGACAAAACAACGACACATTGATGTCCATTTTTTTGCAACAGAGTCACTGTCTGTAAAAATATTCTGCTTGCGCCATATAAATCAGAAGAACTGTGTAATAATAAAATGCACATTATTTATGGATCGCTTGTTTAAAAATATCTAGTAGTTGATTGCAGGATTTTTCCCAATTAAAATCTAATAAACGTTTATTGCCTTTTTGGATTAACTCATTTCTTAGCTGCTCATCTAACAATAAACACTTCATTTGACGCACTAAATCATCTACCTCATAAGGATTAAAACCAATGGCTGCATCACCTGCAACTTCGGGCATGCAAGTATTATTTGCTATCAATAGTGGAATATGAAATTTAAAAGCTTCTAAGATAGGTAAACCAAACCCTTCATTGATAGAAGGGAAAACATACATGAATGCGTTTTTATACATTGTTAAAAGACTCCCCCTTTCCAAATAACCAGTTAATATAATCTTATCTTCTAATCCTGAGTCTTCTACCATTGCAAGGATTTCATTGGTTGCATCTGAGTTCATTTTTTTATTAGAACTTCCCACTAATACTAACTTGATATCATCATGTCCTTGGTTCACTAATTCTTTAAATGCCTTAATTAAGAAAGGGATATTTTTTCTTTTATCAAAAGTGCCTACGTGTAAGATATATTTTCCTTGAACAATTGGTAATGCAGGATCAAGTTCCTGTAATGAATCCAATTGATCCAAAGTGATTTTGGGTGCCTCATATACCACTTCAATTTTATTGATTAGTAAATGGTAACATTTAGCAACACGTTCAGCAGCATAATGTGTAGGCACTACAACCGAGTTGGCTCTTTTAGCACCAAGAAGTCCAAAGGTATTAAACAAAATCAACCACAATCTATTATAGTGGGTAGGGTATTCTTTAAAGAATGCATCATGGAATACAGGGATCGTAGCAAATTTTAATTTTACAATTGGCACAAAATAGTCCGTACAAAATACGACATCGCAATTATTTTTATAGGCTTTCCAAGGAAGTGTAATTTGCTTCCAGATAAAAAAACGGATATGCTCTCTGATTTTTAAAAACTTATTGCTACCTAAATAAGGAGAATAATTGGTATCAAAGAATACAAATTCAAAACCTGGTCTACCTTTTTTAAATTCATGTACAACGGCTTCTAAATAGGTCAGAGAGCCTGTAGTTGCAAGTTTTAAATCACGAATATCAATGGCTACACGGATCATGCTAAGTCCTCCAATTTAGATTGATTAAAATTCACTAATAAACCTACAAGAAACCAAGAGAGAAAACTTACATAAATATAGGCATCAATATTGGCGGTAAACATAGGAATGAATAAGCCTACTTTAAGTAAAAGTGAAATTAAAGCAATTGTATAACCCTGTCCTTTGACAAATTTTAAATTCCTAAAAGCCACAACCATCAAGGAAATATAAATAGTCAAATAAGTAAACATGGCAATTATGCCTGCTTGCACACCAATAATAATTAATTGATTCTCGCCACCTATATTGTCATTAGACGCATTGGCTACCCTTCCAGATTCTCCTAAACCTAATCCCAAAGGTTTTTCGATCATGGCTTCAATACCATTAATCCATTCTACAACATGACCAATACTTGAGGTGTTGGTGAATGTAATTGTATTGATCACAAAATCATATAAATCTCCCTCAACAAAAGAAAAGAAAAGTATAATGGCTACAAGGGCTGAGAGGTGAAAATAGAAAAGTGCTTTTTTCAAATTCGTGACCCAAGCATATACATAAATAACTAAGAAATAACTTACAAATGCTGCGCGCGAAGCAGCAAATAAAATACAGCAAAATGTAGCAAGTAATGCAAAAACATGGAACGAATCTAAAAACACCTCCAGACGTTCTTGTTTTTTAGTGATGACGCCAAACACTACCGAGAGTGCTAAAATAACTGCAGCAGCAAACTCAAGCGGATTAGAGAAGATACTGCCAAAGCGTTTCAATCCAGACTCCGTTTCAAAAGTCCAAGACAAACCATACTTGCCGGTAGGTTCTGTATCAAAAAACTTTAAATTATAATCTGCATACCCAGTAAATGCGTGTAAATGGGTATTGGTTAGTTTCTCAAATAAGGCTACAACAAAAGCAATAATAATGACTAGTAAAACAAACGCATAGATCTTATTTAACTGCAATTGCTTATAGTTGACAAAACGACCGATAAAATAAAGTAAAGGGAAGAAGGCAATATTCTTAAGCGCAATTAATTTAAAAAACAGCGAATAACTGCCAATAGGAATAATAAAATAAGCAAGGGTGTATAAAAAGAAGAAGGCAACAAGCTTGTCAATAAAGTGAAGCTTTATTTTTTTGTACTCGTGTATGCTAAAGCCTATAATGACACAACTAATAACAACAATCAACTCTTTAAAGAACTGTAAAAAGGGAATGGCCCTACCTAAACCAAAAGCAAAACTTACCGACATGGTATTGATATAGATAGGTAGGCCAAAAATTAGGAAGACCAAGAGGCCTTGCATTTTAGACTTTGCTAAATAATATACTGCATAGATAAAAGCGGTAATATATATAATGGGGAAGAGCAGTAACATCCTTTACATTGATTTAATGCCCAAGGTAAACAAAAAGCTATTTAAATCATTCGGGTTATTGAGTCCTAATCCAGAAGCGGCTGCAGGCTGATTCCACTGATAATTATAAGAACGCTTCATGGCAATACTAGTACTAATCATCCAGCGCTTAACAGGATAGTCGGCTATTAAACGCAATCCAAAATCCACCCATTTGGTTTTACTAGGATTGGTAAACGCAAGTGTATCTTCAAAGTACACCCCATTTTGTGTCACACGTTCTAATTGAATACCAAATTGCTGTAAACCATTGAACTTGCTTACTCTTACCGTTTGCGCATTAGCACCTTGACCAATAGGTGCACCTAAAATTTCACCTAAATGCGTATAACCTTGTTGCGCACCCCCATGAATATACCATGGACCAGCAGTTATTAATGGCCAAGAAGGCGGTTGTTGCATTCGCGTGTATTCAGAAATCAATTGCCAGTATTTTGTTTTTTGGGCATTCACTTGGAACAATTTACGCATTCCTAAGGTATAAGCCCTAGAATGATCTAGTCTTTGAATGGCGTCTCTAAAATTATAAAAAGCGTCGTTCCTTCCCCACTCCATATAAAATTCAGCATTCACAGGCTGCAATAAATAGCGCATGAAAAGAGTAGCATATTGATCTGTATTAATTTCCAAAGAGCTAACTAAGTAATCTGTAAATTCATTAGCATCATTTACTCTCGAAATATTTTTAAAGATCAGGTTCCAGTTATTAAAAACTTCTAAAATAATTTTTGGTTGTTGAATCACCCTAGTTAAACCCATACTTAAACCAGGCACCCATTTAGGTTGATACGCAATAGTAGCACCATTATAATACCTTCTACTTGGTATGGTCGCTGAACTCACTTCGGCCAATCCTTGATAGGCTTTGTCCATAGGATCTAAATAAGCTGCGATCCATTGCCACTTAAAACTACCAATGGGTGTTTTAAATGGACGTGTACTATTAAAAGTCAAATGCGTAAAGCCAGGTGCATGGCCACTCATTAACAATGGATTGAATACCGAAGGTCCCCAACTTATATTTTCTGAGCTAATCCCAATTGAAGCTGGACCTGCGTTTAAACGAATGCTAGAATTACCCCAAAACAATTTGTTGTAATTGGTCGTTTGCACATTATTACTAAAGCTTTTATTTTGTGCATTCACCCACTGAGGCTGAAGCTGAATAGTAAGCGGACCTAATTTTGCAAATACACCAGCAGAAGCCATTACCTGATAGCCACTACTTGCTAGCATTGGGCCGTCTAAGGTTTTAAAAGGAATATCCGTTACATATTGTTGATGCAATTGAATAGGCATTAAGTCTACATAACCAAATTTTCCCAAAAAAGATTTACCTCTTTTTTGCAAGTAAGCACTAAGCTGATTTTCATTATTTGGTTTTACTTCTTTGGATTGTAAGTAAATGGGATTGATCAAAAAAGAAATTGTAGAATCAAATTTTCCAAGCAACTGTTCTCTGCGAGCTAAGTCGGTTCTCCACTTTTGATCTAAAGAAATAGATTGTGCCTGAGCTTGTTGGAACAAACTGCTACACACAAACAAAATGACAGTAACAAGAAAGGGATACCTAGTTGCCTTGTATCCCTTTTTGAAAATGAATTTCAATATATTATTTTTTATTTTTCCAAAAGCCATAAATACCTTTTTCAACCTCATAGTTGTCCCATGATTTTTGAGCACGAACAGGTTGCTGCTTGGCCCATTGCCACATATCCGTTAACCCTGTTTCCAAACTCGTTTTATCTTCATAATCTAAAAGGGTTACACTTAGTTCATGTGAAGGCAATGCATCTTTTACTTCGTGACGTGCTTGTTCGTGTTTGATCTCGCCATTACCAATCACCTTCTTTAATACTTCGGCAGCATCTTTAATCGTATAGTATTTCCAGCTACCAATATTGATAATGCGTTTTTTAGCGCGGTCATCTGTGCCAGCTTTCCATAAAGGCAATAAACAATCATCAATACAAGAGAACGCTCTTTGTTGATCACCCTCACCAAAAATGGTAAAAGGTAAATTATTGATATGCTGGAACATCCAAATGCCCAACACATTGCGATAACGATCCCAAATATTTTGATTGCGCCCATACACGTTGTGTGGACGGATAATACACCATTCCAAACCATGTTGCTCTCCTGCAATTTGGATATCCATTTCACAAGCATATTTAGCTACACCATATGGATCGATAGGACTAGGTTGGTCTGCCTCATTAAAAGGAGGTTTTCCATGCCCATAAACTGCCATACTAGATGTAAACACCAAACGGCCAATATTATGCTCAATGCAAGCGTTTACTACATTCGCTGTAGCCACTAAGTTGCTATTGTAATTGTATTTTCTAATAAAAGGACTCAAGCCTTCTGCTGCATAGGCAGCAAAATGATACACAATATCAGCACCCTCAAACAAAGGCGCAATGGTATCCTTGCTTAAATCTAGTTGATGAAAGTCTACACCTGCTGGAACATACTCTTTATACCCACCAGATAAATCATCGATACCAATAATGGTAGAATTTGGCTGATTTTCAATAATCCATGCTGCCATTCTCGATCCCAATAATCCTGCAACTCCTGTTATAATAATTTTTTTCAAACGAATAAATTTAACTCAAATAATAGGTTTAAACTGCCTCAAAGATACCTTCTTTAATTCCTTTCCACCAGGCTTTTAATTTATTAAAACGCAATCTACTTATAAAATAGAAAGATACAGCCGAATAGTACGCAAATTGATAAAAAAAAGTAGTTGGAATGGCCCAAAATGGGGTGTGCGCTTTTAGAAACCAAATTCTGTTTCTTCCATTAAGGTAATGGACTTTAGGATTTAAGAAACCTTCTTTTAGTTTAGTCTTGGATTTGTGTGACATCCCAGCAATATGGTAAATAACAGCACTAGGAACATAACTTAAAGTATACCCTGCTTTTTTGATTCTAAAAGAAAGGTCTACGTCTTCAAAATAAATAAAATATTTTTCTTTTAAATTGCCCGTCTTTTTTAGAACAGAAGCACGAATCATAAAAGCACAACCCGTAATCCAATCAATCTTTTTTTCTTGTTTTGTTTGAAGGTGTTGTGGGTCTTTGCGATAATACATTAAAGTAAGTGGAAGCCCAATCCAAGACAAATATCTACTTCCTGCATTCCAAATTAAATTTTGATCATGGTGAAAATAAATCAAAGGCTGTACAGCACCGATAGCTGGATCTTGGTCTAGACGCGCTATCAATGGCTCTAAAAAATTAGGTTCCACAGCCACATCATTATTTAGCAGCAAAATATACTCATACCCCTTTTCCAAAGCATAATCTATTCCAAGATTATTTCCTCCTGTAAAGCCTTTATTGATATCAGACTGTAGTAAAATACAATTTGGGAAAGCTTGTTTTAATGCGATGCCAGAACCATCTTCTGATCCATTGTCAACTACAATGCAATCATAGTTCGTGTAAGTAGTATGACTTAGCGATTCCAAAGTGTCTTTGGTTAAATCAAAACTATTCCAGTTCACTAAAACGATTGCTAATTTCTTTTGCATCTAAAAATGATAGGTAAAATTGAACTGTCCCATCCATTGTTGTTTATCCATGCCTGGAATAAAATAAATTTCCTGAGGCTGGAACAACCACCAGTTGTAATTGTTGGTTTGAATATAACTTATACGAGGACTTAGATCCAAACGACCAAAAGTCCAATCTACTTTTAATGTGGTTGCAAAGTCTACATACCATCTTCTAAAATCACCCGAGTTGGTAAAGGAGTAGACATAAAAATCGTTGTTATGCAAACGACGCTCGGCACTTAGACCAATTCTATTTTTTGCACTACGCCAGTTAAATTCAATCGTCTGCGAAGTAGCACCAGGACCAATACCGGCACCCAGAATTTGTCCATTGTGCGTGTACCCTTGGACCACTTCTGCACCTAAGTACCATGAAGGAGGTGCCCCAGTTGAAAACTGTTCGGCTCTTGTTTGCAACTGCAGGTTGGTCATCTCGGCTAAAAATTCCCAATAATGATTTTTAGTAGTTGGGAATGTTTTGCTCAGACCCAGAACAGAAGCCATTCCTTTGTCAGGTTGTAATAACCAGTTTCGAAAAGTAGTTCTGTTTAGATTCCAACCAAACTCACCGTATAACCTTGTATTGGCTGCAGGTAAGTTATAATTAAAATAAAATGCAGTTAAGATGATGGGTTTGTTAAGCGCATCACTAGGAAGTCTGTGGACAATATTTTTTACAGGGACAAACGACATGAAGCCGGCAAGTTGATTGGTATATTGAACAAAACTTTGCTCTACACTGATTGTCAAATTTTTAAACCACTTGGGCGTATAATTGATGTGCATTCCCTGAAACATTCTACTTGTATCCGGTTTGGGCACATATAACTTATTACCTCTAAAAGTTTTAGTCGGTTGAGGTGGTAACCAACTGCCATTTTTCAAAAGACCCCAAACAAATTCATAATTGAAAGCACCAATTTTAGTTTGAAGCGGTTTTTTATTCGCGATACTCAAGTGTGGGAAGCCACCCGCATTGTTAGATAAGATAAGCGCATTACGATATCCGGGACCCCACCACTTATTAGTCGTAGCTACTGAAACAGTGGTATTTTTAAGTTGGTATTTTAAAAAAGATTGTCCAAAGAAAAAGCGTTGATAAACTTGTTCACCAAAACGTTCTGGTTGTTCAATAAAATTATTAAATCTATAATAATCACGCCAATGTATTGGATCAAGGTTCTCGCTAAAACCATCAAAACTTAGATTTTGCGCAGCAACAAATTCGGGTGCAATTTGCAGTTCCATTTTTTTCCATTTAAAATTCACCCCTGCATTCAAGTATTGTTGCCAACCTTTAGCTGGTATCATTACGCCGTCGTTCCAATCGTAAGGATGATCACCTACATATTGCAACTTATTGACAATAGGAAGGATTTTTATTTGCAGCTTATTTGTAGTATCCTTTGTTTGCGCAAAAGATGCCATGGTGACAAAGCAAACCAAGATCAATAAAAAAGACTTACCCATTGGAACGATTGCTTTGAATGATTAAAAAATAAATTACCAAGCAAGCGCCCTCAATAAGCATTGGATAATACCCCAATGTATCATTTGGCAAACCTAGGTATAGGAAGAGAATAAATAATACTGCAATTAATAATACGATCAATCCAGCCCCAAAATAAGATTTGAATTTTCTGTCTAAAATTAATTCAGCCACATTTAATACGTTCAACGCAATCAATAAAGGCACAACCGCAATGCGTTGTAATAAATGTGACGCCTCCAGCATAAATGCAGGGTCAACAGAAGCCTTACCCAATAATAAAATCGATAAAATAAATGTAGGGAAAAAATATAAAACCAAACCAGCAGCAACACAGGCTAATGCTAAAATTGAATTTTGTTGTTTTTTCAAGGTACGCCACTGCTCGTTGCCTTGTATATGTTCACCAGCTGCTTTTGGCATCACTGCGGCACTATAGGCATTCACCATCATCCTACAACTAGAAATTAATTTATCAATTAATCCATAAGCAGATAAAAAAATGGGCGTAGCAAAAGCAGGCAACACAAATAAAAATAAAGATTGTTGCAGGTGCACCGTAATACCATTACCTACGATCAAGGAATGTGTCTTGGTTAAAGAGACGATTCTTTTAAAATTAGGCCAAAAAGAAAACAACCGTGAAGATGAAAATACGGCTTTAAAAAATAAAGCATTTAATAAAAGCATGCCCAAACCTGAAGCTACTAATGCAATAAGGATTAACTGTTCATTGTCTCTACAAATATAAATCACACCCAACACCAATAGTCTAATCAATATGTTTAGAATACTGTACTTGTTAATTTTATATTGTGCAATCAAATAAAACTGCGGATTGATGAACTCTGCAAGTAACATGGGAATGATCGCAAGATAAAAAACACCTCTCTCTGCAAAACCACTCACTACTAGCGTAATCGCAACTGCCAACAATAAGGGATAAAAACGAGTGGCTAATGTTTCAATGCTAATGATGGCTTTTTCGTTTGCCGTATTGGCTCTACGCAATTCAACCACTGCAGTTTGCGAAGTACCAAAGTTCACTAAGATAGATGCTAATACCCCAAAAGAAAGGGCAATAAAATACACACCTAGTTTAATAGGGGTTGCATAATGAATCAAAATTGGAATCACCAATAACTGAAATACCGCATTGGAGATGTTCAACATCAATAATGCAGCAAATTGGCTAATGGTAGGAAAATGTATTTTAAACAACGAAAAAAATTAAGGGGTATTAATGACTTTAACGACAATACCTGCCATACTCCAAGACTCATCACAAATAGGGTTAGGTACATTAGTTTGCACTAAAAAATCCTTGAAGTTAATTGTAACTGTACTACTTGTATGTGCGATTGTTTTAACAATACGGTACATGGTACTTGTGTTAATACCAGAGCAATTGTCTTCGGTTCCTTCAAATATTTTAACCGCATCTGTCATTGGGGGATTGTTCACAATCGCATATTTGATTGGATAAGACTGGAACAAACAATACAAAGGGTTACAAGGGGAATTGGAAAAAGTAGCATTCACTAATTCTTGTCCATCTACCTGCATCGTCCAAATATCTGGACCATCTATCCCGCCATAGTTATTATTGCCGTCCCAACTATTGTGAAAATAAGGTACCACTTCTATTTGAATGGCTTTATGTTTAGGCAAATTGGCAAGGTTTAAGGAAAACCCACCGTTGTTATAACGGCCAATCACATTTGCACCATTATAATTGTATAAGATAGCACCGTCTAATCCCGTTTTATCCCCCGTATTAAAATTACTATTGTATACCACCGACTCGTCATAACCCGATTTAGTACAGGTAGCAAAAAGAGTAATGAGCAATATTGTTTTAATAAAAGAATGAAACATAATGTAAAGTTTATATGGCAAGGCCACCCTTAGTCACAGAAAATGAATAAGTCAGCTCAGGCACTTAAAAAAAGCCTGGGTAAAGATAAAAAAAATGTTGGGTGGATGGGCACAAATTTAGCCCTTTGATAGTGAAAATCAATAAAATAAAGGGATAAAAAATAAATTAATTCGCAATTGAAATCACCGTTGTATCCAATTGTTCGTAGATGCTGTTATTGCTGATGTATTCAGGAACTAGTTCCTTCATTTTACCCACCAATTGCATTTCGTCGTTGGTAGTGCTTAAGATTGTTTCTAGTTCAAAGGTGCTTTGTTTCACAAGGTCAAAAGATACTTCACGTACTTTAGCAATTAAGATCTTCTCGTGGTAGGTATATGTGCAGTTTTCCTCGTCGTTTAATAATTCCTCGTACAATTTTTCACCTGGACGCAATCCAGTATACGTAATGTTTACATCGATATTAGGAATCAAACCATATAAACGAATCATTTTTTTAGCTAAGTCAGCAATAGCAACAGGCTTGCCCATATCAAATACAAAAATCTCACCACCATTACCCATGCTACCCGCTTCCAAAACCAATTGACAGGCTTCTGGGATGGTCATAAAATACCTGGTGATATTAGGATGTGTCACAGTCACTGGACCACCTTTTTCAATTTGCTCTTTAAAACGAATAATTACCGAACCGTTAGAACCAAGTACATTACCAAAACGAGTGGTAATAAATTTAGTAGCTAATCCAGGTTGGTTAGACAATGCTTGTACATACATCTCAGCCATGCGCTTAGACGCACCCATTACGTTGGTAGGGTTCACCGCTTTATCTGTAGAGATCATCACAAAGCGGTCTACTTTATATTGTATAGATAGATCTGCAATAATTTTTACCCCAATGACATTATTACGTACTGCTTCTGTAGGGCAAAGCTCCATCATCGGCACATGTTTGTACGCAGCGGCATGGTATACATATTGAGGTTCAAATTCCTCAAATAATTTTTGCATCCTAGTTTTGTTCGTGACGTCTGCTAAATAACTAATGCAGTTAATGCGCGTGCCATTTTCTTGTAATTCAAGTTCAAGGTTATGCAAAGGCGTCTCTGCTTGGTCACATAAAATAATCACTTCGGGCCCATAAGGAATCAATTGACGCACAATCTCAGAACCAATAGAACCTGCAGCACCAGTGACTAAGATGCGTTTTCCTCTAATCTGCGCTTTAATCTGGTTGTTGTTAATTTGGATAGGATCACGCTCCAAAAGGTCTTCGATTTTAATAGACTGTAATTGTCTACTAGAGAATTTACCTTCTGCCCATTTAGAATAAGCAGGAACACTTAATACTTTAATATCATGGTCTAAACAAAAATCAACCACCTCGTTTTTACGTTTAGTCGGCAAAGTATAGGTAGCAATAATTAATTCATCTACTGGTTTAATCATCACCATCTCTTTGAATTCATTGAAAGAAAGAATCGGTGCCCCGTTTAAATTTTTACTGCCTTTTTTTCTGTCATCATCAATAAAGGCAAGCACTTGAATATTAGCAAGGCCGTCATTTTCAAGCACTCTTTGTGTCGCCACACCAGTCGCTGCAGCACCAAAAATCACCACCGATTTTTTTTGCATCTTATAGTTCTTAGCATAAGTAAAAAGATATTTTACCAATACTCTATAACTGATCAAGAATAAAAAACTAAAAATCGTGTATAAGGAAATGATTAAAGTAGTCAAGGATAAAATATTACTAATACCCAGTGCTACCGTGTTAATCACTAAAATAATAAAGGAAGATAAACCCACTGCAACAGCAATGCGCAGTGCATCTTGTACTCCAGTGTAACGCACAATCCCAGTATAAGACTTAGTAGTTGTAAATACCAAGGCGTTCACCAATACAATTAAAAATGTAGCGTTCAATACATGCTCCCAATTGGTTGCAGCAAGGACTACATTTTGTTGAATCAAAATGGCAATGAATAACGCTGTAACGGTTGCACCTAAGTCTAAAAATAAAATAACAAACTTTGGTACAATGCTAAAATTGTTAATCTTAAACATACATAATTTATGTTCATTCAATTCTTAGGGGGGTGGATTTGATGAGGTGAAGAAATTCTATTACGAAGTTAGTGGAATGTTTGATTAAAAACCTAATAGAAGGCCCAAAAAAGAAACAAATGAACAATATATTAATTGGTTATCAATACATTATGCAGATAACTTGGCATTTTCTTGTTTCCAAATCCTGAGCTCATAGATAATAGAATTTAAAGAATGGTCTTTATCTATCCAATCTAAAAAACGATTCAGCCATTTACCGGCAGTACTGAGTGTGTGGGTGAGGCTATTTTTACCAATAACACTACTGATGGTTTCTAATTTATTACCAAAATAATAGGTCTCCTCTTTTTTAATTAAAAGTGCGTCATTTAACACATGTTGCATCAGTACATTTCCTGCATTGTCCAAAGCAAGAGCTAATTCTAATAAATAAATGGCTAAAGAGGATACTTGTTTTACGATGCCTTGTCTGATAACTGCATATAAAAATCCAAAAGGTGCCGTGGTTAAAAATAACACCATAGCGATGCAAAAAAGCAATAAACTTTTCCATAAAGGCATGTAAGCTGATTTTGTCATAAAATATTTTTTAGCATTTTTTCTAATTAGCATAAAGCAGGGAAATAGATGGAGTAAAGGTTTGATTAGGTGGCCTAGAATCCTTTCTAATAAAGACTTTCATGCATTCAATTAAAAGTAAAAATAAAATTTGGAACGGCCCATTTTAAGTTTAGATTTAATCAACCAAATTTATTTTTATGAAAAACAAAGCATTACTGGTAGGCATTAACGACTATCCATTACCAGGCAATGACCTAAGAGGTTGCATCAATGACATTGTAGATATGCGCAATTTTATAGCGAGTAGAAACAAAGTCTACGACATTGATATTTTTTATCTTACTTAATTCCCTTAATAGCACTGGAGTAATAAAACTATACCCACCCCAGTGAATATGTATTACTTCAGGTTGAGTATTAAGAATCAAATGCTTTAATAATTTATTTTTAAATGGGTAATTTATACCTATAGAAAATACTTCCCCACTTTGAACTAAACATTTATTAAAAAAGTAGTCAATTAAATGGGAGATAATGCCAATAAATGAAGAGAGAAGGGGGTATACACGTCTTGCTTGAATAGAAGAAACCGTTGATTTGCGAGCAAGTAAAAAAAATATTTGATTGCCTTTTTGCAAGGCTTGCTCTTCTGCTAATCGATAAGCAGCAGATTGCTCATTGATACTATATGATATATGTAAAATCTTCATTGGGGGAAATGAATCCTTTTTAAGAAATTTTATACTTTAATAAATCAAGTATATTTTCCTTCATTAAATAGTGATAATATTTCAAATTTTACATTATTTCTATTTTAATGGAAATATTATTCGCCAAAAAGTTGAAAATAATATCTTAAAATACTCAATAACATTGTATTTTTCAATATAAATTAAATTATGAGAAATTTTATCAGGCAAAATTATATTTATATAATCATGTTCAGGATCTTTTGATTTTTCTAATATTAAATTTTCATTTCGATATAAAATCGAAGCCCAATCAGTTATACCTGGCTTAATTGAAAGCACTTTTAACTGAGATGAAGTATACAAGTCAACATACTTTCTAACTTCTGGTCTTGGTCCAACCAAACTCATATCGCCAATTAATACATTAATAAGTTGCGGAAGTTCATCTAATTTATACTTTCTTAAGTAATACCCTACTTGCGTTACTCTTAGGTCACGACCTCCAACAGTTATTAAACCTAACTTATCAGAATTCAATCGCATAGAACGGAATTTATAAATATTAAATTCTGACCCATTTAAACCAACTCTTAATTGCTTATAGAAAACGGGGCCGCTTGAACTTAGCTTGATAAAAAGTGCAATTAAAAGAAAAATCGGGAATAACAGAATTAAACCTAACAACGAAAACAAAGAATCTAAAAATCTAATCATTTAGTACAACTTTCTTATAGGAAACAAGAACTGATTCACAGATATAATCTATCTGCTCATTCGTTAGCTGGGGGTAAATTGGTAAGGATATCTCTCTGGAATAGTTATCATAAGAAACAGGATAATTTTTAATTTTATATCCCAAATTTTTAAACACAGTTAACATGGGCATAGGGATAAAATGTACATTAACCGAAACGCCTGTTTTTGTTATTAATTCAATCATACTATCTCTTTGCGCTTCAGATATGTTTTTAATTCTTAAAGCATATAAATGAAAACTTGACTTTTTTAGCTCATTTTCTAAAGGAGGTAACTCAAAGTAATTATATTTAATAAAAAAATCAGAATAAGCCAAAGCGACTCTTTGTCTTTCTTTCAATAAATAATTATCATATTTTCTAATTTGTGCTAAACCTACTGCTGCGCATAAGTCAGGCATATTAACTTTTAAACCTTGAAAAAGAATATCATATCTCCAGCCACCTGCTTGTGATTTAGTGAAAGCATCTTTATTTTGCCCATTTAATGAATATAATTTCATCATTGTATATTCTTCATTGTTATCAAATGGTAATGGTAAATTCAAACATATTACTCCACCTTCAGCAGTGGTTATATTCTTTACAGCATGTAATGAGAAAATAGTAATATCTGTTGAGAGTCCAATTGGTCTCCCGTTATAATGTGCCCCAATTGAATGTGCCGCATCAGATACAACTAAAATTCTTTTTAGTTTTTGTTGAATTGGGGATGTTGCAACAAATAAATTTTTAACAGAATCTTTGTTTACAATTTCATTTATTTCATTATAGTCGCATGGCCAACCAGCAATATCAACTGGCATAATAACTTTTGTATTTTTCGTAATTGCAGATTCAATTTTATTTACATTTATAATAAATTCATTATTGATATCTATCATAACAGGCTTAGCTCCACAGTGTAGAACTGCTAATGCTGTTGCGCTATAAGTATATGCTGGTATAATCACTTCATCTCCTTCTTTAACACCCAACCATTTTAAAATTAAAATAGCGCCTGATGTCCAGGAATTAACACATACAGCGTTTGAAACATTTGTCAACTTACAAACTTCTTCTTCTAGTGCTTTAACTTTAGGGCCTGAAGTGATCCAACCAGAATTTAAAGTGTCTACAACTTCTTTGGTTACGTCTTGATCAATATATGGAGGAGAAAATGGTATTTTCAAAATTTATTTTTTATTATATTGTACAAAATATCTTGTTCTTCCATCAGGTAATTTCACTTCTTTTAAAATTTTAGCTCCTAAAAATTTATGAAACAAAACTATATTTTTGTTAACTGAGTCAACTTCTCCATTAAATGAATTATACCCATAAGAAAACACAACATCCATCCAAGTTTTAAACAATTCTGGAGATTTGGACCTATCACAGTTATTTCTCCAACCCCAATATTCGTTTCTTACACCAACCTTGTTGTTGAATTCAATGGTATTATTTTTATTATTTATATATTTCTTTCTATTAAGAATTTCAATTAATAATTTAGGGTTTCTGAGAATTGATGGTAAAGATGAAAGAAATAATAAAAATCTCTTTTTGTTTAAAGAAATAAGATGTTCTCTTGCGTCTAATGTGCCGGAGCAAAAACCATAAATTAAACCATTTTCATCCTCGGCAATTATAACTATACTATGCTTTTCTTGAATTAATATTTTATAATAATTAAGAATAAAGAGATAGCCAAGCTGATGCATAAAGCCCCCAGGCTGATTTATACTAGACTCAATGTGGATATGTGCTATTTGATTTGCATCAACTAATTTAGCATTTCTGAATTTAACCATTTATTCTGCTTTTTTTAAACCTGCCAGATTCAAAAGATTGATCGACAATTTGTATTTTAATTGGAATCTTAAAAGGTTCTAGTTTTGTTCTACAATATGATTTAACAATAGTAATCATTTCAGATTTAGATTTCTCACCAATGTATTTAATCTTTGCACAAACAATTTTACCTGTCATCGGATTACTTTCTCCATAAACTAATACATCTTCAATCTCAGGAATCTCTAAGATGATATTTTCAACTTCTTGAGGATATACTTTTTCACCTCCAACATTTATCAATTCAGATTTCCTACCTAGTATTCTAAAGTACTCTCCATTTACTTCAACAGAATCGCCTGTCATGAACCATCCATCTTCTGTAAATGGACTAGGTGCATTTAGATAACCGAGCATTGCACTTTCAGATTTGATCTGTAACATTTCATCTACAACACGTACCTCATAACCTTCTCCTCCAATTTTAACCCATAAGGAACCGTTTCCTTCAGATTTCGACCTCATAACTCCAAGCTCAATAAGTCCGTACGTTTGTTGCAAAATTATATTGGGAAATAGTTTATTAAGATTTTTAAGTAATACTTCTGGCATAGGTTCAGCGCCATAACTAATAATTTTCAAACTATCAATGGGGTATCTTTCATAAGCTCTACTAATTAACATCATGTTTAAGAATGTTGGCGAAGTAGGCAATAATTCTACTTGATGTTTATTAATTAGCTCGCATACATAATCTGGTGTTCTATTCTCCAAAATTACCACTGTGCCACCATTCGACATTATATGAAATAGTGTGTTTAAACCACCCCAGTGATCAAACAACAAAAAATTAATAGTTTTTAACGCTTTTCGTTTTGTCTTAAATTTATTTAATAGTAGAGAGAAATTATGCAATGCTGCTTTAGGTATACCTGAAGAACCTGAAGTAAATAATACTAGACCTGGATTATTATTTTCAAAGAGTTTTTTATAAAACCTATGTTTTACTGATGAGCTCGATAATTTTTCAATTGTAATTCTCTCCTTATCACTAACACGAATCATATAATCTAGTTCTGCAATTTCATACTTCTTTAAATTCTTTTCGTGGTGATTAATATCAAAAGGAACAACAACATTATTATTCTGAATTAATGCATAAAGAATGGCTATTGTTTCAGGTGAAAAATCACCTTCCAATCCAACTATTGTATTCCCTTCAATTGTTTGAAACACATTCTCCCAATGATGTATTCTATCGAGAATATATTTGTAGGTTATAGATTGGTCTTTCCAAATAATCGCAACTTGATCATTATACTGTTGAAAATAATCTATAAGAAATGTGATGTTATTTACTTTGCTCATTTACAATTAATTCAATTAACTTATAGTTTACTAAGTCACCCACCTCTTCATCTGGTATGGTGATGTTAAATTCTTCTTCTAAAGCTAGTATTAGATTAAGATGGCGTATAGAGTCCCAATTTTCAATGTTATCAATAGAACTTTCCTCATTCAAGGAAGTTAATTCTACTTCAAATACACTACTCATTACCTCTAAAATTTTTACTTTCTGATTTTCCATATAATCAAACTGATTTTAATATTTTTTATTTATTTCAATATAATCAATAGCAGAATTTTGATATTCATCTAAATCTAATATATACACTTTTTGATTATCTTTTTCATTATTAATTGTGAATCCTATTTTATCATAGAAATCCGAAACCTGATTATTTTTAGCAGTTTTAATAAATTTCGAATTTATAGTTTTAATTTCAATACTTTTTAAGAATTGAAAAACTTGATCCATAAATACAAACTCAATATTTCTGCCTATAATTCTACAGCTCATCAAGAGAGTGTCTATCGTTGCATGAGCTTTGTCCTTATAAATAAAAACAATACACACTAACGTTAAACCGCTATCTCCAAATTTATCACTTACTGAGGTTGTAAATACATGTTTAGTATTAGAACTCATGTATTCTTCAATTTCAGTTTCAGTATATCTATATGTTGTTAAATTAAATTGATTTGTTTTTTGTGTTAGTTGCGATACTCTAGGTATTTGACTCATATTATCCTTATAAATATCTAATTTTATTTTTAAAGAAGATAAATAACTATCCATAGAATCGAAATTGTTTTTATCAATTTCACGAACAAGCTGTTCTTTGTACTGCTCTGTTTTTTTTAAATCTTCAATACTAACAACTAAGCTAGTATTTTGATAAATAAAATCCAGTAATCCATTTTTATATAAATAACTGTTTTTAGGTACCTGAAATGTTTTTAAATCTGGCAATCGTTCTTTAACTAAATTGATTTCATAATCAGAGTCATCTACAAACAAAATACTATCAACACCAATATTCAATTCAGATGCTATTTCTTGCAGATTTGCTGCTTTGTCATTCCAGTTAATTTTTTTAATAATAATATCTTCATTCGAGAGTATCATATCCTTGTGTTTGTTAATAACTTCATCCACATCTGAAAAGTTATTTTTACTGCACAGTCCTACAAGAATTCCATTTTTACTCAAATACTTAGCGATACATTGCACATCGTGGAAAGCCTTACCATACGAATTATTTGCAGTCATCTGTATATTTTCAATACCGTCTTCACCAACAACACCTTTCCACAACGTATTATCACAATCAAATATAATAGCCTTCTTTACTTTGCCTGTTACTTTTAATATTGTTGACTCGATTGCACGTATATAAGTTTTAAAAAACGAAATAGTGTACGGCGCCTTAGAAGTATGATAAAATCTAAAATCAAATGCTTGTGCTCTACCTAATTCGGAAATTATTTTATCGATATTAACAATAACTAAATTCTTAACCGTTAAATTATGTAAGTAATAATTGAGACCATGAACGAATTTCTCAAGTTTAGTTGTATTCACAAATGGAGAAACAATAGAAGCTGCACTAAATGTGTTGAAAATTACTGTTGGGGTAGCTTTGAGGTTAAATAAAATAAGTTCTATTTCTGATTTTATTTTTTGTTCTAACTCAAGGATAGAGTCCTCGTCTAATGATTCAAAATAACTTGATATATTATCTACGATATTTAAAATATCGTAAAACACAAATACCAAATTATGATTACTAGAACTTACACTATCCTGTACGATATTATCAAAATTACCTATTTCTATTATTGGGTTGATATTTTTTAACCTCAGGCTATATTCAACTATTTCTTTAAATGAATTTACAGTTACGTTTGATAAAATTTTAGCAGAGAATACACTGTTATAGTTCTCTTTTGCTAATTCTTTGTTCAATTGAAGAATTTCTGTGTACCTTAAATTTTCCATTAATATTATAGCATTATTTGTCCACCATTTATTCTAATATTCTCACCAGCTAAGAAATTAGCTTTCTCTGATGCTAAGAAACTAATTGCACCCGCAACATCAGAAGCTTTTGCTAATCTTCTCAAAGGTGTTTGAGATGCTGTCAATAATTTAAACTTCTCAGGAATATCTGCAGTTAATTCAGTACTAACCAAGCTGGGCGAAACCATATTGATATTAATTCCTTTGGGTGCAAGTTCAAAAGCTAATGATTTTGTGAAACCTATTAATGCTGATTTTGCAGTAATATAGTGAGACCAATCATTATTAGGTTTTTCAGCCGAGTAGCTCCCAATATTAATAATTTTACCACCACCATTATTAATCATTAATTCTACAACAAACTTCATAATATTAAATACAGATTTAATATTAAGTTCTAGTTGTTTTATAAAATCAGCCCATTCTAAGTCTTGAAATTTAATATTTGGTATGTTAGATGCTGCGGCATTTACTAAAACATCAATTGTACTAAAGGAACGTTGTATCATAGTAAACATTTCCTTCAATTCAGATTCAATGTTAATGTTTGCTTTAATAGTCATGCATTTAACCCCTTGCTCTTCAATTATTTTTTTCAATTCAATTGCTCTATCAACATTCGAATGATAATGCAATGCAATATTAAAACCGTCTTTAGCAAGTTGAAGACAAACCTCACTTCCAATACCACCTGTTCCCCCAATTACTAACGCAGTTTTAACTTTAGTCTCTTTATTTTCTATAGTTGCTTCTACTCGTACTTCTTGTTCTATGACTTTTACTTTAGCAATACCTTTAGTTACAATTTGTTTGTTTTGATTATATATTTCTGTTTTTAACTCTATAATTTGTTCTTTATCGTTCTTCTTAATTACTTCAGCAAGAATTGTTAAATGATCGCCAATACGAACTGGCAATAAAAATTCTAGAGTTTGAGAAAACCAAAGTGCACCATCTCCTGGTATTTTTGTGCCAATAATTGTTGATATAAATGAGGCACCCAGCATTCCATGAACTACCGGTTTTTTAAAATGAGTAGTACTTGCGAATTTTTCATCAACATGTAGCTTGTTATCATCTCCAGTGAGTTCAACAAACTTACCTATATCTTCCTTGGTAATAATATGGGAGAGAGTTTCCTTATCACCAACGTTTATTTCTTGATATCTTTTCATATAAATTTCCAAATATTTGCACCAAAGTTAAAACCAGCACCTACACCTGCCAATAAAACATTACTACCACTACCTATTAAACCTTTATCTACTGCTTCACTTAACGCTATACCAATGCTAGCCGAACCAGTATTACCAATTTCTTCAACATTTGTATATGTTTTTTCGGATGGTATTTTAAGTTTTTTCATTACATATTGAATGAGATTTAAGTTCGCTTGATGAAAAACGCAAAAGTCGATATCTTCAACTTGCAAATCAGCTTTCTTACAAACATCCTTTATTACAATTGGCAGATTTGTAATTGCTTGCTTCCAAGTAGCTAAACCGTTCATTTCAATAAAGTCAATTGATTCATCAAATTCTCTATTGATATAGGGATAACTAGATCCACCTCCTCTATATCTTACAGATTCATAAGTTGAGCTATCTGTTTTGAAACTTGATTTTATGATACCAACACCTTCTTCTACTTGTCCAAGTATTGCAACTCCAGCACCATCACTAAAAAAAACTGCTGTTTCTTTATCTTTAGGATTAATAAATCTAGTATGTAACTCTGCACCTATGACAACAGCATATTTTACAGTTTCATCAACTTTCATTCGATCGCTTGCAACAGTTAATGCTGTAACAAAACCTGTGCAATTAGTGTTGATATCAATTATCTGAGCATTTATCGCATTTAAGTTTTTTTGAATTTTAGCCGATACTGGTGGAAACATGTAATCTGGTGAAAAGGTAGCTACTACAATTAATCCAATATCTTCTGGATTAATATTACATTTTTTAATAGCCTCTTCTGCAGCTTCGCTTGCCATACTCGATGTTGACTCATCTGATGAGGCGATAAATCTTCGCTTGATACCAGTTTTGCTTAATATCCATTCAGGAGTAACATCCAACATTACTTTACAAAGCTCTTCATTGGTTTGCAAATATTTTGGGATGTAATGACTTGTACTAATTATCCCTATACCATAATTATTTCTCACAATAACTAATTGTTTAAAAAGTTTACTAATTCTACATTTTTAGTGGTAATATTACCTAAATATTCGCAAACGCCATGACCAGGATATACAAGGTAATCCTTATTAAAGTTTAATATTATTTTTTTTATTGATTCCTTAAGCATATCTATGTTCTCTCCTGGAAAGTTATTGAAACCTAGTCCCGACTTATACATAATATCTCCGGTGAAAAGAAGATCATTATAACTTATAACACAACTCCCATCCGAATGACCAGGAAAATGGAGAATTGTAAAGTTAAAACCGCCAATATCAATTTTCTCAATGCTATTTTCAAAAATATAATCAGGTTCAACGTATTCAATCCAATATTTTATCTTAGTAAGCTTTAAGTAAAAATTCGCTGATTTAGCGATTTTTAAATCCGCTTTATGTAGGTAATAAGGAATATTACCGAACTCTTTTTTTAAGTACGCAACACTTGCAATATGATCGAAATGTCCATGAGTACAGATTATACCAATAGGCACTAAATTATTCTCTAAAATACTTTTGTGAATACTTTCCGAATCTAACCCAGGATCAATAATGACGCACTTATTGCTATTATCTTTCTTTAAAAGGTAAGTATTAGAAGAAAAAAATCTATTTCGTATTTGAAAAATCATTAATTTATACCACCTAAATAAATAGTTTGAGCAGTTACATAAGAACTTCTATCAGAAGCAAAGAAATCAATCACATTTAAGATATCATCTATATCAGCAAATCTTGGAACTGGCATAGCTGCAATTATCTCTTTGATTTTATCTTGCGCTGTATCATTGTGAGACCTGAGCATATCTGTGTCGATTGCAGTAATAGCAAGTGTGTTACAAGTAATATTCATAGAAGAAAGCTCTTTAGCCATTACATTTGCTAGAGAAATTATACCTGCTTTTGTTGCAGCGTAAATTGAGTCGCCCATTGGTTCAAGACTTGATGCCATTGATCCAATATTAATAATTCTTGAAGGGGATTTACTTCTCATCAATTTAGAAGCTTCCCTCGATACAATAAACACACCTAAAAGATTGGTATTTATCATGTCCACAGCATTTTTTATTGGCATAATCATGGCATACTGCGATGTCATCACAGCTGCATTATTTATCAATATATCTATAGTTTTAAATTGTTTTGATATTTCTTTTCTGAAGCAACTGCTAATGTTGTCAGGGGTTCCGAGATCTACTGAAAAATGAAAATAATTATTATGTTTTAAATTTGAATTCTCACCTCTACTTAAGCCAACAACAGTTGCTCCATTTTTTAGAAAATATTCAGCTATTAATAACCCAACTCCTCTGCTAGCACCTGTAATTAAAACAACCTTATTCTTATACATATTATTCATTTATTAATTCATATAGATAATCAACTAAGTTATTTACATTATCAAATGGACTGATTTCTCTTGTCATAGCTCTGTCATCAGTAATACAAACTTCTATATTATGCTCTTCTAAAAAATAGGTTTCAAGATCAACAATAACCGACACTAAAGACATTGAATCTATACTTGACCCTCTACCAAAGAGCATAGTTTCGTAATTTACATTGAATTTTTGATCTTCTGGTAATGTATCATTTAATGTATTTAATTGTAACTCTACTACTTGAAAAATTTCACTTTTATTCATAATTATTATTTATTGTCTTAGTATTATTTTTATTTAAAGTTAAAGAAGTATTGTACTTAACTATATGCAACTTGATGTATATTAATTTTATTTTAAAAATTTAATATTAAGTTAACTAAATCTTTTGTATTACTAAATAGAATTTCAAGCATTTAGTATTTATAAGTAATTAAAATTTGTTTAAAATGAAAATGCATTTAACTTAAAATAATTGTATTTAAATTCCATCCAAACGAAATGTTTAAAATGAATAAGTCACACAAAACAAAAATTTATGTTAAAAGACAAGCAATAACTAGCTTAATTGACCCTAGTAATTATATTTCTAGCAATTTTAATCAAAAAACCAAAATTTCTCCATAATGAATCGTTATTTGGATAATCGCTAAATTTCTTATTTGGTTCATTTAAAATTTGTTCAAATTCCGATTCTGTTAACCCAAGCTTTTTCAATACATAAAACTTATCTTGTTCCAATAAATTTTTGTCAAGTGGAGGCTTCTTAAGTTCTTCTAAAGCTTCATCTCTACTCATTTGACCAGAACACACTAAAGCTGACAAATACGATTTTCGTAAATCATAACCAAACTTGACTGGTAAATAATATGAATGAAAAAATCTTGTAAAAATAGATTCATAATGTTTACCTCCATAGTCTCTCCATTCTAGTTCATCAATAAGCAATTGTTTTGCATCTTTTTTTACAAAATTGATATAATTTAAAATTGGAACCCATCTAATACCTTTTAAAAGTAAATAATTTATATAATCGAAGGTAGTTAAACTTGGATATGTTTTAAGTTTAACCTTACCAAATTGCTTATGAATCGACTTTATAAACTTAGAGTCTTTAGAGCCATATAACCACGAACTTGGCATTATAGATTCAGTTACAACGTTATTGCCTGCTATAATGTAAGATATTTTATGTTTAGCTGCTGTTTTAATTAACAATGCCCAAATCGCATGATCAGTAGGGATTTCAATATTCGAAACAGACGCTTTTAAAAATGAAGTTTGAATATCTTTAAATTCTTTCCAATCTAAAACATATGTAGATAAATCTATCTCTAATTTTTTAACAATATGTTCAACATTCTCTACTGCTAATTCAGAATTCCAACCATTATCAAGATGTATAGCAAGAGCTCTTAATCCATATACTTTTTTAACTAAATAAGCCACGTAAGAACTATCAACTCCACCACTTATACCAATTAATACATCATATTGTCTATTTTCTCCGTCTTTTTTTATTTTTCTAATTAGGTTATTTAATCTTTCTTCGCCACCTTTATCAATATATAAATCTTTTGTAGTAACGTTATCATATTGATAGCAAAAATTACATATTCCTTTATCATCAAAGGTAATTTCAGTGGCAGTTGTATCCATGACACAACGTGAACATATTTTTAATTTAGACATTTTATAATTTATTATAGTTTATAACTTCATCACTTGTAATATAACTTAATAATACAGCTTTATGTATACCTTGAAAAATAAACATAGATCCAGCAGCAACTGCTGAAGCTCCTGCTTTAACACCTTCAGCTAAATGAGAAATATTACCAGCTCCACCCGAGGCGATAACTGGTATTAATAATTCATTGCTAATTTTATTGATAGTTGAAATATCATAACCACTCATAGCGCCTTCACGATCAATTAAATTAATCATTATTTCACCCACACCTAATTCCTGAAAATGTTTACACGATTCTATAATGTCATATTTTTGTTTTAATTTTCCGCCATGTGTATAAATAATATTATTACCAAATAAATCTTTTTTATAATCAATAGAAACCACTATACTTTGACTGCCAAATATTTTTATAGCTTCAGTCAATATGTTTTCATTTGAAAATGCTGTCGAATTTAAGATTACTTTTTCAATCCCAATTTTAAACAGCTTTTCAATGTGATCTAAAGAATTTATACCTCCACCGTAACCAATAGGCATGAATGCTTCGGAAACTATTTCTTTAATATTATCAAAATTAGGGATTCTATTTTCATTAGTTGCTGTATAATCTAGCAAAATTAGCTCATCTACTTCTTTATTATTAAAAATTCTAACAGCATTGATTGGATCTCCAACATATTTAGGATTTTTAAATTTTGTTGTTTTATATAAACCATCATTATCAAGCAATAATATGGGAATAACTCTAATTCTGTGCATTAGTATTTTTCAATAAAATTTTTAAATAATGTTACACCATATTTATGACTTTTTTCTGGATGAAATTGTACGCCAAAAATATTTATATTATTAGTAATACCAGAAGCAAATTTATTTGCGTAATTGGTATAAGTTAAAACATTTGATTCATCATCAACTTTTACAAAATATGAATGAACAAAATAGAATTTTGAATTATTATCTAAATTTTCTAAGATTTTATTCTCGTTCTTAGGTTCAATTAAATTCCATCCCATATGAGGCACTTTGTACTCCCTATCTAAATTAAATCTCATAACATCAGCATTGATTAATCCTAAGCCATCTTTATTCCCCTCTTCACTGCGTCTACACATTAATTGCATACCCAAGCAAATACCAAGAAAAGGCACTTTATCGACTAAAGATTTCTTTTTTAATATTTCAACTAAATTTAATTCATTAATATTATTCATTGCCCTATCAAAATGACCAACTCCTGGAAGGATGATTTTTTCAGCACTTTCTATGATATTATGATCAGAGGATATGATAGAGTCTACTCCGATATGTTTTAACATATTAGATATAGAGCCTAAGTTACCCATACCATAATCTATAATTACTACTTTTTTACTCATTTAAACAATATTCAATATACTTATTAGTTAAATATTCGTAATCGTATTTTTTAGATGCCAATAAAGCATTATTACATAATTCTTTATAATTACTATCAGATAAATTAAAAAGACTTAAAATTGCATCGGAATATTCTCTTGCGTTATTGAAATCTTTTGCAATACCTAAATTAAATTTATTGATGGGACAATATGCCATTTTAATATTTGAACAAATTGGTTTACCACTTGCCATATATTGGAATGATTTACTTTGACTACCGCCAAATTTAAAAATAGGATTCTTTGCATAATTAAGAAGATTAAGTGAACTCTTGGTTAATATGTAAGGAACATATTTAAGTTCTACCCATTCCTGTTTCAAGATAACATTTTTAATATTTTCTGATTTTATACGTTTTTTTACAATTTCCCTTTCTGGACCATTACCATATATAAGAAACTTTATATTAGGTATGTGTTTAATATATTTTGCTGCGTCTAATATCAATTCAACTCCATTTGCTAAACGAATTGAACCTAAATAAATTACTTTAAAAAGAGATTCGTTGTTTAAGTCAGCATCATCAATTATATAGTTGATTTTATTATTATTAAACTCTTTTAGATCAACACCGTTATTTATATACTTGACTTTATTGAGATTTATTGGTCCGCCTGATTCTGTATCCCATTTCTTCTCTTTAATATAATCAGCCCCACCCTCCATAGAGAATATAATTTTATCTGCTTTAGTGTAAATCCATTTCTCTGATCTATATGCAAACCAAAGTATTGGATTATATTTTGATACTAACCCTAAGGCCACAAATGATTCTGGCCATAAATCTACTACGTCAAGTATTAATTTAGCTTTTAACCTTTTTGCTAGATAATATATAACGTTACTAAATGGTATAGATGTATATAATGAAATCACATCAGGTTTAGATAAAAATTTAGCAACTTTAAATAACCTTAAATGAAATTCTAATAGACTGTAAATTCTTAGAATTGTATTATTGAGATAAGTTGTATTTCTTACATGGATAAATTTAATACCATCATAATCTTTCTCAATAAATAATGTTTTATCTGTAATTAAATTTACATCTGTATTATGAAAATAACTTCCACCAATTATATAAACATTGTGACCATTTTTATGTAAATATTCGGCTCTTTTTAATGTCTGAATACGCTGCTCCTTATATGGAGGCATAGCAGACGGATTGATGAGCCAAATGGTCTTTTTTGTCATTATTTCCAATTATTAATTAGATTAATAATTATATCTAGCTCATTATTAGTTATTACAGGACTTATAGGTAAACTTAATTCTTCATTATGTGCTTTTTCAGTTAATGGTAATGAAAAGCCATTAAATTCTTTATAGCAAATTTGTTTATGGGGCGGTATTGGATAATGGATTAATGTTTGTACACCATAATCTGTTAAATATACTTGTAATTCATCTCTTCTATTTGTAAATATTGGAAATAGATGAAAGACATGTGAATTCCAGTCATCAATTATTGGGAGTTTAATACTCTCATTTTTAATATTTGAATAATAATATTTTGCAGCTTCTCGACGCTTTTCAATATCTTTTGTAAGATGTTTTAATTTAATATTTAATACTGCAGCTTGAACTTCGTCCAACCTACTATTAAGCCCTTTGTATTTACAAACATATTTTTGTGACGAACCATAATTTGCTAATGCTTTAATAACTTCATACAATTCTTTGTCGTTAGTTGTAACAGCACCTGCATCTCCAAGCGCACCTAAATTTTTACCTGGATAAAAACTATGTCCTGCAGCATCGCCAATTGAACCTGTCATTTTGTTATCTAAAGAACAACCATGTGCTTGAGCATTATCTTCGATTAGTTTTAAATTATATTTTTTACAAATTTCAGATATTTTATTTGTGTATGCACAGGCTCCATAAAGATGTACAATCATTATAGCTTTAGTCTTATTTGTAATTGATTGTTCAATTAAATTATCATCAATTTGATAATTTAATTCATTTGGTTCGATGAAAACAGGAACTAAATTATTATCTGTAATAGCTAATATTGAAGCGATATAAGTATTAGCGGGAACTATAACTTCCTCACCTTCTTTTATTATACCCATTTCGATATAGGCTCTTAAAATTAGTCTAAGCGCATCTAAACCATTCGCTACACCTAAGGCATAATTTGTACCAATAAAGCTTGAATATGTTTCTTCAAATTTTTTATTTTCTTCACCTAATAAATACCATCCAGAATTTATTACATTTTTGATTGCAGATGAAATCTCATCTTCGTATTGTTTATTTACCTTTTGTAAATCTAAAAATTTTATCATATTTCTATCTTTTTAACAAATTTTGCTGGTGAACCTACCCATAATTCATTTTCAGGTATATCTTTTGTAACAATACTACCCGCTCCAATCATAGCATTTTCACCAATAGTTACACCACCTAAAATAATACTACCTGCACCTATAGATGCATTCTTTTTAACTAAGGTCTTTTGTAAAATAAACTCGGTTTTTGCTCTAGGATATTTATCGTTTGTGAAGGTAACATTCGGACCTATTTGCACATTATCTTCAATTGTTATACCGTCCCATAAGTATACACCGCATTTAACTGTAACATTATCTCCGATTTTCACATCGTTTTCAATAAAACAATGTGCACATATATTACAATTATCACCAATTAAAGCTTTAGATAGAATCACAACATATTGCCATACGTTTGTATTCTTTCCAATGTTAGTACTTAAACAATCAGATAAAGGATGTATCATTTTTTAAGAGTTATAAATTCATTGTAATTTCTGATATAATCATTTTCAGAATATATTTCAGATGCAAATACTAAACAAACAGAACCCGAAGAGAAATCACTTAAATCTCTCCAAATACCTGGCACTATTAACAAACCAAAGTCTGGACGATTTAAAAATGTTGTTTTATCGTTAACTCCGTCATTTAAATTGATATTAAAACTACCACTCGCTGCAATAACAAGTTGATAGAGTTCTTTATGTGCATGACCACCCCTCTTTTCATTGCTTGGTATATCATATAAATAATATATACGCTTTATTTCAAAAGGTATATCTATATTATTCTCAATAATTGTAATATTACCAGCTCTATTATGAATTTTACTTAATTGTAACATTTTACAATCGTTTACTTTATTATTTTTCATCTAAAGCTAATTTTTGAAATTCATTATAATCTCGTATATAATCTATATCATTATAATTGGTAGAGCTAACGATAAGTGCCAATGAATTCGTAGAAAAATTTAACATCTCTCTCCAAATCATATTCGGGACATATAAACCATAATATGATCTATTTAATGAAAATATTTTTTCAGATAAACCATCATTAAGTTTTACATCGAAGCTACCAGAGAGAGCAATAATAAATTCATGTTGTGCTTTAAAAGCATGCCCACCTCTTTTCTGACCACCTGGAACATCATATATCCAATAAGTTCTTTTTATTTCAAAAGGTACATGATTTAAAGACTCATAAAAAGATAAATTACCTCTTTCATCTTCAATCTTGGGCAGATCGATTAGAGTTACATTTACAATCATGATTTAGTTACATTAATTTTATTTTTAATCCATTCATATTGTTCCTTGAGGCCATCATAAAGTTTAATCTCAGGTTCCCAATCTAGTATTTCTTTTGCTAAAGAATAATCAGCAGAACGAGCTTTATCGCCTTCTGGCTTATTAGTATCAAAATAAATATTAATGTCTTTTCCTGAAATTTCAACTATTGTCTCAGCTATTTCTTTGATAGTTGTACATACAGCAGGGCCTAATTGAATATGGCCATGTCCCCAACCCTTATATAAGGCCGAACAAATACCTTTTACAATATCATCAACATGAATAAAAGCTCTGCCTTGTAAACCGCTACCCCAAACATGAAATGGCTCATTTGGGTAATTTATTGCTTTTCGAATTAATGCAGGGATAACCTGACTCCTTTCACCATAATCGCAAGGCGAACCATAAACATTATGAAACATTAGAGTACATGACGGTATGCCTGTTTCTTTTTCTAAGAAATTTGTCTCTAACTGACCCATTAATTTACTCCAACCATAAGCAGATTCAGGCATAGCTGGATATAATTCAAATTCCTTTAGTGGAATTACTTCAAATGAATTTTGGCGAGTTAGCGGAAAGCTGCAAGCTGTTCCTGCATAAATAAAACCTTTTAATTTACCAGACCCTATATTTCTACAAGAGTTTATAATATTAGAATTAATCAATATATTTTGGCGAAAAATATCACCTTGATTATTAAAAACATAATCTATACCAGCGACTATATCAGCCAAATGTACAACGTAATCAACTTCAGACACTATATTATCACAAATACCTGGAACAGTAATATCTAATTCAAAAAATCGATTATCTAAGTCGATAACTGACTTGCCTGATTCATCATTCAAATATTCTAATTTCCCTCTCCACAGATTATCAACAACATAAACATCATCACCTAATTTTACTAGTTTTTTAACAAGGTTTGATCCAATCATACCACAACCACCTGTAATAAGTATTTTTCTATTTTTCATAATGTTTTTATTTTCTGAAATAAATATAAGATTTGATATTAGAAGGCACATAAATTAAAAATAAATGTACAAGTGTATCTCTAAATCTCATTTTAAAATTTTCTATTATAGAAAACATTGGTCTATTTATTACAATATCCGGGAAAATACTTTTTAATTTTTTGTAATCTTTTTTATATAACTTACCCTGTATTATTACATTAATAACACTAAAATTATTGAAGCTTCCATAAAATCCTGAATATAAAAAACCACGCTTAACACCAACTTTTTCAAATTCCCAAGCATTTTCTTTATCATCTAGAATATTATATAACGTTTTAATATTCCATAGGGTAAAAACACAAGATTGTCTGTATGGTATATTATTCTCTAATTCACCAAAATGATTATTCCCAATATATTTAAGCTTTGATGGTAATTTAAATAATGAAAGAAAATTACCGTTCAACTTAATGAAATTATCAAACATTTGAATAGTATTTTGATTATTGATTGATTCTACAAAATAATAGTCCTCCAATAAAGTGAATACATAATCGTAATCTTTTTTTAAAATATCCAATGCTAACTTTAAACCATGAGACCATGACTTGTCATCCCCGATAGTAATATTTTTAAACCCTGTTGCATTTATACGTTTATGATTGCTCATTATATATTTATCAAAAGGACAGTCAGGCCAAAATTTATTAAACATGCGGATACAGGGATCCCATAAATCAGAATACTTATCACATGAAATTACCAAAACAGCTATTTTGTTATTTGACATAATTTTATATATTGTTATATTTGAAATGTTTTTAAATACTTAATTTCCTCATTTTTCCAATTATATTCATTAAGGATAGCATTCCTTCCATTTTGACCCATTATAAATGCTTTATCTTTATTGCATGTTAGGAATTTTATTGCATTTTCCAACTCAAATTTATTATTTGGCTGTACGTATATTCCACAGTTATATTTATCAATAATTTCCTTCCATAACTCAAAATCAGTACAAATTATTGGCAAACCTGCAAGCATATATTCAAACAATTTATTTGTACCAAGTGAACCAGTTTTAAAACCTAAATTCCTAACATAATCATAAAGTACAAAACCAATAATTGCACTATTTAAAATAATATTTAACTCAAATTTGCTCACCTTAGGTATAAAACTAATTCTACTATTAGAAACACTTAAATAAATTAATTTTTCTTTAAATTTTTCATCAATAAAACCAACTATATGATAATACAAAAAATCGTTTTCATTAATGATGCTAATAATATTTTCTTGATTACTATACTTATATACTGTGCCTGTGTAGCATATTATATTTTTACGATTTAAGTATTCTTCTAAAGTTAAATCAGTATAATTCTTAACAATCGGATAATTAGTTATTAAAGTAACCTTTTTATTGAAATTTCTTAACCTATCAACGATATGTGGTGTAACTGTGAAAATATGATCAAATTTATTTAGTGTTAATTTTAAATATAAGCTTGCAAGTATAGAGAGAATTGGCCTAATTAATTTTGGTATAGAATCTTTATCAAGTATATCTCTTGGCAAATCTTCATGTGCGTCATAGTAGATTATTTTACCTAATTTTTTTAGTTTAAGTCCTAATGGAATTAATTCAGGCCCGTGAAGTTGATATATGTCAGCATTAATTGACAAAGCTTTATCAATGAAGTATTTTTTTGCAAATAAAATATCAAATAATCTACCTTTTGGTCTGTAGCCATGAGAAATAATATGAATCTTATCTACAAAAGATTCATCTAGACCATCGTTAACTAATAATGTAACATCATATCCATTATTAACCAGTGTACCGCATTGACGGATAAATATTCTAGCATCATCTCTGAGAAAACCACTGGCTACATGACATACTTTTATTTTTTTCATACTAATTTAATGTGTTAAAGACATTATATCTAGGTATATTGTATAGTAGAATTAGAAAAAACAATAATCCAGAAGATAAAAGTGCAGTTGTTAATGGCAGACTGAGAAGTGCTAAAAATATACTAAGTGCTATTGAGAAATAAAATCTTTTATTTAAAGATCTAACAGCACCATCAAAAAGTTTTAAAATAAATGCTAAAGCTAATGGAAATATTAAAACTCCAATTATGCCTAAATTAAAAAATGCATCTGAGAATAACCCGTTATTTGCTCTCCCTTCAATTGCACCAGTATCAAATTCGCCAATTATAAAACCTATATTTTCTTTATATGGTGAAACAAGAAAAAACTTCATAAATGATTGTCTGAAGTAATCAAAATCGTGGTTTGAAAAATAATCATAATAAATATAATGTAATTTTGAAGGAATAAAAAGTACTCTATATGATAAAAATAAAGTCAAAAAATTAGTTTCGTAATATTTATATTCAATTAATGATAGAGATAATACTATTATGAGAAATGGTAATATATATTTCCTAACATCCTTAGTTTTAAATATTAGATAAACACTTAATGATAAAAATAATAAAAACACAATGTGCTTTGATCCTGATATACCAAAATTCAAAAGATTTAAAATAAAAAATATTATACTTAAAAAATATTTTTTTAGTGTAATAAAATAAATTAAGACAAAAATTAAAACATAATCTGCTGCCGAAAGCAGATAATTGAAAACAGTTGGAACCGAATATTCCCTAGCTTCAACCCTTAAATCATATACATCCATTAAACCAAAATGAAACCTAAATCCGGTAAATCTATACGAAACATATATGACAGAACCTACAATTAGGAAAATTAAAACATTAATAAAAAAAAAGGAATTTGTTTTGAAATTCAAATAAATTGTCGGCATTTTTATTGTTACAATAAAAAACAATAACCAATATACATATATCAGTATAATATAAGTAATATTATACTGTGAATTAAACGCAATCATTGTAGAAGTTGGTACAAAAGAAAATAAGCCAAATAGAAAAAGTATTATACTAGAAAGATTGTTGCCTCTTGAACAATATACTATGAAAGGCAAAATTGTAATCAATAAAAACCAAGAAATGATTATAGAATTAATACTTGGATTAAAAATATAATGTTGATAATCGTAAGCCTCTACAATTATAGTACTATATATTATATCCAGAAATATTCTATAAATTATTACGAATAAACTTATAGGGGTAAAAAAACTATTTAAAATTTTCAATTTAAAATAATACGTTGTTTGTCATAAAATCAACCTTTTGAGGCATTATAAGATAGATATATATATATTATATATGCCGAACAACGACCTACTACTAAACATAATAAGGTCGTTTCAATTGACTTGAAAAATAAAATACCAATAATCAATGAGACAAGAGTAATTATAGTATAATAGATTTGCCAATAAAAAGATTGTTTGAGTTTATTGGCAATGATTAATACACCAGACAATGACATGCTAATAAAACTTAAAAGAAACATAGGTATTTGTATCATTGCAAATTTAGATACAGTTATCCAATTCGAACCAAGTCCATATACTACAAGAGTAGGTAATATAAAATATAGAAATGTGAACGAAACTAAACCAATTAAAACAACTTTTTTTAGGATTTTTATATAAAGTGATTTTGAGTTACCAAAAGTTTTAAAATTTTCACTCACTTTGTTTCTAAAAACATCTCTAATTGAGATAGTTATTACTGTGATTGGTGCGGTTAATAATGACCCTGAAAGAGCAAAGTAGCCAAGATCTTTATTAGAGAAATAAATTCCAATCATTATATTTGGCAATGCACCACCTAAATTACTTATTAATTGCTCTGACATTGTCCAACTACCTAGGCCTCTATGTTTTATTGCAACTAATTTGTAAGACTTAAAACCAGCTAACACCTTTTTTAAGGTAAATCCAAATTTATTCAAAACAACTAAACTATATAATGCCGATATAAACCTTCCGATTATTTCACCAAATATCATTCCATTTGAACTAGCTTTGAAAAAACCAAATAAGAATTTTGAAATAGATGTAGAAGTAGAATTAATTAATTTCAAACTACCTAATTGTCTAAAATTATTAATCAAAATTGACCATTCATTAAAAATTATAGTTAAAATACTAAAAAAAACTGTCAATGGTATGAAAATAATCCAAGATTTTAAATCTGGTTGTTTAAATAAATCACATATAAAATCACCAAAAATGATAGCAACAACTTGAAAAATTGTTAATACAATTAAACTCCTTCTTAATATATAGCTAATTATGTTTAAAGAATCTTCTTCATTATTAGAATTTAAAATTGCATATTCGAATGTACCTGTAGATATTATGATAATAATGGGTATTAATGTTAAGTAGGTAGATGACAATCCAAAAACTTCTGGAGTATATACCCGAGTAAATATAGGGTAAAATAATAATGGTATAAATTGAGACAAGAAACTAACAAAAGTTAATTTAATGGTTTTTTTTGCAAAATTGCTTTCTATAGCCATTTAATTTTGAACTAAATTTTAAAATAGTTAACCAAAACATTTTTAATTTTTATTGCAGTATCCCCATTGCCATATATTCCTTCTTTGTATTCTCCTGGTGTAGCTAAAATGTGCAAATATAACTCGTCTAAATTATCATAAACCAAATGATTCCAGCCATTAACCAGTGTCTCAACCCATTCTGTTTCAGATCTTAATGTTATACATTTTTTTTTATTTAAATATGCTTCTTTTTGAATGCCGCCCGAATCAGTAATTATACAAACTGACTCTAATTGTAATTTAATTAATTCAAAATAGGATAATGGTTCACAAAAAGAAATATTTGGATAATTATTAAATTCAATTTTGTGCGTCAATGCAACTGATTTTGTTCTTGGATGTATTGGAAAAATTATTTTCTGACCGATATTATTTAGTGAAATAAAAATCTTCTCTAGTCTATTTATATCATCGGTGTTATAAGGTCTGTGCAAAGTTACAAGAATTTGATTTTTTAGTTCAATATCGTTATAAGTCCCCTTTGCTAACAAAAGTGAATCATACATAATATCGCCTACATCATAAATCTTGCTTGCACTTATGCCTTCATTTATTAAATTCATTTTAGCTGTAGATGTAGGTACAAATAACAGATCAGAAATGTGATCTGTTAAAATTCTGTTTATTTCCTCAGGCATTTTTTTATTAAAAGATCTAAGACCTGCTTCAACATGAAAAATTGGAACCCCTAATTTACTTGCAGCTAATGAACCTGCCAATGTGGAATTAGTGTCCCCATATACTATAACACCATCTGGCAATTCATCAACTAAAATATTTTCAATACTTTCTAACATTCGCCCTGTCTGTTTGCCATGTTTACCAGAACCAATACTTAAAAGATATTTAGGTCTTGATATTTTTAGTTCATTAAAGAAAATATTACTCATGTTTTCATCATAATGTTGACCCGTATGAATGGTAACTATGTCGAATGTTTTTCTTAATTCCAACTCTAATGGTGCATGTTTAATAAATTGAGGCCTTGCTCCAATTATTAGACAAAGTTTAATATGACGATTCATATATTTTGTTTATTATTTCTACTACTTTTAAACCTTCTAATGCATTTGTAGTTATAGTTCCTCTATCTTTTAAAACGTCAATCACATTTTCAATAACATAATTATGATTTTGAGCAGAGCCTTTATATGCACCATAATCGTTCCCAGGGTTAGTAGCTGCTAATTCTGGCATTTGATAATTTTTTACATGACAATATTCAACTTTATCCATATACTGCCCCCCTATTTTTACTGCACCATTTTCTGCTATTATTGTCATGCTGCTTTCTAAATTTTGATTCCAGACTGAAGTTGAATAATTTAAACAGCCAATACCTCCATTTACAAAGTCAAAATTTACAAAACCCGAGTCTTCAAAATCTGTAAGGCCTGCATGGTTAAAATCTTTTAACTTTGCTTGGATATTTTCTACATCACCAAACAACCAATACATTATATCAATAAAATGTGAAAACTGCGTAAATAATGTCCCGCCATCTAAATCTTTTTTCCCATGCCAAGAATCTGCTTGATAGTATCTATTATCTCTATTCCAATAACAATTTAATTGCATCATGTAAATTTTACCAAGCTTACCTGATTCAATTAATTCTTTTATCCAAACAGATGGTGGAGAATACCTGTTTTGCATAACAGCAAATACATGCTTATGAACATGTAATCCTTTAAATATAACTTTTTCGGCATCTAGTTTATTTAAAGCCATTGGCTTTTCAATAACAACATGTTTTTTTGCTTCTAAACATTCTAAAGCTTGAGCAGCATGAAATCCATTTGGAGTTGCAATATTTATCACATCAACTTCAATACCAGAATTTAAAAAATCTACAAGCGAATTAAACAAAGGAACATTAAAAGAATCAATATTGAGTTCTTCTTTTTTCTTTACATCTATTAATGCAACTAATTCTGACTCTTCATTTCTTATGATCATTTCTGCATGTCGTTTGCCAATGTGGCCACAACCAATTACTGCAAATTTTATTTTCATTTTATAAATAGTTATAAATTATATAAACAGCAATCATTAATGATACTGTTGCACAGCGAGAAGGTGCATTTAAGACCCGCTTTTGTATTTTTTTGTTCTATTAAAAATCATTGCCAACTTCGAATTTTCATTTATTAATGTTATACTACTTCCTGTTGTACTTTATCTATAAATAAATTTTAGTATGAGGTATTTTAATTGAAATTATTAAGTTGTTGCTCTAATAATACCGTCTCCAACTTATGTAAATTTTATGACGTAATACATAGTTTGTGTGCATGAATACTCATTTTATTCTTTGAACTATATCATCTTTTTTCTTATACGTTTGTTTGCTTTCTGGACAAATTGCAATTCCATCAGCATCAAACACCAATCGATGTCCGTATTCACTCACCCAACCTAATTGACTTGCAGGATTACCAACTACTAATGCAAAAGCAGGTACTCTTTTTGTAACTACTGCCCCTGCACCAATAAATGCATATTCGCCAATATCATTTCCACAAACTATCGTTGCATTAGCCCCTATACTTGCCCCTTTACCAACATGTGTTTTTGCATACTGGTTTCTTCTGTTTATAGCAGCGCGAGGGTTTATTACATTTGTAAATACCATTGAGGGGCCAAGAAAAACATCGTCTTCACAAGTCACCCCAGTATATATTGAAACATTGTTTTGTACTTTTACATTATTACCTAAAACAACTTCTGAAGAAACGACGACATTTTGTCCAATATTACATTTTTCACCAATAGTACAGTTCGACATAATGTGGCTGAAATGCCATATTTTAGAGCCTTTTCCGATGCTGCAAGGTTCATCAACTAAGGCAGTTTCGTGTTTAAAGTAGTTCATGTTTTTATTTAATGCACAGAAAAAAATCCTAATTATTATTGTCTAAAGAACTCTTTGATAGTATTGATGATGAAATTTTGCATTTCATAAGTCATTTCGGTATGAATTGGCAATGACAAAACTTCTTCACATAATTTCTCTGAGACAGGTAATGATCCTTTAGGAAATTTATTCGATTGATACGCTTTTTGGAAATGTAATGGAAATGGGTAATAAATCATTGATGGGATTCCTTTTTCTTGTAAAAAGTATTTCAATTCATTGCGTTTTCCGTTTTTAATTTTCAAAGTGTATTGATGAAAAACATGTGATGAGTTTGATACTCTGATTGGAATACTTAAACCATTTATATCTTTCAAGCTCGAATCATAAAGTTCAGCTACGCTATTTCTTGCATCGCAATAGCTATCCAGATGTTTTAATTTGATATTTAAAACAGCTGCTTGAATTGAATCTAATCTAGAATTAACACCAATTACATCATGCTGATATTTTTTCGATTGACCATGATTAGTCATCATTTTAATTCGCTTTGCTAATTCATCATTATTGGTGAATATTGCACCGCCATCGCCATAACAGCCTAGGTTTTTTGATGGAAAGAATGAAGTAGTACCTATATCCCCCATTGTTCCTGCTTGTCGAGTACTTCCATCATTAAATGTATACTTAGCACCAATAGCTTGTGCTGAATCTTCAATAATATATAGATTATTGTCTTTTGCTAATTGTAATAATTTTTCCATCCCCGCACATTGTCCGAATAGATGAACAGGCACAATTGCCTTAGTTTTAGTAGTAATTGCTCTTTTAACTTGTTCTAAATTAATGCTAAAATCTTCTGGCATTACATCTACCATTATTGGTACTAAGTTCAACAGTGCTATTACTTCTGCTGTTGCTATGTAGGTAAATGCAGGAATAATTACCTCGTCTCCTGGCGTTAAATCAAGCGCCATTAAAGCAACTTGCAAAGCATCTGTACCATTAGCACAAGGAATTACATGCTTCACGCCAACATAATTTGCTAAATTTTCTGAAAATTCTGAAACAAATTTACCATTGATAAATTCAGTAGATTCAACACAAGCAATCATTGCTTGGTCAATTTCTGGTTTTATTTTATTATACTGACCTTTTAGATCAACCATTTCAATCTTCATATTTATATAATTCAAAGGTTATAATCTGCCGTCTACTTTGTTTCTATCTATACATGCCTTAGTATCGAAAATTACTGTATTATTAGCTTGTAAATCTTTAAAATCTATTTCTAGAAACTCATCATGTGCTACTGCAACAATAACCGATTCATATTTTTTTTCTGTTAGTTTCATTAAAATCTGTATTCCATATTCATGTTTCACTTCATTGGCATCTGCCCATGGATCGTAAACATCTACATTAATTCCAAACTGTATTAACTCATTATATATATCTACAACTTTTGTATTTCTAACATCTGGACAATTTTCTTTAAAGGTAATTCCTAGAATTAACGCGTTAGCTCCTTTAATTACGTGCCCTTTTCCAATCATCAATTTCAATACTTTATTAGCTACAAACATTCCCATGTTGTCATTCACTCGCCTACCTGATAATATAACTTGAGGATAGTATCCTAAAGACTCAGCTTTGTGTGCTAAATAATATGGATCAACACCAATACAATGCCCGCCTACTAAGCCGGGTTTGTATTTCAAGAAATTCCATTTAGTACTAGCAGCATCTAATACATCCTGAGTATCTATGCCAATTCTATCAAATATTAATGAAAGTTCGTTTACAAAAGAAATATTAACATCACGTTGTGCATTTTCAATTGCCTTACTTGCTTCTGCCACTTTAATATTTGGTGCTTTGTGAGTACCTGCTGTAATGATGCTTGAGTAAAGTTCATCAACAAAATCAGCGATTTCTGGAGTAGAGCCAGAAGTTACTTTTTTTATTTTTGTAAGTGTATTAATTTTATCTCCTGGATTTATTCTTTCTGGAGAATAGCCACAATAGAAATCTTTATTAAAAACTAACCCGCTTGATTTTTCTAATATAGGAACACATTCTTCTTCTGTGCATCCTGGATATACAGTACTTTCATATATAACAATATCTCCTTTTTTTAAAACTCTACCCAGCATTTTAGAAGCATTTAGAAGTGGTCCCAAGTCTGGAGATTTAAATTGATTTATTGGTGTTGGTACTGTTACGATAAAAATACTGCAAATACTTAAATCTGTTATTTGAGTAGAAAAATTGAGAAATTTGGAAGCTTCGATATCTGCCTTTACTGTTTCTTTTGTCTTATCAATTCCTTTCTTTAAATCATTTATTCTAAATTCATCAATATCAAAACCAATAACATTGTACTTTTTCCCAAATTCAACCGCCAGAGGCAATCCAACATAACCCAAGCCTATAATGGCTATATTTTTATTTAAAAGTTTCATCATAAATTTTTATATATTCAATAATAGTTTTTCGGATTCCCTCATCCAATTTAATTATAGGAAACCAACCTAGTGAATTTAATTTTTTCGTATCCATTAACTTTCTCATAGTGCCATCCGGCTTTGAAATATCAAAGATAATTTCTCCGTTATATCCAACTTCCGAAGTAATTAAGCTAGCTAATTCCCTAATAGTCACATCTTCACCCCAACCGATGTTAACTAAACCTTTTTCATTGTAATTGAGTAATAGGAAGTAACAAGCATCAGCTAAGTCATCCACATGTAAAAACTCTCTTCTAGGTGTGCCTGTTCCCCAAATTGTTACAGTAGGTTCATTATTCTTTTTAGCTAAAATTATTCTTCTAATTAATGCAGGAAGTACATGTGAGTTTTCAGGATGGTAATTGTCATTGGTACCATACAAATTTGTAGGCATTGCAGAAATAAAATTACACCCATATTGCGCTCTATAACTATCACACATTTCTATGCCTGCAATTTTAGCTATGGCGTATGGTTGATTCGTTGGCTCTAGATATCCACTTAATAAATATTCTTCTTTCAGTGGCTGTGGTGCCATTTTAGGATATATACATGAAGAACCTAAAAATAATAATTTAGTAACCTTATTCAAATAAGCTGCATGAATAATATTCGCCTCAATCATTATGTTATCGTAAATAAATTCTGCTCTATATGTATTGTTAGCATGAATGCCTCCAACTTTAGCAGCAGCGAGTATTACATATGCTGGTTTTTCTCTTTCAAAGAACTCATTTACTTCTTGCTGGTTTCTTAAATCTAACTCAATTGAAGTTCTTGTAACAATATTGTTATACCCTTCTTTTCTTAATTTACGCTCTAAACTAGAACCCACCATTCCTCTGTGTCCGGCGATATATATCTTAGCAGTTTGCTCCATTCTTATAATCCGCTTTGTTTAATGTATAATTCTTTTTTGAACAATGTAACATCACTAGCTACCATTTCATTAACCAATGATGCTAAATCATACTTTGGCTTCCAGCCTAATTTAGTCATTGCTTTAGTTGGATCCCCAATTAACAAATCAACTTCAGTTGGTCTGTAATATTTAGGATCTACTTTTACAACCACTTTGCCTTCTTCAAGCTTATATTCACCGGTATTTTTTACAACGTAGCCTTCTTCTGATTCATCTTTTCCCCTAAATCCTAATTCAATGCCTAATTCAGCAAAACTCATTTTTACAAAATCACGAATTGTTGTTGTGATACCTGTTGCTAAAACAAAGTCGTCTGGTTTTTCTTGTTGCAAAATCAAATACATTCCTTCTATATAATCCTTTGCATGTCCCCAGTCTCTTTTTGCATCTAAATTTCCTAAATACAAACAATTGTCCATACCTAAAGCAATTTTTGCTGTTGCTCTTGTAATTTTTCTTGTTACAAAAGTTTCACCTCTTTGTGGTGACTCATGATTAAACAAAATACCATTACAAGCATACATGTTATAAGCTTCTCTATAATTTACAGTAATCCAATATGCATATAGCTTGGCAACAGCATAAGGAGAACGAGGATAAAAAGGTGTTGTTTCAGATTGTGGCACTGCTTGCACTAGGCCATATAGTTCAGAGGTGGATGCTTGGTAAATTTTCGTTTTCTTTGCTAAGCCTAATAATCGAACTGCTTCTAAAATTCTAAGTGTACCAATACCATCTGCATTGGCAGTATATTCAGGCTCCTCAAAACTAACATGTACATGACTCATTGCAGCCAAATTGTATATTTCGTCTGGTTGTACTTCTTGAATAATTCTAATTAAGTTAGTACTATCAGTTAAGTCTCCATAATGTAAGTGAAGGTGCCTATGCGGTGTATGAGGGTCCTCGTAAATATGATCTATCCTCAGCGTATTAAACAGTGAAGAACGTCTTTTAATACCATGTACCTCATAACCTTTTTTTAATAAGAATTCAGCCAAATATGCTCCGTCTTGACCTGTAATTCCTGTAATAATTGCTTTTTTCATGTATATTTTTTTAAAAATAACGCACAAAACTGCGCACATTTAACCTATTTTTCGACTTTTTCTGGTAACCTACTACAAAAAAATCTAACATGTAGTTTTAGAGGTAATGGGCCACACTAATTTCATTTACGCAACCATCTTCCTATACAACTGACCAAAGACCAAATATAAGACCGATAAAAAGCATGCCAATAAACCGCCAAATACAAAAGAATTAGTCATGCCTATTTTTTCTTTTTTTAAGGGCAATATTGGTCGATCTATTAATTGAACTAAAGGAGTTTCTTTTCTTAAATTGACTTTCGATAATTCTAACTGAGCTACTAACTGAGTCAATATAGCTGTGTTGGCTTGAACATCTACCTGGCGTCTTGTGCTTGGCGTTCGCTTTACATTAAATGCTGGATTCAAATTATAAACATTATCACTTGCAGCTGCCACACCTGTAATGGCACTATTTAATTCGGCTCTAATACTATCAGCCTGATGTTGTAAGATTTCTACATTTAACCTAGATTTTTTACTTTTTGTTTCAATGTAAAAATTAGAGGTTTCTTTAATTAACTCTTCACAGAATAATTTAGAGAACAATTCATTGTCGGTTTTCACGGTCAAGCTAATAATGCTCACTTTTTTATCCTTCTGTGCAATCACCAAATTATTTTTCGTCAACCCTGCAGAGATGGTTTGAAGTATTGAATCTTGTACTAAATTAAATTTTGTTCTATCTGCATTTGCAGGAAAGCTAATATTTGCTAAAGCTGGTTTTTTGGACCAAGCTTCTTTTAATTCATTCATCTGAATATAATAATCAGCTAGGCTCATCTCTTTGCCACCAACTTGTACAGGATTCAACAAAGTCTTTTCTACTACCAAACGGCTCTTCATCAATTCGATAATATTAGAACTAGTGAATAAACCACCACCACCGCCGCCGCCTAAGTCAAAACCAAAACTGCTCGCCAAACCCATCGCACCGCCTAATCCACCGCCGCCCTTATCTTCCTCCAATACAAAAGTGGTAGTGGCTTGGTAAGTTGGTTTTTGAAAACTAGCATAGACAAAACCAATGATAGCGCCTAAAGCTGCGATCGCAAAAATGAGTTTCCATTGCGTCTTTAAATACTGGAACCATTCCTGTATTTTTTGAATCAATTCCTTTAAAGAAATTTCATCGTTGTCTATTGGTTGAAGGGGTTGCTCTGTCATATTATCTATTTAAAATAGCTAAAGTGGCTAATACCGATCCTATTTGTGCTAACACGGTAGTGAATTGAATAATGCTTGTTAATGGCTTATCCTTCTTCACATCTGTTTCTGGCAAAACCACTTCTGCACCTGGTTTAATCGTTGGATTGATTCTAAACAAACCAAAATGCATCGTGCGCTTACTTCTTCCATTGGCATAAATCACATAAGCCCTGCCGCGTCTTGCGTATTCACTGATGCCACCTGCCGAACTGATACATTCTCCAATGGTTAAGCCATCACGGTAAACGATATTGGTGGGCCTTAACACACCACCGCTAATTTTAACGCGGTTATCTGTTTTAGGAATCACAATTTCATCCTTATCTCTTAATACCAAGTCCAATTCTGAACCTGGTTTCTCCATAATTTTATTGATGTCAATCGCAATCTGATAATAATCGGATTCTAATTCTTTAAACAACAGGTCTAAACTGTCTTTTAAAGTTTTCTTGCTTTGCTTTTCGGCACCTGCAAGTCCATCTTCTTCCATCAAACTTGTTTTCACATCGGCCTTCGCAGCCAATTGTTGTGTTTTAAACTTTCTAATATAAGCTTGCTCCACCGATGTTTTAGATTCATCGGATCTTAAAGTGTCAATACTGTACCTACTTCTTTTAATATATGCACCTTCACCATACGCTTGACCAATCAAACCGCCTGCACGTTTTACCACATCACTCACACGCTCCACACGGCTGCTTAAAGTATATTTACCTACACTCTGCACCTGTCCGGTAATGCTTACCACTTCTGGATTGGTGAAACCTACTTTCTTAGTAATAGTCACTACATCCAAAGGTTGTAATACAAAATTCTCTTGTCCAGGATTAAAGCTTAAATCTCCGTTGACTTCTGTTTTTAAAATATTCGCCACATTGTTATTCGTAACTGCGCCTTCATTTTGTATTAACCTTGCTACTTCAATTTGTTTATTAGCAGCATAAGTAAATCCACCTGCCATTAAAATCAAATCCTTCACCGTCATGCTATCTACATAGTTAAAACGGCCTTGGTTTCTAACCTCTCCTAACAAGTCTACCGTTAAAGAATCTCTTAGGTCTACAATAGAATTGATATACAATTCGTCTTCTCTTTGTAAATAAATATTTTCTGCCGCGCCTTTTTGTAAAGCCTTGCCCAAATTAATGCTCACTAATTCTTTTAATAAATTAGGTTTTAACCTGATCAATTGTGCCCTGCCTAAATAAGCGTCTTCTTTTAAGCCGTCTGCTTTTTGAATTAAATCGCTAATGCGCATGCCTTCTGTTAACTCATACACATCTGGTCTAAACACCGCACCAGATAACCTAACCCTGTTCTGAAAACGATCTAAAATTTTAGACACTTGTATGATATCGCCTCCCTGTGGTTGGTAGCTTGCAAATTCTTTTGCTCCAAGATCCTTCACCGACTTTTCTTTATCGTTTTTTTGGATCACTTTCACCCATGCAGTATAAGCCGTGTCATCAAAGCCACCTGCGTATTGTAAAAACTGATTAAAGTTTTCGGCCGTGCCATTGATTTCAAAAATACCGGGACGCTTAACCTGTCCTTTAATTTCTACTCTTCCTTTATAAGCCGGTACACGAATCACATCACGATCCTTTAAACCCATATTCTGTGATTGATCACCGTTTTGCATGAAGGCATAGAGGTCGATCTTTTTAAACAATTTATTGTTTCGGATTAATTCAATCGCTCTGTAAGATCCAATTTCATTGGGACCACCTGCTTCTGTTAAAGCATTCAACACCGTAGACAAAGAAGAGATATTGTAATTACCACTTCTTTGTGCACCTATAATCGTTACTTGGATGGTTCTTGTATCACCTACTGTTAATGCGAGTTTGGATTCACCTGATCTTAAACTTGGATAAGCCGTGTTGGCCATCTGTTGCTTGATTCTAGTGGTAGCAGCTTCAATGGTTAAGCCTGCTACTTTCACGCGGCCTACATTTTCTATCTGCACTGTGCCTTCCTTACTCACTTCTAGGTCTGAGCTATATTCTTGCACACCATACACCACTAATTTCAGTACATCGTTGGTGCCCACTTCGTAGTTCAATGGGGTAGCTAAATTTTCATTTTCTCCAAAGCCATTTTCATTTGCAAACAATTCAGATCCGTAAATCAATGGATTGATTTTGTTAATGGGTCTTTGCCTGGTGCTATCTATCTCGTAGCTAGGCTTTTTGCCTACTGTTTTTTTTGACAGAGGAGAATTAGACTTAGTGCCTGTTTTGCTACTGCTCAATCTTGCTTTCAATTTTGCAAACTCTGCAGGACTCATGCCCTTTGCGATAGCTTGCGATTCTACCATATCAATGCTTACGCCAGCTTGTTTTAACTGTGCTTGTATCTGTGCAACTTCAGCATCTGTTAAAGCATCTACTTTTACAGTACTTAAGTCCTTGCCGTTTAAAATGTTCTGTGCATTTGATTGTATGCTCAAAGCAAATAAACTCAAAGTAAATAAGGCGATTTTAATCCATTTCATAAGTGATATTTTGTAGGTAGCATGGCGATTTGCTATGGCTTCGCCACTCTTAGTCCCATGATAGGCCTAAGTTATTCATTTTGAGTGCATAAGAAGCACTATTAATATACGACAAAATTACTATTTTGTATATATATTCTACTCTTTTTAACAGTTTTTATGCTGTTAAATTAAACTAAACTTTTGGGGGGTAAGTTGAGCGGCGAAAATAGCCTTTCAAGAGCGAAAAATCTAATTTTTTGGGAGGTATTTTTTAAGCGGTTGAGCGCTTATTTTCTACCTCAAATTATAGAGGATCAAGCTGTTAATTAAAAACGTTGGATTGTTTAAAATATTGTCCTACCTGGTTAAACGATAAATCGTCAATGCCGCTCTTTTGATCAAAAAAGGGAGGTCATTTAGGTGGATGGTTTCTCCCGGCGCGTGAGCGCCGCGTCCGGAAGCACCCAATCCATCAATACAGTCTACATAAGCAGCCACATAGGAAATATCCCCTGCACCCCTGGATCCTGGGTCACCTGCCACGGTCGCACCAGCTCCCATATCCATTGATATTGAGTTGATTACGCTTAAAACCTGATTATTGCCTTCCGTAGGTGCCATACTTGGGATACCGTCCATAAAGCTGATTTTGGCACTGGTTTGTGCTAGGTTTTGCGCTACAATTTCCTTCATTTTGGTCCTGGCGCGGTCTTTTTGAGCCTCGGTCAAAAACCTTAGGTCACCTGTTACGGTTACCGCCGGGGAGATGATATTGGTTTTAGCAATGGCTGCGCCTTTAGATGTGGCGTCATTGTATTCAATATCCGAACCACCAATAATAATACCTGGGTTAAAAGTTAAATATTTTTCGGTGCTTAAGGTTTCTCTAAACTGATTGAGGATTCTAGCTGCTTCATAAATAGCGCCATAGCCTGCATTTGGGCTAAACACCCCCGAGCTATGACCCGTTTTTCCTTTCACTTCCAGTCTCCATCCGCTCGCACCCCTTCTGCCTGTGGCTACTGAGTTTAGGCCATTCGCGCCCTCAAAAGCCAAAGCAATGTCTGCTTCCTTGGCTCTATTGATAAAATCACCCCTTGTAACCGACCTTGGATATCCTGCATGCTCCTCGTCCCCCGTAAAATAGGCCGTGATAGCAGTATTTTTTAACAAACCCGCCTGCTCCAAGGCTTGTAAAGCCATAATAACCACCACATCTCCGCCCTTCATATCATTCACCCCCTGGCCGGTAGCCGTTGAGTCATTCAACATGGTAAATGGATTAGCCGGCATATCGGGTTCAAAGACCGTGTCTAGATGACCGATCAGGAAAAGGCGTTTGCCTTTTGGAGTCGATTTTGATTTGGAGGATGTGGCGGCGGCGCTAGGGCGACGACTCGCCACTAAATGCCCCGCACGTTTAATTGAATCCGGCATAGCCACCCACTCCGTAGTAAATCCAGCTTTCTCAAATTCTTTCGCAAAAAGTGCACCTACTTTTTTCACGCCCTCTATATTCAAAGTCCCACTATTAATATTCACCGACTCTTTTAACAACTCTATCGCCTGAGGCATATGCGCATCAATCCATGCAATCACTTGTTGTTCTTCCTTAGTTAAACCTTTTGCAGACGCAGCTTGCGCCATAGCATTTGAAAAAAACAAACAAGCCATAAAAGAAGTAGCAATCGTTTTTAGATAAAAAGGTAGACGCATAGTTTAGAATATTTTCTTACTTAAATATACTTGTTAAATAATAAAGGCCCAACTATTGTTGAGCCTTTACAAATTCAAAAAAGTAAATAGGGTTTAATTCCCAAATGGAATATTCACTTTAAAACTAAAGTTGCGGCCCATATTAAATACGCCCATACGACCAGTAGCCTCATTCATTGGACCATACTTCAAACGGTTTAAATGATGTTGATACGCCACATCGGCTATATTTTGTCCCACTAAAGAAACACTGAATAAAGTTTTATTACGGTGTTGGATCTGCGTGCTATATCCAATATTCAATAAAGTATAAGCGGGTGTTTCTGTTTCTGTATTGTAGCCAGTAAATGGATTGTTTTGTGCAAACACATTGTCTAACTGTAGGTTGATGAAACTATTTTTGATCAGTTTAGATTTTTTAAATAGTTCGATTCTTACTTCAGACAACCATCTTGCACTTGGAATACCAGGTAGATTTTTTGATCCGTCCAACGCATCTTTAAACTGACCGCGGATTAAACTCACACTATTTTCTACATGCAACCAATCCAAAGGATGCGGATGAAAATCAACATTGAATTCAGCACCATATAAATGCGCATCTTTTTGTCTAAA
>JACCDH010624741.1_pt1 | contig 51434 bp, 48 predicted proteins | sample 7442481 | NCBI WGS metagenome assembly JACCDH01 (sample SAMN15323433, study PRJNA562643) | freshwater metagenome | isolation source: river surface water | place: USA:Blue River Watershed | collected 2017-08-15
AAAAGAATATCAATTGATAAAGAAATCCGCAGCTTTTGGTTGCGGATTTTTTGTTTGTATTGTTTTGCTACAATGCCAATAATGACTACTGCCCAAACTTATCAGTTGGGAGATACATTGCGACTGCATTTGTCTCAAACCCCGAAACCTACTGTGTATTGGTCGAGCTATAACTCTTTTATGACCGGAAGGCGAATTGGTATTCAGGCGGTGAAAGCTGGATTAATCTTCAATCGAAGACTGACTTTGGGAGCAGGGTATCATTGGATGGAGCGGGGTGTACAAGAATATGTGACAACGACAGATCAGATGATTCCAATGAAAATGCGTTATGTTTCATTATTTGGTGATTTTGTTTTTTATAACAAGAACAATTGGGTAGCGTCTCTTCCTGTTCAGTTAGGATGCGGAAAATCTTTTTTGCATATGAAACAAAATGGGGTCAATGTAAGATGGAAAGAAGGATGGGTCATGTTGTATGAACCTTCGGTATCCATCGAGTACAAATTCTCCCCATGGATTGCCGTAGGAATGGGCTATGGATACCGCATCATGCTGAAGAACAATCATGCAATAGATCAAAACTTTTATGCTCCTTTGTATGTTTTCAAAGCAAGAATTCTGTTTGAAGAACTGTGGGGAAGATATGCGGACAGAATCATAGAAGATTGATTTAACTTTGTCACTATGTCTGAATTTGATATCCGAGCACAAGCGGAAAATGGTGGGGATCGGGATTTTGAGCGCGCGCTAAGACCCAAGATGTTCGACGATTTTACTGGCCAACGCCAGGTCCTAGAAAACCTACAGATTTTTGTCTCTGCTGCAAAGTTGCGCGAAGAAAGTTTAGACCATGTTTTACTGCATGGTCCTCCCGGTTTGGGAAAAACCACATTGGCCAATATCATTGCCAATGAAATGGGCGTAGGCATTAAAACCACTTCGGGCCCTGTTTTGGATAAACCTGCCGATTTAGCGGGTTTATTAACCAACCTCGAACCCAATGATATTTTGTTCATTGATGAAATCCATCGACTCAGCCCGGTTGTTGAGGAATATTTGTACTCTGCAATGGAGGATTTTAAGATTGATTTGGTCATCGATACAGGCCCCAATGCGCGCACTGTGCAGATAGCCTTGAATCCCTTTACTTTGGTTGGGGCGACAACCCGTTCAGGTTTGCTCACCTCTCCCTTGCGCGCGCGTTTTGGCATCAATGCTCGCTTGTCTTATTACGATGCCAAAATATTAACCGACATCGTCGAACGAAGTGCTGGTATTCTGGGTATTCCCATACATGAGTCGGCAGCTTTTGAAATGGCTCGCCGCAGCCGAGGTACACCCAGAATAGCCAATGCATTGTTGAGACGAGTTCGCGATTTTGCTCAGATTAAGGGGGATGGAACCATTGCATTAGACATTACCCAAATGGCATTGAATGCGCTGAATGTGGATACCTACGGTTTAGATGAGATGGATAACAAGATTTTGGTTTGTATGATGGACAAGTTCAATGGTGGGCCTGTGGGATTAACCACCATTGCTACAGCGGTGGGAGAGGATTCAGGAACCATTGAGGAAGTTTATGAGCCATTCTTGATCCAAGAAGGTTTTTTAATGCGCACCCCAAGAGGCCGTCAAATCACAGACAAGGCCTACACGCATTTGGGTCGAACAGGAAACAGAAATTCGGGTCAATTGTTTTAGTGCATGGATTGGATTGCGCAGCAAAGAAGCGAGCAACTGAAGGCTTGGGCCAAAGAGTTGGGCTTCTTGGCTTGTGGTATTAGTGCATCTGGATACTTAGAAGAGGAGGCCGAACGTCTAGAGAAATGGCTCAGCAAAGGTTTTCAAGGAAAAATGTCCTACATGGAGCGCTACTTTGATGAGCGTTTGGACACACAGAAATTGGTTCCTGGCAGTCGTTCAGTGGTGAGTTTATTGTACAACTATTTTCCTGAGGAGCCAATTCAAAGTGAAGACACAAAAATCGCCAAGTATGCCTATGGCGAGGATTATCACTTTGTAGTAAAAGACAAGTTGAAAATGTTGTTTGAGAAAATTAGATCACATTGGGGAGATGTTGAGGGACGCTACTTTGTTGACAGCGCACCCATATTGGAAAAGGCATGGGCGGTAAAGTCTGGATTGGGTTGGTTGGGGAAAAATGGGAATTTGATTCAAAAGCAAACCGGTTCTTTTTTTTTCATTGCTGAACTCATCATTGATGTCGTTTTACAAGAGGATGGCCCCACAACCGATCATTGTGGCACGTGCACCTTGTGCATTGACGCTTGTCCAACAGATGCCATTGTGCAACCTCAAGTCGTTGATGGTAGCAAATGCATTTCTTACTTTACCATTGAGTTGAAAGAGTCTATACCTGAGGTCAATCGTGGACAATGGAAAGATTGGATTTTTGGTTGTGATATATGCCAAGATGTTTGTCCCTGGAATCGTTTTGCTCAGATACACGATGAGAAAAGATTTCAGCCAAAAAAGGATGTTTTGACGAAATCTCAAACGGAGTGGTTAGAAATGACCGCGGAGGAATTTAAGAAACTAACCAAAGGAAGCCCTCTAGAGCGCGCAAAATGGAGCGGAATGATAAAAAATGTCCAACATTTGAGGCCTTAGGCAATTAAAGGTTGTGAATTTGCAGAAACTATTTTACATTTATAGCGTTAAAGGACCAAACTTAAATATTCCCGTATGAAGAAAAGATTGATTGGTTTTGTTGTGATGAGCGGATTGGCCATGTCGGCTTTGCAGTTCACCTCTTGTGGAGGATGTCAACAAAGCACACAGCAACAGCCCGCCATGGATGCCAAAAAGGATTCGATGGATCAGGCACGCATTGAGCAATTGAAGAAAATATTCTTCAATATTCCATCTCCTATTGAAATGGCCTCATTGATTAAAAAGGAAGGCTATTCTTATGACAAGAAAATGTTGAATCCAGTTGAGAATGTAGAGAAATACATTGGAGAAGCCAAGCAGGCCATCAATTTGGGAATATACGGAGCAGATTTGAGTTACGCGTCAATCTTCGATCAAAAGCAAGAGAGCATGGTTTATTTCGCTGCTGCCAAGAAATTGGCTTCAGCCATGTCCATCGATGGAGGTATCAACGATTCAGTGGTGACCAAGTTGGCAGAAAACCAAGACAACAGGGATAGCATTCTTAAAATTGTTACTGCTGCATACGGTGATTTGAATGGTTATTTAAAGGAAAATGATCGCATCGAAATTTCGGCTTTGGTCATTTCTGGCGGATGGCTAGAGGCTTTGCACTTGAGTTTGCAATATGCTCAAAAAGCAAAAGGTGATGCACTCAAAACCAGAATTGGTGAGCAGAAATTGGTGCTAGAGAATTTGTTGAATTACTATTCCAGCTTCGACGCAAAGCCTGTTTTGAATGAAATGAAGAATGATCTTTTGGAGATTCAAAAAGTCTTGAGTCAAGTAGAGATGTCCACTCAAAAAACCACGGTTTCAAAAGCAGATGACGGTGTAATGGTTATTGGGAACGGTGCTAAAACAGCAGTCAAAGACGATACCTTAAAAGCACTTACAGAAACAGTGAAAAAGATCAGAACCAAGTACATCTCTTAATGCATAATCCAATGAAGAAAATATTTTTCTCTCTAGCTGTAATGGTGTTGATGGCATCAGCGGCCACAGCGCAGTGTAGAGCCTTTACCAAGAATCGTGTATTGCCAAATCTATCAGGCTATATCCAAAATGAAAATTATAACGCAGCCCTTTTCATGGAAGGGGACGAGGCCGAGGTACTAATGACCTTTTATGGGGGAAAGGATTACCGTTTGGTAGTGATGGCTCACCCTGTATTGCCAGAAGTAGAGTTTGAAGTCTTGGATACCAATGATGAGTTGCTGTATACCAATAAGACAGCAACCAACAAGACCAATTTTGATTTCAGAATGGCGAATACACAACAATTGAAGGTTCGCGTAAGGGTTCCAGATTCTGGTGGAACCATTGTTCGTCAGGGCTGTGTAACAGTGGTTGCCGGTCACAAAGAAAAGTAATATCCAAAAACCGCTTACAAAGGACCTTCGGGTCCTTTTTTTATGCCCAAATCCACTGAATCTCTCCCGCTTGGAAATGGTGTGTCTTACCGTCATGTGTTTCCAATAGCAACCGACCCCATTCATCCACGCCTTTTATTTGGCCGCCCATTTTTCTTTGGTTGTGATAGAAGTCAATATTTTTTCCAAATTGATACAGGTGTTGAAGATATTCTCTGTCCATCAAAACAGGATGGGAATGAACACTTTCTATCCTTTTCAGTAGGTTTTGATGCAAGCAATACAATACTTCATCGACATCCTTTAATTGAGCTCCTTGTAAGATCATCGAACTGGCATGCTGCACCTCAAAGGATTGTTGAAATACATTGACACCTATGCCGCAAATAGAGGATTTAATGGTGTCGCCTTGCACCATATTTTCAATCAAAATACCAGCCAATTTCTTATTCTGAACCACAATGTCATTGGGCCATTTGATGTATACCTCATGATTCAAAAATTGCGCAATACTCTCGCGAAGCGCCAATGCTATGGCTTGATTGTAAGCAAAGCTTCTGGTAACCTTAAAAAGAGAAAAGTGAAACACCCAACTGGCCATCAAATTTTTATTGGCCTCACTGGCCCATATGTGCTCGCGTTGACCCCTTCCATGCGTTTGGAATTGCGCCGTAATGACAGAACCATGAGGCAATGTTTCCGATTTCATCAAATTGGAGGCATAGTTGTTCGTTGAGTCTACCTCTAAAAGTGAAATGCGGTTAATTTCCATCATTGGCGAAGATAAAGCACATTTTTCTGGCGGGGAAGATTGTACATTTGCACAAATAATATTATGGCCAAAAAAGTAAAGAAAGCTGGAGACGAACAACTCATTGATGTGATTGTTGAAGGAATGAAGGAAGTGAAAGCAACCAACATTGTAATTATGGATCTCAGAGACATTGAGTCAGCAGTGGCCAATTATTTTGTGATTGCCACAGGAAATAGCTCAACGCAAGTAGAAGCCATTAGCAATTGGGTAGATAAATTTACAGAAGAAAATTTGAACGATAGCCCAAGAAGAATTGAAGGTAGGCGCAACGCCAAATGGGTTTTGATGGATTATTTTACTGTTTTGGTTCACATTTTTGATGAAGAGACGCGCACGTTTTATAACCTAGAGCAATTGTGGGGTGATGCCAAGTTCACCCGAATAGAAGATTAAAGAAAAATTAAATGGCTACAGACAAAAACAAAAAACCAAAGCCAAAGATGCCGGAGGCTCCCAAAAATTTAAATTTTTATTGGGTCTATGGCGTAATCGCAGCAATCCTTATAGGCACGATGTTTTTCAATAGTTCCAGTGATGGCCGAGAAACGGATTTTGCCCGCTTTAAGCAATTTGCAGACAAGCATTTAATCGAAAAATTGGAGTATGATGGGAATACCGCTTTGGTTTACCTCAATTCCAAAGGTCAAGATTCATTGAAGAATGAAATTGGCACAAACAACAACATGTCCCGTTTCTCTCGTAATGCGGATTATTGGTTCAATATTCCTCCTGGTGATGAGTTTGTGAAAGAAATTCAAGCCACGGGTGAAAAGAATGGTTTCGTGGTAAGATACCAACCGCCCAATGAGACTGCACAAGGTTTAATCTGGTGGATTGTTATGCTCGGTGTAATGATCCTTGGATGGGTATTGATCATGCGCCGCATGGGTGGTGGCGGCGGTGGCGGTGGTCAGATTTTCAATATCGGAAAATCCAAAGCCACGTTGTTTGAGAAGGGAAAAGGAACCCAAGTTACTTTTAATGACGTCGCCGGTTTGGAAGGAGCCAAAGAAGAAATTCAAGAGATTGTTGAGTTCCTAAAGAACCCCAAGAAATATACTGAATTGGGTGCAAAAATCCCCAAGGGCGCGCTTTTGGTAGGTTCCCCCGGAACAGGTAAAACCCTACTCGCCAAGGCTGTTGCCGGTGAAGCACAAGTGCCTTTCTTTTCACTTTCAGGAAGTGATTTTGTGGAGATGTTTGTGGGTGTTGGTGCAAGCCGCGTCCGTGATTTATTTCGACAGGCCAAGGAAAAAGCCCCTGCCATCATTTTTATCGATGAGATTGATGCTATAGGTCGCGCAAGAAGCAAGAACATTAACTTCGGTAGCAATGATGAGCGTGAGAATACCTTGAATCAGTTGCTCACAGAAATGGATGGATTTGGAACCAACTCAGGTGTTATCATTCTTGCAGCCACTAACCGAGCAGACATACTGGACAAAGCACTATTGCGTGCTGGTCGATTTGACAGACAGATTTATGTGGACATGCCAGACGTTAAGGAACGTGTTCAAATTTTTAATGTTCACCTGGCCAACATCAAAAAGGGTGAAGGGCTGGACGTTGAGTTTTTGGCCAAGCAAACACCGGGCTTCAGCGGAGCAGATATTGCAAACGTTTGTAACGAAGCTGCGCTTATAGCTGCGCGAAAAGGACATACAGAAGTCGGTAAGCAAGACTTTTTAGATGCCGTTGATCGAATCATCGGTGGATTGGAAAAGAAGAATAAAATCATCTCTGTAGACGAAAAGAAAACCATTGCTTATCATGAAAGCGGTCATGCTTTGGTAAGTTGGTTGTTGCGCTATGCATCGCCATTGGTCAAAGTGACCATCGTTCCTAGAGGAAGATCTCTTGGTGCTGCATGGTACTTGCCTGAGGAACGGCAAATCACCACAACAGAGCAAATATTGGATGACATGTGCGCTGCTTTGGGTGGAAGAGCGGCTGAGGAAATTGCTTTTGGAAAAATCTCTACCGGGGCATTGTCTGATTTGGAAAAAGTGACCAAGCAAGCCTATGCCATGGTGAGCATATATGGACTGAATGAGCGAATAGGTAACAGAAGTTATTACGATAGCTCCGGGGAATCACAATTTCAAAAGCCTTATAGCGATGAAACGGCAAGAATCATAGATGAGGAAGTGAGCAAGATTATCGAGGCTGCCTATGTCAAAGCAAAGGAGCTTTTACAGGAGCATAAGCACCAATTGGATCAATTGGCACAGAAACTTTTAGAGAAAGAGGTCATCTTCAAAGATGATTTGATTGAGGTTTTGGGACCGCGTAAATGGGAAGAGGAAGCAAAGGCTGCTGATGCCACACCTGCAACTGTTGTATCAGAAGACACTAAGTTAGTCACTGATGGGGATGCCCAAATTTCTCCAGAAACAGATGAACCAACAGCATCCAATGATCAGAAAGATCTTTCAAGCGATGCTGTCAATACGCCCGCGGATTCCAATGAGTAATTTGGTTATACGATCCATCACAGGACTATTCTTTGGGTTAGCCATGATTGGTGCCTTCTTGTGGGGGCCAACCGCTACCGCTTTGCTTTTCTTGTTATGGGTTTTTGTAGGGTCACATGAATTTTATCAACTTACAGGCGCCTCATCACATCGGGCCTGGGGAGGAATTGTTTTGGGAGTAACCTTCTATATTTTTTTCTTTTTGATTGGGTCAGAAGTATTGACTTATCAAGATCTGGTTTTTTTGTTGCCGGTATTTGTCTTGCTAATGACCTTGGAGTTGGTTGTGCTTCGACCGCATTTTGCCATGGATTTTGCTCGTGTACTGATGGGGTGGGTTTATGTAGCATTGCCCATGTCATTGGTCAGCTCTTATGCTTTTCTTCCAGGTGAGTATACCCCTTGGTTGCCCATTACATTCTTTGCTATGTTGTGGGTCAATGATTCAGGAGCTTACTTTGTAGGCAGGTCGTTCGGTAAAACCAAACTCTTTGAAAAAGTATCCCCAAAAAAGACTTGGGAAGGTTTTGTAGGAGGTTTGTTGGCTACCATTCTTTGTGGAGTGGGATGCAGTCAAATAGACATGATTCAAAGTGATTTGTTTTTAATGACAACCACCCATTGGGTGATTTTATCTTTCGTCATTTCCATTTTTGGCACCATCGGTGATTTGATAGAATCGCACTTAAAGAGAACGGCCAATGTGAAGGATTCAGGAGTTTTAATTCCCGGCCATGGTGGGGTATTGGACCGTTTTGATGGATATTTGATGGCCATGCCCATGGCATACACATTTGTTTATTTAATTTATCGCATATGACCATTCATAAAGAAGGAAGAGGTTTAGTCATTGTTACAACACTGATTTTGGGTATAGTTGTCTTTTGGGACAAACAAACCGAAGGTTTATTTTGGTTGAAGTTTTTTGTTACTGCTGCTGTCATTTTTCTTTGGATAGCATTTCTACAGTTTTTCAGATTGCCCTCACGCGTGAATAATGCCAAGTCTAATGAATTGGTAGCTCCTTGCGACGGAAAGGTAGTAGTAATTGAGGAAGTAGAAGAACCAGAGTATTTCAAGGACAAGAGGATTCAGGTTTCTATTTTTATGTCTCCTATTAATGTTCACGCCAATTGGACTCCTATCGGAGGTGAAGTTGCTTACGTAAAATACCATCCAGGTAAGTATTTGGTAGCCTGGCATCCCAAGAGCTCAACAGAGAATGAGCGATCTACCGTTGTTGTAAAAGCCAACAATGGAAAAGAAGTCCTGTTCAGACAAGTGGCTGGGGCGTTAGCAAGAAGAATTTGTTATTATGTACAACCAGCACAATCCATAGCCCAAGGTGACCAATTTGGTTTCATCAAGTTTGGAAGTCGGGTGGATTTGTATTTTCCATTAGGAACGGATATCCGATGTAAAATAGGGGATGTGACTACAGGCAATGAGACGGTCATCGCCTCTTGGTAACCAAATGGTATGGAGTAAGAATTGAAAAAGGGGCTATCAGCCCCTTTTTCTTTGGATTGTCAAATCTTATTTGATGAACTCAACGTCTTTCACCGTTGTGCTAACGGCATTAACACACAGGACAGGAATTTGAGCGTCATTGTTGATGACTTGTTGCTCTTCTGATGAACTAAACATACCCATAAAGCCACTGTCATGCGAGTTAACGATGCAAATCAAATCAGCCTCGATCGCGGCGGCATATTTCACCATGGACTTCACAAATGACTTGTTCTCGGTGATTTCTACTTCATAATCAATGCCACGACCTGCCAAGTACTCAGCGGCAAAAGCAAGATTACGCTCCAATTGATTTCTCAAAAACTCATCGGTCTCATTGGGAGACACCAAATACACTTTTGAATTGAAATACTTGGCCATGTTGCCAACTGAAGTCAATTTCTGCTTGGTCTCTTTTTGAAGATCCATTGGAACAACCAATTTATGATAGCCATGAGGACGAATGGTTCTCTCTTGGGTAACAATAAACGGAACCAATGATTCGGTAACGATTTTCAGTGCGCGGCTTCCAGTTAAAAACTGCATTCCGCGGATGCCATGGGTTCCCATGATGATAAGGTCGGCTTCCATTTCTGAAGACACCTTGTCAATGTCCTCGAATATATTTCCAATTCGAACAATGGTTTCTATGTTTTCACCCTTCTCGGTTCTTACCCATTCTTTGAGGGCATTCATTTTTGCCTTTGCTTCCGCGACCTGAAACTTATTATCGATGATGTGGGTGACATACACGGTTGCTTTAATTGTTTTTCCCATAACCAATGCATGGTCTAACGCCACTTCACTCACACGGGTAAAGTCATATGGGGTGATTATTTTCTTTTCCATATTCTTAAATTTCTTCAAAAATACGGATAAAAAAACAAAGATTAGTCAGTTTTAACGACTTGCAAGAAGGAAAGAATCATTTGTAAAAATTCTTGAGGGGCTTCAGCATGAACCCAATGCCCAGCACCTGCGATGCAAGCAAATTGGGCTTGAGGAAAATGTGATTTTATTTCAGCATGATCTTCAGGAGTGACGTAATTGGATTTTCCTCCGGTTAAGAATAGGGAGGTGTGGTCAGTAGTTCCTAAGGGAAGGGCAGCCAAAATGTTTTCAATAGATTGTTCCAAAACGGATGCATTGAAACGCCAGGCCAATTTTCCTTCCGCAATCCAATACATGTTTTTTAATAGGAATTGTTGGGTAGAGAAATCTGGAATGAAAGGAGCAATTCGTGTTTCAGCTTCTTTTCTGCTCGGACAATTTTCGATGTCCACGGCATGAATCGCATTGAAAATAGGACCATGGTGAGGAGGGTAAGCCTTGACGCCCATATCAATCACCATAAGATGATCGATGATTTCTGGAAACTTTTGCGCGAGGTGCATGGCGGTTTTTCCACCCATGGAATGCCCAAGAACATGTGCTTTATGGATACCCAAATACTGCATGGTTTCCTGAACATCCTGAGCCATCAAATCATAGTTCATCGCTGAGTCGTGTTCACTGTGACCATGGTTACGTTGGTCCATGAGGGTAACCCTGAACCATTGACTGAGATATTTGGCGTGGGTTTGCCAATTGTCTCCCGATCCAAATAAACCATGGAGAATGACCAAATTTGAACCCTGATCTCCAATTGTTCTTGAGGACAACTTCATAGATGACTTGGATTGAGTTGATGCAAATACATTTTTACGGTATTGTCAAGCCCATAGTATAGGGCATCAGAAATTAATGCGTGACCTATGGAAACCTCATCTAATAGAGGTATCTCTGAAGCAAAATAGCCCAAATTTTCCAAGGATAAGTCATGACCAGCATTCACGCCAAGGTCAAGCTCTTTGGCTATTTGCGCAGCCTTTTTAAAAGGGGCGATACCTTCTTGTCGGTTCTGGTTGTAATGTAATGCAAATGATTCCGTGTACAGTTCAATGCGATCCGTTCCTGTAGCTTTAGCACCCTCTACCTGACGGGTGTCTGGATCTACAAAAATACTGGTTCGTATACCCTGTGATTGCAGCGTTTGTATGATGTCCTTTAAAAAGTCTGCATATTGAATGGTGTCCCATCCAGCATTGGAAGTTAAGGCCTCAGGTTTGTCCGGAACAAGTGTCACTTGATGGGGCTTTGTTTGCATGACCAAATCCATGAAGCTTTGTGTGGGATTGCCTTCTACGTTGAGCTCAGTTTTTACCATTGCTTTCAGGTCTATCACATCTTGATATCGAATATGCCGTTCGTCTGGTCTTGGATGAACAGTAATTCCGTGCGCTCCGAATGACTCGATTTTTTGCGCAGCTTTGAGAAGGTCAGGGGTGTTTCCACCACGTGCATTCCGTATGGTAGCAATTTTGTTGATGTTGACACTGAGTTTAATCATGGTGTTGCAAAAATGAGGTGAAATGAATTTAACTTCAATTGTTTTTTAAAAATTTGAAAGTGGAGGGATTCTTTTCCTTTCTTTGTCCCAAGAATATGAAAACCGCTGGCCAAATCATTGACACACAACTGCCCACTTTGGGAGATGATTTTGATATTGCTTTAGCCTTAAGATGGATGGATGAATGCAGCGTTTCAGAACTTCCAATTGTAGTGAATGGCGTTTTCAAAGGATTGATTAGTGAGAACCAATTGTTAGATATAGAAGGCGACGAGACTTTTATCATGCCTGCTTTGTCCTCTTGGAATATCGGAGCCGATGATCATTTTTTCACAATGGTGCATCAATTTGCACGGTATCAAACTTCCATAGCGCCAGTTATTAGCAAGGACAATACTTATTTAGGTTGTGTAACCCGGGAAGATTTGGTTGACCTACTGAACGACATGACCTCTGCTCATTTGGATGGAGGAGTAGTGTTGTTGGAAATGGCACCTCGGGACTATACTTTGCAACAAATTGCCAGAATAGTGGAAGAGAACGATGCCAAGGTGCTAGCCTTGTTTGCCTATCCCAATGAACGAGGAATGACAGAAGTGGTTTTAAAGCTGGATGTAAAGAATGTCAACGCCATTATCAGAAGTTTGGAGCGATTTGAATACCGGGTAAGGGCCACATTCCAGCATCCAGAGGCCAACATCGATTTGCTAGACCGATACGATACATTGATGCGTTTTTTAGACGAAGATTGATATCATGAAGATTTTTCTCTATACCCGAAAAGTGGATATGGACCACATTGAATACATCAATCAATGGGTTGAATTTTTGGTGAGGCGTGGATGTCAGTTGTTTGTTCAAGAGAATTTCCTTTCCGTTAACCTGAGTTTCTCTCCGTGGAAAGAGTATTTTCAAGTTGTGTCAGAGAACAATCAAATAGAAGATGTTGATTTGGCTGTTGGAATTGGAGGCGATGGTACTTTGTTGGAATTGTCGCGATTTATTGGCAATTATAGAATTCCCATCATTGGTGTAAATACAGGAAGACTCGGGTTTTTGTCTGTAGTGCAACTGCATCAAGCCAAAGAAATTTTTGAAAGAATTTTAAATCAAGAATTTGAAATTGAAAACCGAAGTTTTATTTCAGTATCTCAGACAGAGGAAAGTGAAGTGATTTTCCCCAATGCGTTGAATGAAGTGGTAATTGTGGGTTATCCGCACAACACCATGATAGCGGTTCACGCCTATGTGAATGATCGATTTTTAGCAACTTATTGGGCTGATGGATTGATGTTGGCTACCCCAACGGGTTCAACAGCCTATAGTCTAAGTTGCGGAGGCCCCATTGTCTCACCTGATACCAATAGTTTTATCATTACACCTATTGCGCCCCACAATTTGAATGTTAGGCCTTTGATTATTCCCATGTCGCAGAGGGTTACATTTATCCCAGAAAGTAGAGAGGGAAAGTTTATGATGAACATCGATGGACAAGGACATTTGATACACAGCGGAACCCGAATCGTCATGGAAAGAGCCCAAAACGAGTTGAGACTGGTAAAATTAAAGGGCTCAGATTTTTTTGATACCATCAGAAATAAAATGGGTTGGGGATTTGATCAACGCAATTGATTTTGGGAATTTGCTTTACATTAGTCGCATGAAGACCTCTGTTTTGATTTTATTTGGTTGTGTTTGTTTGGTCTTGGCCAGCCCATTGCGGGCTCAAACCAATCGAAAAAATAAAAGCCATGAATTGGGTTTTCATTTTGGAGGTGGTTACTATATCGGTGAAATCAATCCGCATTATGAGAACATAATGCAAAATTCCAAATTCAGTTTTGGCTTAAGTTACAAACGCTTTTTTACCAAACGTTGGGGATTGCGCGCTTCCGGAATGTATGGAAACTTTGAGGCCTGGGATAAAAACAGTTCTGACCCTATGCTGAAATACAGGAACTTGAATTTTAGAAATCGAATCTATGAGTTTTCCTGTATGGGTGAGATTAATTTCTTTGATTATCAAATGAATTCAAAAAACAGAATTACACCCTACATGTTCGCTGGAATGTCCTACTATATGATGAGTCCTGAGGGTTATTATCAAGGGGGATGGATTCCCTTGCAGACGATGTATACAGAGGCCCAAACCGCAGCAAACCAGTACCAACTCAACGGACTGGCTATGCCTTTTGGTTTGGGATTAAAAACGAATGTATTTGGTGCTCTGGGGTTGTCGTTTGAGTGGTCGATGCGCAAGACTTGGACGGATTACTTTGATGATGTTTCGGGAGTATACCCGGATAAGCAATATCAAAATGCTGTTTATGGCCCTTTGAGTGCAGGGCTCTCAGATCCTTCTGATCAAGGTCGAATTGATTTGGGTAATGGAGTCTACACCAATGACAATATTCAGCGTGGAGACCCATCGAGCAACGATCATTATGGCTTCTTCTTGGTTTCATTGATGATAAGATTGGATAAACCCGCCACCAATTGCTTTAAGTAGGTGGTTTCTTTTTACTTTTGCGCCTCAGCATTCACGTGAGCCAAACATTATTTGACCATATCAACTTGGAACAAGTTCCTCAGCATGTCGCCATTATCATGGACGGCAATGGTCGTTGGGCCAAACAGCAGGGAAAGGAAAGGGTTTTTGGTCATTTTCAAGGAGTAGAGTCCGTGCGAAATGCAGTAAGGGCCTCCGTCAAAGCTCATGTTCGTTATTTGACTTTATACGCATTCTCCACTGAAAATTGGAATAGACCAAAGGAAGAGGTGGACGCGTTGATGGAATTGTTGGTCAATACCATTCTCAAAGAAGTTCCATCTCTCAACGAACAAGGTATCCGTTTGCGCTTTATCGGAGATCGTGACAGTTTGCCACAATCTTGTTTATCAGCCATGATGGAGGCCGAGCAATTGACTGCCCACAATGATACCCTTCAATTGATTCTTGCTTTGAGTTACAGTGCGCGATGGGAAATCACCCAGGCGGTGAAAAGAATGATAGATGACGGCGTGCGCAGTGATGAAGTAAACGACTCCCTTTTTTCGAGCTACTTAGATACAAAAGATATTCCCGACCCAGAATTGCTCATCAGGACCAGTGGTGAATTGCGGATTAGCAATTTTTTGCTTTGGCAAATAGCCTATGCAGAGCTATTTTTCACGCAGGCTTATTGGCCAGATTTTGATGAAGAATTATTTTTTGAAGCCATACTTTCCTATCAGAATAGAGAACGCCGTTTTGGCAAAACTTCTGAGCAAATGAATCCGACAGCATGAAACAATTTTTGATTTCTACCTTTCTGTTGGTAGCACTATTATGTTCAGAAAGAATCACTTTTCGTTCGCAAGCTCAAAAGGTAATTGGTGGTGAGATTTCATTTGCTGAGCCCCTCAAGTATAAGTTGTCTGGTTTAACTGTGTTGGGCACAGAATTTACAGATGCCCAAGCCATTAAAGTTTTTTCCGGTTTGGAAGAAGGAAAAGAGATTATGGTGCCCGGAGATGCCATTACAGACGCCATTCGCAAACTCTGGAAGCAAAAGCTATTCAAGGACATTCAAGTTAAAGTGGCTGAAATTCGTGGATCAGAGATTTTCTTGGTCATTGAAGTCAAAGAGATGGAGCGACTGGGCACTTTTAGGTTCGAAGGCATTAAAAAGTCAGAGGCAGACAACATCAGAGAAAAATTGGATTTGCGATCAGGACGTGTTTGCGATGAGAATTTAAAGATGACTGCGAAGAATGAAATTTTGGATTATTATGTAGACAAAGGTTTTTTTAGTGCGACAGTGGATATTACAGAAACACCTGACCCCATTGTGAAAAATGGCGTTCAGCTGACTTTCAATATCAAAAGAGGGGAAAGGGTCAAGCTGGAAGATATTGTATTTGAAGGCAACGTCTTAATGGATGAAAAGAAATTGTCTCGAAGCATGAAGAACACCAAGCAACAGGCTTGGTGGAGATTTTGGAAAGCCTCTAAATTTATTCAAAAGGATTTTGAAGAAGATAAATCCACCCTTGTTGCCAAATACAACAAAGAAGGATTCAGGAATGCAAAGATTGTAAAGGATAGTTTGTACAAAGTCTCTGACGATCGTATGGTGCTGGTTTTGCGCATCGAAGAGGACAAGAAGTTTTATTTTGGAGATATTTCATTTGTTGGAAATACCAAGTATCAGCGTTCAACATTGGATAGCGTTTTAAGCATCAAGAAAGGAGATCTGTACAATTTGGAGTTGTTGAATGCAAGATTAAGCTTTAATCCAAATGGAAGAGACATCAGTTCTTTGTATACCGATGACGGATATTTGAATTTTTATGCTTACCCATTGGAAACGCTAGTACTTCCTGATACCATTGATGTAGAGGTACGCATGGGGGAAGGGAAGCAATTCAGAATCGGGGATGTCAATGTCAGCGGAAATACCAAAACCAACGACCACGTTATTTATCGAGAAATTCGCACTCGTCCTGGCGATTTATTCAATCGATCAGATTTGATGCGTTCTCAACGTGAGTTGAACGCAATGGGGTTTTTTAACCCAGAAGCCTTTGACATTAGAACCAACCCCAATCCGGATAAAGGTACCGTGGATTTAGAGTATGTTGTCGAAGAAAAACCCAGTGATCAGATTCAATTGAGTGGTGGCTGGGGTGGTGGCCGTGTGGTGGGATCTTTGGGTCTTACATTCAATAATTTTTCACTGCGCAACATTGGTAAAAAGAATGCCTGGACGCCTCTGCCTTCAGGCGATGGACAAAGACTTTCTATCAATGCAGTATCCAATGGTATCTTTTTTCAATCGTACAATTTTTCTTTTACCGAACCTTGGTTAGGCGGAAAAAAACCCAATTCATTGACCTTTTCTGCTTATCATTCCGTTCAAAGCAACGGACAAAAGAAGTACATCAATGATGTTCTGAACCCCAATCGGCAGTCGCTCATCATTACAGGAGCTTCTTTCTCTTTCGGACAACGTTGGCAGCGTCCAGATGACTGGTTTGTATTTCAAAGCGGAATCACCTACCAGCATTTTGATTTGAATCGTTATGGATCATTCTTTAGCTTCTCTCAAGGATATTCCAATATCCTCTCGGCGAACTTTACCATTGAACGCAATTCGGTATCAGATCCCATCTATCCCACCTGGGGATCCAAAATTACCTTGACCACAAAGGCTACTTTGCCGTACACGTTGATTGGAGAGAAAATCCAAGGAAAGGAATACGATTATGCCAACATGACCGACCAAGAGAAGGTGGATTGGGTGGAATTTTATAAAGTCAAGTTCACGGCCAAGTGGTATACAGCGTTGAATAAACACAAGACAAATAAATTTGTATTAAACACCAACGTGGGATTTGGATTTTTAGGAGCCTATAACAAAGGATTGGGCCAATCTCCATTTGAACGTTTCTATTTGGGAGGAGTTTTTCTGAGTGGATTTTTGCTGGATGGTAGAGAAATTGTTAACCTCAGAGGGTATGATGATTTGTCGTTGACCACGCCTTCTGATCGTGTAGGAGCTCCCGCCATAACCAAATATAGTCTTGAATTGCGCTATCCATTAACTACGAATCCCAGCGCCACCATTTATGCTTTGACTTTCCTGGAGGGAGGAAGAACTTGGGCTGATTTCTCCAATTATGATCCGTTCAATCTGTACAAATCTGCAGGTGCGGGGCTGAGAATTTTCCTACCCATGTTTGGTTTATTGGGCTTTGATTATGGATGGAGATTGGATGAAATCAATAAATACCCCAATATGGCCAAAGGTCAATTCCATTTTTCTATTGGCATGAATCTTGGCGAACTCTAAACAATATCGTAAATTGCAGAACGTTTAAGCCCTGATGAAAAAAATAATTCTCACCTCTTTCGTTTGTTTGTTCGCCTTAATGGTGTCTGCTCAAAAGTTTGGATACGTTGATTCTAAATATATTCTCAGTCACGTTCAGGCATATGCCGACGCGCAGGCCGAGATTGATCAAATGAGTGCAGATTGGCAAAAGGAAATCGAGCAGAAATACGAGTCCATTGAAAAAATGGAAAAAGCTTATCAAGCGGAAAAGATTTTGTTGACAGGTGAGATGAAGAAGAAGCGTGAGGAGGAGTTAGAGGAAAAGCGCAAGGAGGCGCGTGAATTACAGAAAAAGCGTTTTGGCGTGGAAGGTGATCTTTTCAAGAAACGAGAAGAGTTGATTAAGCCGATTCAAGATGAAATTTACTCAGCCATACAAGAGGTTGCCAGTCAAGGTGGATTGATGGTGGTGTTTGATAAAGCCACCAACAGCAATATTTTGTACTCTAATCCAAAGCATGATGTGAGTGATAAGGTCTTGAAGAAAATGGGCTTGAAGCCAGGAGAAACCAACGACGGTGTTGAGGGAGAGGAGGAAGATAGTGGAGAGGAAAAATCTGGTTCTGCAAAAGACAAATCAGGCGCAGGTACCAAGCCTACAGGAAATAAACCTGGTACAACCAATTCAAAAAGAAATCCATAATCGATATTAAATTCTAATTCATGAAAAAGTTAAGTGTTCTCGTAGTTGCATTATTCTGTGCTGTTGTAATGAATGCCCAAAAGGTGGGACATACGGACGGCCAAGTGTTGTTGTTTTCAATGCCTGAAATTACCAAAGTCAACAGTGATTTAGAAAAAATTTCTGGCGATTTCACCAACACCATGAATGAAATGCAGAAGGACTATCAAACCAAACTGCAAGAGTTTGAGGCCAACAAAACAACATGGCCAGAGGCAATTTTACAATCCAAGTACAAGGCCATCATGGATTTGGAAAAGAACATGACCGATTTTGAGCAAACCGCAAACACAGAGTTAGAGAAGAGCCGCAATGATTTGTTGCAGCCCTTGATTGACAAAATTGGTAAGGCCATTGAAGATGTAGCCAAAGAAGAAGGTTATTCTTATGTTATTGATGCAAGCACAGGTGTCCTGTTGTATCGTGGTGGTGATGATTTGACAGACAAAATCAAAGTAAAATTGGGTATTCCACTTACTCCACCAACTGAAGTAGCCCCTGCTCCAGCGCCCAAAAAGTAATGTCGAGCTCCGGACCAATAGGAATATTTGATTCGGGCATTGGAGGAATGACCGTGGCGCAAGCCATTCGTAAGGCATTGCCCAATGAGCGTTTTATTTACTTTGGTGATACTGCACATCTGCCATACGGAGACAAGTCTCCAGAGAGTATCCGGCATTATGCCGCGCGCATCACACAATACCTCATGGATCAAAATTGCAAAGCCATTGTCATTGCTTGCAACACAGCCAGTGCACATGCTTTTAAAACTGTTTGCGATGTGGCAGGTCCTGAGGTTCCCGTTATCAATGTGATTGATCCCGTGACCCTTTATGTTAGTCAAAAGTTTAAAAAGCAAAGAATAGGAGTAATCGGAACCAAGGGGACGATTGCTTCAAGGGTATATGTGAACCGTATAGAGAAGCTGAATAAATCCTTGAAGGTGATTTCGAATGCCACACCTCTGTTGGCATCCATGATCGAAGAAGGTTTTTATAACAACCAGATTTCGCAAACCATTATCAATAGTTATTTGTCCAAACCCAACTTCAAAGACATTGATGCCCTGATACTGGCGTGCACCCATTATCCTTTGATCAGGAAAGAAGTTGATTTGTATTACAAAAAGAAAATTGAGATCATCGATAATGGTGAGGTGGCCGCTGCAGCGTTGAAACGCGCTTTGGATGAGAAAAAGCTTTTAAATACCCGAAAGTCTAAGTCCAAAGATTGGTTTGTGGTTTCAGATTATACAGAAGCCTTTGAGCGATCAACTAAAATTTTCTTTGGAGAGAAAGTTCAATTGAAGACGGTTCAAATTTGGAAGTAATTAATTTCCGTTGGCGTAATCAGAAAGGTAGGAAAATGCCGAAGTAAGCTGTCCATGAAGCGTTTCCATTCCTCCGTTGATCATTTCATTATCTTCAGAAAGCAATCCAGGGAGAACGTGGGTGAGTAATTCGTTTCCAAAATCTTCCGAAGCATCTCGAGGCAACTCGCAGGGGAGGTTGTCTACGGACATCACCATGATGGCCTGAGAATCTCGCCAATCGCATTCTTGCTGCGTTTTTGGATCATAACCAAAGAAAGGTTCTGCAATCGTACTGGCTTTTATCGTTGAGGCAATAGGTCCGTTCACATCACAACTGATATCCGCAATGACTTTGCAATTCATCTCAGGACGACTCAAATCTTCTGCAGTGAGCAAGAAGGGATTCCCGGATTTCCAAAGGTGACAAGCAAAATAAATGTCTGCGGCATTCACCCATTTCGTTAGTACACTTTTGTAACGTTCAGGGAATTGATAAAACTCTTTTTTATCAAATCCACCGTCAGAAATTCGTTCATAATATTCATGCGAATCCAGATGGACATAAATGTTGTCACTTCCCTGATGACTTAAAAATGATTCTGGGGTGACCCTTTTTAAATTGAAGCGCTGGATCATTTCTTCAGCACCATGACCCACACGCCCGAAACCCGTAACAACAGCTTTGATGGGGCGTTTGAATAGGCCTTCATGGATGTGTGATTCCATTTCTTTGCGATCATGACACGAAATGGGAGATGGCAGTTGAAACCAGTTGTATTTTAAACCCAAAGCCCTAAATCCCTCAAAAACGCCAACGATCCCGGCATAACGACCAAATCCAATGACCCGTTTGCCTTGTGCATCTTTTAATACTTCGTAATCGATTAAGGTGATTTTTTTATCCAATATTGCCCGCAATAACTTGGCGTTATAGGGTTGTTTTTTGATGGTATGAGAAAAAAACAAATATGTTTTGTTCGAAATGAGCTGATCAATGGGAACCTCCTTCACCCCGATGAGGACATCACATTGGGAAATGTTATCTACGACAGCAATGCCGGCATCCCTGTATTCTTGATCAGTAAATTTTCGGATAGGACTCGATTGGACCTCAATGGAAAGTGAGGGAAATTTTTCCAGTGCCAGCTGGCATTGGTGTGGAGTTAATGCCACTCTAAAATCCGGAGGGGTTTTGCCCTCTTTGATTAAACCTATTTTTAAATCCTTCATAAATGCTATCATTGAGCGTCGCAAAAATAAGCTTTGCGACGCTCAGAAAGCACAATATTATGCAGCAGCTGATTTCTTTTTATCGGCTTTTTTATTGGCATATGCCACCGCAGCTTCTCTTACCCAAGCACCTTCATCGTAGGCTTTCTTTCTGGTTTGAACGCGCTGCTTGTTACAGGGGCCATTTCCCTTGACCACTTCATTGAATTCAGTCCAATCAATTTCCCCAAAATCGTAGTGCCCCCTTTCTTCATTCCATTTCAGATGAGGGTCAGGTAGCGTTAGCCCCAAGTATTCGGTTTGGGGAACAGACATGTCTACAAATTTTTGTCTCAGCTCATCATTACTGTGGCGTTTGATGCGCCAATTCATGTTTTGAGAGCTGTGAGCAGAGTCTTTGTCGCTGGGTCCAAACATCATCAAACTGGGCCACCACCAACGGTTTAAGGCATCTTGCGCCATTTGTTTTTGAGCAGGTGTACCTTTGGCCAAAGCGATCATGATTTCATAGCCCTGTCTTTGGTGAAAGGACTCTTCCTTACAAATCCTGATCATGGCTCTGCTGTAAGGACCATAACTCGTGCGCTGCAAGGACACTTGATTGACGATGGCTGCACCATCTACCAACCAACCAATGGCACCTATATCAGCCCATGACAAAGTAGGGTAATTGAAAATGCTGGAATATTTCGCTTTTCCCGTATTGAGTTCTTCAATCAGCGTGTCTCTATCCACACCAAGGGTTTCAGCGGCGCTATATAGGTATAGACCGTGCCCGCCCTCATCTTGAACCTTGGCCAGAAGGATGGCTTTTCTTCTTAACGATGGAGCGCGAGTAATCCAATTTCCTTCAGGCAACATTCCAACAATTTCACTGTGGGCATGTTGGGCAATTTGACGGATCAAAGTTTTGCGATAACCATCGGGCATCCAATCTTTTGCTTCTACTTTGTTTTCAGCAGCAACATAGGCTTCAAAACGCTCTAAGTTTTCCATGGGTACTAAAATTTTAAGCAATGTTAGGAAAGGAAAGCTTAATCAGCATATGAATTGGTCAAAATCATGAAAAAAAATGATCAAAGCACGTATTTTCGCAGCATGGCAAGACCCGTTTTTCATTCTTTGACTGTTCATGAAGTGCGCAAAGAGACACCTGATGCAGTTTCTGTAGCTTTCCAAATTCCTGCGGAATTGAAAGAAGCTTTTCAGTACCAACCTGGACAGTATTTAACCCTACGAACCACCATTGATGGTCAGGATATCCGGAGATCATATTCGATTTGCAGCGCACCCTATGAGCCTTTGTGCAGGGTGGCCATTAAGAAAGTGGATGGAGGTGTTTTCAGCACTTGGGCCAATGAACATTTAATGGCGAATATGGAGTTACAGGTCATGACCCCGATGGGCCATTTTACTGCCAGCATCAATGACGAAAATCAAAAGCATTATTTGCTCATTGGTGCAGGAAGTGGCGTAACCCCTTTGATCTCATTGGCCAAGACCATCTTGCGTCAGGAACCCAAAAGTGAGGTGTCCATGATTTTGGGCAATCGCCAATTTCACAGCATTATTTTCCGCGATGAGTTGGAAGATTTGAAAGACATCTATTTGGGTCGTTTTAGAATGTTTCATGTGCTCAGTAGCGAACCCAATGACGTTACATTGCTGCATGGCAGAATTGATAATGACAAAATTGAAGGGTTTTTAAAAACATTTTTGTCGCATCCGCCCGTTGACGAGGTGTTCTTGTGCGGTCCGCAAACAATGACAGAAGGAGCCAGAGATTTATTTTTGTCCAAAGGGATGGACCCGGAAAAAGTTCATTTGGAATTGTTTGGCACCTCTTTGCCCCAGGGTTCACCCAAAAAAGTTGTTGCAGAAGACAATGGCCAAATGTGTGAAGTTTCCGTCATTTTTGATGGTCAACAAACCGATTTCAAGATGCCCAAGACCCAACCTGTGCTGGATGCCGCTCAGGCCGCAGGAGTAGATATTCCATTCAGTTGTAAAGGAGGCATGTGCTGCACGTGCAGAGCCAAGGTGATGGAAGGGCAAGCAGAGATGATGGTCAATTATGCCTTAGAACCGGGAGAAGTGGAGTCGGGATATGTATTGACCTGTCAAGCCCTTCCGAAATCCGACAAGTTGATTGTGGACTTTGATCAATAAAAAATATTTTTGATGCCTGCTCTCCGTGTAAATTTGTGACATGGAGATCCCGAGTAAATATGAACCACAAAGTGCGGAAGCCAAGTGGTATGCCTATTGGTTAGAGAAAGGTTTTTTTAATAGTGTTCCCGACGAGCGTCCTGCATATACCATCGTCATTCCACCGCCCAATGTAACGGGTGTGTTGCACATGGGTCATATGCTCAACAACACCATTCAAGATGTATTGATTAGAAGAGCCAGAATGCGTGGATACAATGCTTGCTGGGTGCCCGGAACGGATCACGCCTCCATTGCCACAGAAGCCAAGGTTGTTCAAAAGCTCCGCGCCGAGGGAATTAAGAAATCAGATTTATCACGTGAAGGATTCCTGGAGCATGCATGGGAGTGGACACACAAGCATGGTGGTATCATCTTGGAACAACTGAAAAAGTTGGGAGCAAGTTGTGATTGGAACCGCACCCGCTTTACGATGGATGAAAAATACTACGAGGCGGTCATCGATACATTTATTGACTTATATAACAAAGGTAAAATATACCGTGGAGAGCGCATGATCAATTGGGATCCGGCAGCAAAAACGGCTCTTTCCGATGAAGAGGTAATTTACAAGGATGTGCAATCGCATCTTTATCACTTGAAATATCAAGTTGTGGGGAGTGAAGAGTTCATCGTTGTCGCTACTACACGACCTGAAACCATCTTGGGAGATACTGCGGTTTGTGTTAATCCAAAGGATGAGCGATTCAAGCATTTGCATGGACAGGAGGTAATGGTGCCCTTGGTGAACAGAAAAGTGCGCATCATTGCAGATGACTATGTGGACATGGAGTTTGGAACAGGGTGCTTAAAAGTGACTCCTGCCCATGACATGAATGACTTTATGTTGGGGCAGAAGTACCATTTGGAGATCATCAACATGATGAATGATGATGGAACCATCTCTGAAGCAGGCGGTATGTATGTTGGTCAAGATCGATTTGCAGTTCGAAAGCAGATTGCTTTGGACTTGGATGCCGCAGGACTTTTGGTAAAGCAGGAGTCGTATAACAATAAGGTGGGTTATTCAGAACGCACAGATGTGGTCATTGAGCCAAGGTTATCCATGCAGTGGTTTGTGGACATGAAAGAGTTAAGCAAGCCCGCTTTGGACAATGTCATGAACGACAACATAAAGTTTTTCCCTCCCAAGTTTAAGAATGCATACAAGCATTGGATGGAGAACATCAAAGATTGGTGTATTTCAAGACAACTTTGGTGGGGGCATCAAATTCCAGCTTACTACACGGAAGATGGAAATTGGATTGTTGCCAAATCATTGGCTGAAGCGGAAGAAAAGTGTCGTATTCAATTCCCCAATTATTCAGGAGGATTAAAACAAGATGAAGATGTATTGGACACTTGGTTTTCTTCATGGTTGTGGCCAATAGCCGTTTTTGATGGATTCTACCGAGAGGATGAGGTGTCTTATTACTATCCAACAGCAGATTTGGTTACCGCTCCTGAAATTATGTTTTTCTGGGTGGCCAGAATGATTATTGCGGGCTATGAGTATCGAGATGAATTACCGTTTAAGAATGTTTATTACACGGGAATTGTTCGCGATAAACAAGGTCGAAAAATGAGTAAATCATTGGGTAACTCTCCTGATCCATTGGTCTTAATCGATCAGTATGGTGCGGACGGAGTGCGTGTGGGCATGTTGTTGTCCTCTCCTGCGGGAAATGACTTGCTATTTGATGAAGGATTGTGCGAGCAAGGGAGGAATTTTGCCAATAAAATTTGGAATGCCTTCCGATTGGTCAATGGTTGGGGTCAACACATAGAGAAGACTACTCCGCGCCCATCTGCACAAGTGGCTGTTCAGTGGATGACCGCGCGATTGAATCAAGTGATTGATCAATTGAACGATGACTACGATAAGTTTCGAATGAATGAGGCCCTCATGAACACCTACAAATTGGTTTGGGATGACTTCTGTTCGTGGTACTTGGAAATGGTTAAACCGCCTTATGGTGAATCGTTGGATGAGGAAACGTATAAGGCGACCATTGCGATTTTTGAAAAAATCTTGACCGTATTGCATCCGTTTATGCCATTCTTGACGGAAGAAATTTGGCAAACGATTGAAAAACGTGCTGATGGTGAAAGCCTTTGTTTGGTAAAGTGGCCCGAGATCAGCACAATGAGCAAAGATTGGTTAGAAGGATTTGAAGATTTCTCAGAGACGGTGATTGGAATTAGAAACATTCGAAAGGACAATGCCATTGCCAACAAGGAAAAATTGGTATTGAAAGTTTTGAAGCAAGATGGAAACCTTTCTATGTACCATCCTGCCATTGAGCATTTGGGCAATATAGAGAATACAGAAATTTGCGAAGAGAAACCATCGGCTTGTTATTCCTTCATTGTTAAGGGGAGAGAGTATTTTATTCCATTCACAGAGAAGTTTGATGTAACGGCTGAGCTGAAGAAGTTGGGCGATGATTTGGCCTATACGGAGGACTTTTTGCAGAAAGTAAGGGTGAAGCTACAGAATGAACGATTTGTATCCAATGCACCGCAGCAGGTGTTGGACCTTGAGCGGAAAAAAGAAGAGGATGCGGTGCATAAAATCGAATTGTTAAAAACACAAATGGCAGCGTTAGCCAAATAAGTCGGTATTATTACTGATTTGTAATTGAAATAAATAAAATAGTTTTGAGAACATCACGAACCGCTTATATTTGCGATTACGACGAAAAATTATGAAAAAGATATATTCTTTGATTGCAGCGTTGCTAACATTGACAACGCTTACTACTTGGTCACAGCACGTGCACGATTTCAAGTGTGGACATGCCCATCAACACGCCAAGTTGTTGCAAGAAAATCCACAAATTGCGCAATGGCAGGCTTTGTCAGATTTGTACATTGCTGAATTTTTGAGAAACAATCCAGGATTGGATCGCAATGATTCTACCCAGATTTATACCATTCCCGTGGTTTTTCATATCATTCACAACTTTGGCCCTGAGAATATTCCCAATGAGAATATTTACAACCAAGTGGCTATCTTGAATAGAGATTATCAAAAGTTGAATGCGGATACCAGTGTTGTTGTTGATGCTTTTCGCTCTAAGATTGCCAATTGTGGATTTCAGTTCAAACTGGCCACCATTGACCCCATGGGCAATTGCACCAACGGAATTGACCGCATTGTTTCTCCTTTGACCAATATCGGTTCGGATATCGCCAAATTAAATCCATGGCCTCGTCACAAATATTTGAATGTTTGGGTAGTGAACAACATGGAGGATGGAGTTGCGGGTTACGCTTTCTATCCATCAGCAGTGGCGGATCCATTCTCTGCATGGAGAGATGGAATCATTATTCGATATAACTACATTGGATCTCTTTCTCCTTCAAGCCCAGGTACTAGCCGTGCGTTGACCCATGAGATTGGTCACTGGTTGGATCTTTCGCATACTTGGGGAAATACCAACGATCCAGAGGTGGAATGTGGAGATGACAACGTTGAGGACACTCCTCCAACCGCAGGACACGACAATTGCGGCAATGTTGTGGATTATGAGTGTGATAGCGAGACTTTGCCTTTGACCAATGAGACCAATCAATCGGTTTATGTGTTCACAGGTTTAACGGCTGCAGCAGGTACAGTTGACTCGATTGCTGTTCCTGCTATGGAAGATGGCGGTGTTGTTTTCTCATCATTTAATGCCAATGGCGTATCTTCTTCGACTACTGAGAATGACAAATTCTCTTTTTCAGGTTGGGATTTGGGTGCCACGAATAATTTGACCAGCTATCCTGCTTTGACCGGGGTAATCAATACAGGAAAATATTACGAGTTTTCTGTAAGCACTGATGTTACCCAATTGTTGAACATGACGGCATTGACATTTGATGTGTCAAGAAGCACAGATGGTCCAAGAACTTTCTCAGTGCGTTCAAGTGTCGATAATTTTGCCTCCAACATTGCTGGAACAGTAAGCCCAGCCAATCCGGGGTTGAGTGTTCAAGGAAGCAATATCTTCTTCATCACGCAAGATAACACATCACAGCAGGTAGGTTCAAGAATCACTTTGGGTGGAAACAATTTTGCTTTGAACGATGAGGCCATTACTTTCCGCATTTATGCGTGGAACGCTGAAGGAGCTTCAGGTTCATTTGCTGTAGACAATGTGTCGATTGTTGGAACCTATGGCACCATTGAGAATGTTCAGAATTACATGGAATATTCTTATTGCTCGAGCATGTTCACCCATGGTCAAAAGGAGCGCATGATTGGTGCTTTGAACGTGCCAATTGCGAGTCGCAATAACTTGTGGAGTGCTGAAAATTTGGCAGCTACCGGTACTGACGGAATCAATGATTTGGCTTGTGCACCGACAGCTGATTTTTATCCAGAATTCAAAATCGCTTGTGAAGGAAGTAACGTACAGTTCTATGACTATTCTTCTGATTCAGACGCTGATACTTGGTCATGGACTTTCCAAGATGCAACTCCAGCTACCAGCAGTGCGCAAAATCCAACAGTGATTTTCAATTCGTTTGGATGGAAGACTGTAACCTTGACGGCAGGCAATGCCAACGGTACAACAACGACCACCAACACAATGGCCATATATATCACTCCAACAACTTGGTGGGAGATTCCTGGTGTATTGCAAGAGAATTGCTCAAGCAATCCTTTCTCTTATTTTGGTTGGAAGTCATACAATTTGGCGAGTAATGGTTCTGAATTTAGTTATGCCACCAATGCAGGATTTGGACCTACCAACGGTTCAATTGTACTCGATAATGCCAATGCGGAGGCTTCTCCCAATGGTATGGTTGGTTTCGATTCAGATGAGTTGGTTTCGCCAGCGATGGACTTGAACATCTTGTCTAGCGGAAAATTGACGTTCCGTTATGCTTATTCAACTGGTGCGTTGACTGCTACAGACATTTCAGAATCTTTGGAGGTTTGGTCTAGTCGCGATTGTGGTGAAACTTGGCAGTTGCGCACAACCATTGACGGAACTGATTTGGTTTCAGCAGGTGCAGGAGCAGCTTATTTTGTTCCTTCTGGAGATGATCAGTGGAAGTATAAAGAAGTAACCATTCCTTCCACTTATGAGACTGAAAATGTCAGATTCAAGTTTGTGTTTAATTCATCCATGTTCAGCAACAACCTTTATTTGGATGACATTAATATCATAGGAACCGTTGGCTTGGATGAGTTTGGAAAGAGCCGTCAATTCAACGTTTACCCCAACCCAACGAGCGATGTTTTGAATGTAGAGTTGCCTTTGGACGGTGGTGTTTACAATGAGTTGAATGTTCTTGATCTTTCAGGTCGCGTGGTGTTTACACAGCAAATTACGGCTCAAGCAAAAGTTCAAATATCAACATCGGCCTTGGCTGCAGGTGTTTATGTAGTTGAATTAAATGGCAACACAGGAAAGGTGGCCAAGCAGTTTATGAAAGGAATCGAATAAACGAATAGACAAATACGAGAAAGGCCGTCATCGACGGCCTTTTTTATTTTGTGACAAAAGAAATGGTTTACGAGAAAACCTTTTCAAGTGCTTTTTTGAATGCCATTATAGTCGTATTTAAGTCTTCCAAAGTATGCGCTGCTGAGACAAAGCCAACCTCATATCCACTTGGACCCAAATAAACACCATGTTCCAAAAGTGCAGCATGCAAAGGGGCAAAACGTTTCACCTCTTCGGCATTGATTTCTTTCATTGAACGGACAGACTCGGCAAAACCAAAAGACAGCCAGAAGATTGAGCCCACTGAAAAGATTTTGAAGGCAAAACCGTTTTCATGAGCATATTGATTGATTGCGTGCACAAGGAAGTCAGTTTTTTCTTTTAAACCTTCGTAAAAGCCAGGTTGTAAACAGGCTTTTAATTGCGCTATTCCAGCAGCCATGGCCACTGGATTTCCACTTAATGTACCTGCTTGGTATACAGGCCCATCGGGCGCCACTTTTGACATGATTTCAGCACTTGAAGCATAGGCGCCTACCGGCATTCCACCGCCAATGATTTTACCAAAGGCCATCACATCAGGTTGAATGCCATAATGGCCTGCAGCACCTTCAAAACCTATTCTAAATCCAGATATCACTTCATCAAACAATAGAACGATGTTCTCTCGAGTGCATATTGTGCGGAGATCTTTGAGGAATTGTGGATCTTGAATGAGCAAACCGTTATTGGCGGGAATGGGTTCAATGGCGATGACAGCTATTTGATTCTTGTATATTTCTACGGCATTCTCTACTGCCGCAATATCATTCAAAGGCAGAACAATGGTTTCTTTGGCATAAGATTCTGGAATTCCAGCGGAGTCAGATGTCCCCAATGTGGCCAATCCACTGCCGGCCTTTACCAAAAGGCTGTCGACATGTCCGTGGTAGCAACCTTCGAATTTGATGATTTTATCGCGCCCGGTATATCCGCGCGCTAAACGGATGGCGCTCATGGCGGCTTCAGTCCCGCTACTCACAAATCTAATTTTTTCGATGAAGCGGTGCTGGGAGAGAATTAATGTTGCCAATTCGTTTTCAAGCAAGGTTGGCGCACCAAAACTACTTCCTTTTGCAACGGCTTGTCCAATGGCTTCTACTACCTGATCATTGGCATGACCCAAAATGAGCGGCCCCCATGAACAGCAGAAATCAATGTACTCATTTCCATCAATGTCCCAAACGTGGGAACCTTTTCCGCGATCGAAAAAAATGGGACTTCCGCCAACTGATTTGAAAGCCCGTACGGGTGAGTTTACTCCACCGGGGAATAGGGCTTTTGCTACTTCAAAAGCCGCATCAGATTTTTCACGAATCATCATGCTATTTCTTCGAGAACAAAACGATATTGCTCCATGATGGCATTGCAAAGCAATTTTTGACAAGCTTCGTCTACCATTTTTGTTGCTGATTCTTTGTTGTCGGCATCCATCCAAAGGGTCATGTGTTTCCCAATGCGAACGTTGCTAATTTGACCTAGACCAAGGTTGCCCATGGCCGAAGTTACAGCTTTACCTTGTGGATCGAGTAATGCGTCCAATGGCATTACATCTACTTCTGCTTTGAATTTCATGATGATATTTTTTTGTAATGGGCCAATGACAGTACAATGTATTCGATTGTGACCACCATTGCGCATGCAAAAATAGATAAATCCAATAGTTCACAAGTGAGTAATGTCAAAGCAGCGGATAAAATTAATATCCACCTCATCTCTTGTCCTTTCCATACCAATCCGTGGAATTTTAAATTCAATAGGGGAAGGGTAGATACCATGAGTAGCGAGGTAAGCAGAACCAAACTCAATACTACTGAAGCAGGAATATTCACCACTTCATTCCATGAGTAACCAAGTATGGAAACCCAAATGATGGCGTTGGCAGGAACGGCTAAACCTTTAAAGTGTTCAACTTTAGAAGTATCCAAGTTGAAGCGTCCGAGTCGGTACGCAGCACCTACAGCAATAAGAAAGCTGAGGTATTTCAGCGGATGTCCTTCGATCATGTTAAAAGCCCACAAGGAGGGAACAACACCAAAAGACACTACATCGGCCAATGAATCCAATTGTCCGCCTAAAGCAGAGGAAACATTCAGTGCCCTGGCTACCAATCCGTCGAAAAAATCTAGAATGGCTGCCGTCATCACGAACGCAATGGATAGCATTGGATCATTTTGAACATGCAAAATGGCCATGCATCCACAAACCAGGTTTCCCATGGTTATCGCATTGGGAATCCAAGCTTTCATGGTTACAACGTCTGTTTCACTTCTACTTCTTCGAAGGCTTCGATGACATCACCAACTTGAATGTCATTGAATTTATCGATGTTCAATCCGCATTCATAACCTTTGGTAACGTCTTTCACATCGTCTTTGAATCGTTTCAATGAGCCCAGGTTTCCGGTGTACATAACAATTCCATCTCTGATGATACGAACCTTGTTGCTGCGGCTGATTTTTCCATCTTGAACAAAACAACCTGCAATGGTTCCCACTTTGGTGATTTTGAAAGTCTCACGAATCTCTGCTGTTCCAACCACTTTTTCTTCAATTTTGGCGGACAACATACCCTCCATGGCTTCTTTGATTTCCTCAATGGCCTTATAGATGATGCTGTATTGGCGAATTTGAATTTCTTCTGATTCAGCAAGTTTACGTGCACCTGTACTGGGACGAACTTGGAAACCAACAATGATAGCGTCTGATGCAGAGGCCAACAATACGTCACTTTCTGAGATTTGACCCACACCTTTGTGAACGATACTCACCTGTACTTTATCAGTAGACAATTTTTGTAAGCTATCCACCAATGCTTCAACCGATCCATCCACGTCACCTTTGACAATCAAATTTAATTCTTTGAAATCGCCCAAAGCAATTCGTCGACCGATTTCTTCAATGGTCAAATGTTTCTTGGTTCTGACACTCTGCTCACGCTGCAATTGTTGACGCTTGGTCGCAATTTCGCGCGCTTCTCTCTCATCTTCAAATACAAAGAATTTGTCACCTGCATTTGGAGCACCTTCAAAACCGAGGATGGAAACTGGGGTAGCGGGTCCAGCTTCTTCTATTTTTTGTCCGCGTTCATTGAACATGGCTCGGACGCGACCGCTCCATTGACCAGCCAGAATGGGATCACCAATGCGCATGGTACCGGATGAGACCAAACAGGTAGTCACATATCCACGTCCTTTGTCCAAAGACGCTTCAATGATGGTACCGTTGGCACGCTTGTTTGGATTGGCTTTCAAGTCGAGCATTTCAGCTTCTAGAACAACTTTTTCTAAAAGTTTATCAATGTTCAATCCTTTTTTCGCTGCTATTTCTTGTGATTGGAATTTACCGCCCCATTCTTCAACCAAGATGTTCATGGCTGAGAGTTGTTCTCTAATTTTGTCAGGGTTGGCTCCTTCTTTATCAATTTTATTGTAAGCAAAAATCATAGGGACACCAGCTGCTTGGGCATGAGAGATGGCCTCTTTGGTTTGCGGCATGACATTGTCGTCAGCGGCAATCACAATGATGGCCAAGTCTGTCACCTGCGCACCACGGGCGCGCATCGCGGTAAACGCTTCGTGACCGGGGGTATCGATGAATGTTATTTGTTTGCCTGTCGGTAATTTTACGCTATACGCTCCCATGTGCTGGGTAATTCCTCCGGCTTCGCCGGCTACAACATTGGCTTTACGAATGAAGTCAAGCAAGGATGTTTTACCATGGTCAACGTGACCCATGACCGTAACAACGGGAGGACGAGAAACCATGTCATCCTCAGTATCCTGCTCTTCAAATGAAGCCTCGGATACTTCAGCACTGACAAATTGGATTTCAAATCCAAATTCCTCAGCGATGATTTGAATGGTTTCAGCATCCAATCGCTGATTGATGGAGGCAAAAATCCCAAGCTGCATGCAAGCTGCAATGATTTCGGTGGGTTGACGATTCATCATCGTGGCCAATTCCGATACCGTTACAAACTCAGTAAGTTTTAGGATTAAATTTTCTGCTTGTTCGCGAATCTTTCTTTCCTCATGTTTTCTAGCAACATTATCCCGTTTATCACGACGGTTTTTAGAAGCTTTGGATTTTCCTTGACCACCAAGACGCGCAAGGGTTTCACGAATCTTGTTCTGAATGTCTTGCTCACTCAACTCAGCCTTTGGGGCTGCCGCTTGACCGGGTTGACCGGGTCTGGGTTTATTTTGATTGCGCTTGTCTATCTCTTGCTGTCGGTTGATGTCTACCTTAGAAACACGTTTGCGTTTGCGTTTTTCTTTGTTGTCATCAACTTTTTGCTCAGGCTTTTTCTTTTCCTGTTCAACGGGCAAAACAATGTGTCCCATGACTTTGGGCCCAGTTAATTTTTCCACATTAACGCGAATCAGCTCCTTCTCTTCCGGTTGAACGGGCTGAGGGGTTTCTGCAGGAGTTGCTTCAACGGGGGCAATATCCGCTGCAGGTGTTGGTGACGTTTCTTTCGAGGCTGAAGTATTTGCGTCTTCTTGGGATTTCTTCCCTTTTTTCGCGGTGGGTGCAGGTTCTGCGGCAACCTCTTTTTTCTTTTTACCTTTTCCCTGAATGGCAGATAAATCAATTTTTCCAACGATTTTTACTTCATTGGGCGCATCCGCTTTTTCAGCAACCGGCTCAATGGTAGGAGCATTGGAAACTGCGGTTTCCTCTTTGGTTTCTGATACAACTTCAGTTTTTGTTTCAACCTCTTCCTCTGGCTTGGGATCGGGTCTTTTTCTTTTGAATTGAGAAAGATCAATTTCAGAAATCTCCTCTTCCTGCTGATCAGATTTCTTTTTTGAATCTTGAATGGTAACCGTCTCTCTGGACTCCTTGATTTTGGTGGCTACCGCTTTGGTTTTTTCTTTCGCAATTTGGTCACCTGCAAATTCAGCAAGCAACATATCAAATACCTCAGCCTCTATTTTGGCCATTGGATTGCTATCGATGGAGACGCCCTTTTTGGCTAAAAACTCCACGATGGTATCCTTACTCACGTTGAGTTGAGTAGCGGCTTTCCCTAATCGTTGTGGTCCCTTTGTTTCTGACATTTTATTGTAATTTAATGTAACTTATCTTTCACCTCGTTCTTCTTTTTTTGAATCTTGTTGAGTGTCAATTATTCGAACTCTGCACGCAAGATTCCCAAAACTTCGTCAATGGTTTCCTCTTCCAGGTCAGTACGTCTAACCAATTCCTCTTTGGATAAATCCAACACGGAACGAGCGGTATCACAGCCAACTGACTTCAACTCATCAATGATCCAGCTGTCGATTTCATCTGCAAATTCTTCCAAATCCACGTCATCCAAATCGGTATCTGTTTCGCGATAAACATCAATTTCAAATCCGCACAAGCGGCCGGCTAGACGGATATTGTGTCCACCTTTACCAATGGCCAATGAAACTTGATCGGGTTTTAGGAAAACGTCTGCCTTTTTGTTTTCCTTATCCAAAGTAATCGAACTAATTTTTGCAGGTGCCAATGCACGGCTAATCAACAATTGCTCATTGGTGGTGTATTGAATCACATCAATGTTCTCGTTGCGCAATTCGCGCACGATGCCATGAATTCTTGATCCCTTCATACCCACACATGCTCCCACTGGGTCAATGCGGTCGTCGTAACTTTCAACAGCCACTTTTGCTCTCTCTCCTGGTTCACGAACAATATTCTTGATGGTGATTAGGCCATCAAAAACTTCTGGAACTTCTTGTTCAAAAAGCTTCTCCAAAAATTCTGGAGCAGTTCTGCTCAAAATGATCTGTGGTGTATTTCCGCGCATTTCAACTTTTGATACTACAGCGCGAAGGGTGTCTCCTTTCTTATAAAAGTCTGCAGGAATTTGTTGTTCCTTGGGCAGCAACAATTCATTGTTCTCATCGTCCAAAACCAAAATCTCTTTCTTCCAAACTTGGTAAACCTCACCAGAGATAATTTCTCCAACACGTTCACGGTATTTTTGGTAGATGTGATCCTTCTCCATTTCGATGATGCGAGAAGTGAGTGTTTGGCGCATGGCCAGAATGTTGCGTCTTCCAAAATCTTCGATTTTGATTTCCTCAATCAATTCTTCTCCTACCTCCAAGTCGGACACAACTTTCTGTGCCATGGAGACTTCGATTTGCGCCACTTCATCGTCCAATTCTCCGTCAGGAACAACTTCGCGGGTTCTCCAGATTTCCAAGTCACCACGCTCTGCGTTGATGATGATGTCAAATCCATCATCCGCTCCCCAGCGCTTGATAATCATGTTTCTAAATACATCAGCCAAAATGTTGGTGATGGTTTCGCGATCGATATTCTTGAATTCTCTGAATTCACCGAATGATTCTAAAAGGTTAACTCCTTTCATGGGTTATGGGGTTATTATTTGAAGCTAATTTTAATTATGGTTTCTTTTATTTCGTTGTAGGGCAGTACAATATTTTTTTCTACCCATTTTTTGTTTTTTTTACCAGGAACTGTTTCTTTTTCCTTGTATTGAACCTTGATGTTTTCTTCGTTGGCTTCGAGCAATTGGCCTTCTAATTTTTGTCCATCCAATGTTTTGATGGCCACTTCTCTTCCGACGTTTTTAAAATATTGTCTTTTGACCACCAAAGGTTTTCCTACTCCAGGAGAGGAAACCTCCAATGAGAAATCCTCCACTTCACGGTCCAGAGCGCCCTCTACCGCACGACTTACTTTTTTGCAGTCATCAATGCTTAGTCCGCTATCGCGATCCACAAGCACCTCAATGGCATTTCCTACATTGACATGAATGGAGACGATGAATAGGTCGGTATCCACTGTAAGTGGCTGAACCAAATCTGTTATTTGTGCTACAGTTATCATAGTATTCAAAACAAAGAGGGGCTTCCACCCCTCCTTAGCTTTACTCGTTTACGCTGCAAATATAGGACAAGACAATGCCTTGCACAAAATTTATTTCATCCTACTTCCATTGGACTTGGTGGATGAGCTCATCCATGTCGCGTTCAATGTATTGATACACTGGAGCAATGGAGTCCGGATTGGGTGCGGTTTCAAAATATAACGCGCACCTGAGATAGTGTGCCGTGCTGTCGGTAACAAAAAACTGCAGTGGTGATGCTGCTTCACCCTCAATGCGGTAGCGAATGCCGAAAACTTTTCTTCCCTCTTCTTCAATCAACGACTTTTCAATAGCGCTGGCTTTCATCTCGTGCTTGGCAGCAAAGGAGTACGCGTCAACAACCAAGTCATTGATGTTGTTATTCACTGGTAAATAGGTGCAGTGAATGCGTGCTTTTAATTTTGGATAAAAAATATTGAATCGACAAGAGTCGTTGAGTCCTTTGTCCAATAGTTCAATGGTAGCAAATTGCGAAACAGGAATGGTAAAAGGGCATTGCGATTCATACGTCCGATATTGCGGTTGGGGCAATGCTATTCTGAAATATCCAATGGGTTTTGGGAAGGTAGTTTCAGGCGTCCTGAGCAAAAAAACATAAACAACAATGCCGAGAATGAGCAATAGGGTTGAAAGGATGAATAACTTTCTCATGCCATATTTTTTTGAACCTTTACACGATCCAACCTCCGGTGATTGGCGGTTTCAATGGTGAAGGTGTAGTGATGAAACTCCAGTTTTTCTCCCTTTTGAGGAACACGTCCGAGTATCTCGATGATGAGCCCCGCCAATGTGGAGCTGTCCCCTTTGGCTTCTTCGAACAAATGCTCATCCACTTTGAAGACGCGATAAAAATCCACCAATGAGATCTTGCCTTCAAACAAATAGGTCTCTTCATCAATGATAGAATATTTCAAGTCGTCTACATCAAATTCATCTTGAATGTCACCCACAATTTCTTCGATGACATCTTCCAATGTGACGATACCAGACAATCCTCCATACTCGTCTACAACCATAGCAATGTGCTTGCGGTCTTTTCTGAAATCGGCCAGAAGGTCATCGATTTTTTTGGTTTCTGGAACAAACTTCCCTGGACGGATGACACCGTGCCAATCAAAAGTGGGGTTGTCAATATGGGGAAGTAAATCTTTGATGTGTAAAACACCCCTGATGTCATCGATGTTCTGCTTGCATACGGGCCATCTTGAGTACCCTTTTTCACGGATTTGTCGCATGATTTCATTCATGTCCCATCCGTCGTTCAACATGGCCAAATCGGTTCGTGGAGTCATGATTTGACTAACGTTTTTTTCTCCAAAGGTGACGATACCCTCTAAGATTTTTCGTTCCTCAGGAGAGCGCATTTCATTCTGCGTCAAAGCCAAGGCGTGGCCCAGCTCGTTAACACTGATGGTTTCAACTCTGGATTTGATATTTTTTTGTAACAGGTTTCCTGCGCGAATGAGCAACCAGCTTAGCGGTGAGCAGAGGCGTTGCAACACATTTAAAGGCCCCACCATGATGGAAGCAATTTGCAGGTTGTTCGAGGTGGCGTATACTTTTGGTATGACCTCTCCGAACATGACAATGACAAAAGTGACCAGTACCACGTGGATAATGGTAGCCATGAGTGGACTGAACATTTCTGGTGGAAACCACAATTCCATCAATGACGTGGAAAGCAATACAATGGCAATATTCACGGCATTGTTGGTGATGAGGATGGTTGCCAAAATACTTCTGGTGGCTTTTTCTTTGTCTGGAGTTGAAGTGAGTTGTTGTATTTTAAGCAGTGCACCTTTGTCTGCTTCATCAATTTTTTTTCGTTGTTCTGGTGTAAAGGAAAACAGGGCTACTTCACTGCTCGATATTGCGGCTGAACAGAGCAAAAGCAACAGCACCACGACAATTGTCATGGGGCTGTTGATTTGCAGAATAATAAATCCTAAATGAAACGGGTCACTCATGATTAAAAGGGTAAGTCATCATCAGCAGTTTCAGTGGACATGGCTGGTGCCGCTGGCATGGGCTCATTGAGGGCCATGGGTTGACTACTGGGATTTTCTAGGGTCTTGGGAGAAAGCATCGTAAACTCTTCAACGTAAATTTCGGTAATGTACTTGGTTTCGTTGTTCACCTGATAGCTGCGGTTTCTGATTTTGCCTTCAACGTACACCTTCATTCCTTTTTTCAAATACTGTTCGCCCAACTCAGCCAGAGCCGCGCGTCGGATGACAATGTTGTGCCAATCCGTAATGGAAGTGCGTTCACCTGTTTTGGCATCTTTCCAAGATTCTGTTGTCGCCAGAGGAAAAGAGAGAATTTTCCCGCCGTTTTCAAAAGATCTCAATTCTGGATCCTTGCCGATGTTTCCGACAAGCATCACTTTGTTTACTGTTCCTGACATAAAAATTTGTTTTAAGATTTCGAGGGCAAAACTATGGGTGTGGTTGGGTGATTTACAAGGTTCATATAAGGCTCTATAAATGGCCTTTATGTGTCAAAAATTTTTCAAAAACCCTCGGAAAACCCAATTCCTTCGCTTCTTCGTTCGAAATCCATTGACCAAATTTATGTTCATTTTTTGGCATAACATCCAACAAATTGGAAAAGATATACACGTGCATTTTTCGGTGCGTCAGCAAATGAATGATGGGTTGTGGTGTTTCTAATGCCCATGCTGTTTGGGTTTCAAATTTTGAATTGAGTTGTGCTAGGATGTCATCTAGGGGTTGTTCTTGGTCAAAAGTGAGAAAAGGAAGGGTATACAAATTCCCCCAAATGCCTTGCTCAGGGCGCTTTTCAACCAATATTTTTTGATTGGCGTTAGTTATGAGGGCAGCATACAAATATTGGGGAGTGGATTTTGTTTTTTTCTCTTTGACCGGGATGGTGTTTACCCAATCATTTTGATAGGCCTGACATTCCTCCATCAATGGACAAAAGGCGCAAAGCGGTTTTTTGGGTGTACAGAGCATTGCGCCAAACTCCATACTGGCCTGATTGAAGAGGTGTGGTGAAGCAAATGGGATCCATTCATCCAGTAAGGTTTGGATGTTTTTTTTGGTGTTGTTGAGGTCGATGGGGTCTTTGGATCCCAAATAACGCGAGACCCAACGCAGCACGTTTCCGTCCACTGCAGCTTTGGGAAAGTCAAAAGCAAAAGAGGATACAGCTGCGGCGGTATAGGGCCCAACACCGGGAAGGGTCAACCATTCTTCGTATGTTGTTGGGAATAGACCTCCGTGTTCCCCTACAATTTTTTTGGCTGCCAATTGAAGATTTCTGGCGCGTGAGTAATACCCCAATCCTTGCCATACCCTGAAAAGTTGGTCCTCGGGTGCATGGGCCAAGTCCTGAACGGTTGGGAACTGTTCCAAAAGTCGGTGGTAGTAGGTCATTCCTTGCTGAACGCGGGTTTGTTGAAGTATGATTTCCGAGATCCAAATAGCATAGGGGTCTTTTGTATCGCGCCATGGAAGAGGTCTTTTGTTGTCCAAATACCACGGAATAACGAGTTGAACAAAGGACGGAATGGCTGTTTTTTTCATTTTCACAAAAGTCGATACAAAAATTGGTAAACTATACATATATTTGCAACCCCTAAAAAAACTGATATTCACCTTTTTAGAAAGAAACGATGACGAAAGCAGATATAGTGACAGAGATTTCCAACAAAACTGGGATTGATAAGAATGACGTGTTGGCGATTGTGGAAGGTTTTATGACCACACTCAAGAACTCGATGGAAAAAGGTGAGAATGTGTATTTGAGAGGCTTTGGGAGCTTTATTGTGAAGAGAAGAGCGGAGAAGTTGGGAAGAAATATCTTGGCAAAAACCACGGTAACCATCCCTGCGCATTATGTGCCATCTTTTAAACCTTCCAAAGAGTTTGTAGACGCAGTGAAGGAGAAAGTTAAAGTGGCTCAGAATGGATAAAAAATGGCTCAAACCCGCTTTGGTTGTAGGACTGGGTTTGGTGCTAATGGTTCTTTTTTTATGGATGCCTCGTAAACCTAGTACGGATGAGGCGCAACAAAACATGCCTGCCTTGTCTTCAGAGGAGTCAAGGTTGCAACAAGCCATTGAATTGGTGAATGGGCCCAACCCCATGCAGGGCATTATGATGTTGCGAGAGATTGTGGCCAAAGACACCAACAATGTGGAGGCACATTACTGGTTGGGCGTATTTGCTGTTCAATCGGGACAATACGACAAAGCGATTCCTCGCTTTGAAAAAGTGTTGCGATTGGAACCGAATTATATCAACGCCTACATGGATTTGGGCGCGGTGTATAAGGAGTTGGGAGAAAAAGAAAAGGCGCTGACTTTGTTTGAAAGTGCAGTGCAGAAAGATAGTTCCAATGTTTATGCTTTGTTTTTCTCAGGAGAAACTTCAGCGGATGTTGGACAGAATGACAAAGCAAAAAAGTATTATACTCAATTGCTGAGACACACCGCAGATACCGCAGTAGTGGTTCGTGTGAAAGAAAGAATTGAGAAATTGAAATAAAATATTAACGTTTAAAATTTAGAAAACATGCCTTGCGGTAAAAAAAGAAAACGCCATAAGATGGCTACTCACAAGCGTAAAAAGCGTTTGAGAAAGAATCGTCACAAAAAGAAAGTTCGCTAGTTTGGTGGGGCCTAGCCCCGCTTAGTGAATACCATTGTCGGAGCAGATACTCTCTGCTCTGACCAATTGTGTTTAATTGTGAATGTTGAATTAGTTATAAGTAAGTCACCCAAAGGGGTTCAGCTTGCTGTGCTGCAAGATCGCCAACTGGTGGAATTGCATCACGAAGATGCTACACAGAATTATGCTGTGGGTGACATCTATTTGGGAAAGGTGCGCAAAATGGTTCCCCACCTCAACGCTGCTTTTGTTGAGGTAGGGCATGAGCGAGACGCTTTCCTTCATTACTTGGATTTGGGACCGCATTACGCCACGACCAATCAGTTTGTTCGTGGAGTGTTGGCGGGTCAAGTTCAATCTGGTCATTTGTCTACCATCAAAATGTTGCCTGAAATTCCTAAGGATGGCGGCATCAAAGACCAAGTCGGTCAGTCCAATCTCATTTTGGTTCAGGTAGCCAAGGAGCCGATTTCAAACAAGGGTCCTCGGATTACTTGTGAAATCACTCTGGCAGGTAGATATCTTGTTTTGGTCCCTTTTTCCAACAAAGTATCATTGTCAAGTCGCATTGAGGACGACAAAGAGCGCGATCGTTTGCGCAAATTGATTCAAAACATCCGTCCAGCCAACTTTGGGGTCATTATTCGCACCCAAGCTGTCGAGACCACAGTTCAAGAATTGGATCAGGATTTATCCGAGTTGGTGAAACGTTGGGAGGACATGGTAAAAACCCTACCCAGGGCAAAAGCACCTCAGAAAATTTTGGGTGAGCTGGACAAGACTTCAGCGGTATTAAGGGATATATTGAGCGATAAGTTTACCGCTATTCATGTCAATGATTCCGGATTGGCTACGTCAGTCAAAACCTACTTGGATTCCCATGCTCCTGAGCTGAAGGATATTGTCAAAGAACACAAAGTAGATGATTTGTTTGATGCCTTCAATATTCATCGTCAAATCAAATCTTCTTTCGCCAAACAAGTCAACCTGAAAAGTGGCGCTTACTTGATTGTTGAGCACACAGAGGCGATGCATGTCATCGATGTGAACAGCGGAAACCGCAAGCAGGCGTCTGTTAAAGATCAGGAAGAAAATGCCTTGCAAACCAACATGGAATGTGCTGCTGAAGTAGCGCGATTGTTGCGTCTGCGTGACATGGGTGGTATCATCTGCGTCGATTTTATTGACATGCAGAACAAGGACAATCAGAAAAAGCTGCATGATGCTTTGCGCGATGCGATGAAAACTGACAAGGCCAAGCACAACGTGTTAGCGCCTAGTCGATTTGGTGTGGTAGAGATTACCAGAGAACGGGTTAAGCCTGTCACACAAGTTAAGACAACAGAGAAGTGTCCAAGCTGTCACGGAAAAGGAACTGTTGAGGCTTCTGTCTTGTTTACGGACCAATTGGAAAACCAAATCAGAATGGTGGCCCAAGAGTACAAACACAAATACGTTTTGATGGTGGTCAATCCTTTGGTAGAGGCTTACATCAATCAAGGTTGGTTTTGGAAAACACTCCGCACCCAGTGGCAAAAGAAATACGGAATCAAAATCAAAGTCGAAGGTTCTACATCAGCAGAACTGTTAGAAGTGCATTATTTTGATGCACAGGGAGAGGAAATCAAATGGTCCTAACGCGATAAATAGCGGTAGAGCATTACTCCCAAAGCCAATAAAAACATTATGAGTGAAATGCGGTTGATGCCATGCATGAACTTGAGGTTGGTGTCGTGGTTAGACTTCTTGAACCAAGTCATTGGATTCATGTAGTGCATGATTTTCTGAATGATCATGCCGTAAAGATGCAGAAAAAATCTTTACACAATGTTTTTCCCATTCAGAACTTGTAGGACTGGAAAAAATTGTTGGGGATTTTGATCCCCAATTCATCAAGGATTATTAAATGTCCAAATGCGCAATGACCGAAATTTCTACCTTACAATCGCGGGGCAATTGCGAAACTTGAACAGCCTCTCTTGCAGGTGGAATTTCTCCCACATATTTTCCGTAAACCTCATTGATCTTTCCGTAGTGAGCCATGTCCTTCATAAAGATGCTGGCCTTGACTACATGATTCCAATTCATGCCGGCCGCCGCCAACAAAGCGGCAATGTTTTGCATCACACGCTCCGTTTCTTCTTCAACGGGCAATGGTTCGTATACCTGAGCAATGGGATCCATGGCGATTTGACCAGAGATGAACAATAAGTTTCCAACTTGGATGGCAGGGCTATAGGGCGCAATGGGTTTGGGTGCTCCCGTTGTATGAATGGCTGTCTTTTTCATGTAGTTTTGCAATTGGAGTGCAAGATGCGAATAATTTTAATTGACAACTACGATTCTTTTACCTACAACATCGTTCATTACTTGGAACAGTTGGGGGTAAAATTGGAGGTGGTCATGAATGATGCCGATGTCATGCCGGAGTGGGAGAATTTTGATGCTGTGGTGATTTCACCTGGTCCGGGATTGCCCAAAAAATCAGGATTTTTATTAGATTGGCTGAGCGCTATACCAAAGGACAAATCCGTTTTGGGGGTATGCTTGGGTTTGCAATCATTGGTGGTGCATACTGGAGGAGAATTATTGAATTTGCCCTCACCTCTGCACGGTCAAAAGGGTTTTATCCATCAAATCCATTCGGGGTGTATTTGGTCAGAGATCAAAACGCCCATTGCCATTGGGCATTATCATTCTTGGGTGGCCAATCTTGAAAAACTCCCTGATTGCTGGGACATTGTGTCCAAAGATGAGCAAGGGTATATCATGGCCATTGCACACAAGGAGTGGCCTTGGTTCGCGGTTCAATTTCATCCTGAATCCATTTTGTCTGAACAAGGAATTTTATGGTTTGATTTGTGGCTTCGCCATGGTGTAAACAGAAAATCTATAACTTAGCCTCATGCGAAAAATACGTTTGTTTCTTTTTTTCTCCGTGTTGTTTTTTATGACAACATCGATGGTATCACCACCGGGTTCATTTCGCATTGCGGTAATGAAGTACAAGGGAGGTGGGGATTGGTATGCCAATCCAACAGCTGTGCCCAATTTGGTCAAGTTTGTCAACGCGCAATTGAAAACAAAGATTGATGAGAATGTGGCGCAAGTGGATGTGGGGAGCTCAGAGATTTTTGATTATCCTTTTGTTCACATGACAGGACACGGCAACGTTGTTTTTTCTTCGGATGATTCTCAGAATTTGAGGACCTATGTGATGGCGGGTGGATTTTTGCACATCTCTGATAATTATGGAATGGACATGTTTGTGCGTCGTGAAATGAAAAAAGTTTTTCCTGAGTTGGAATGGATCGAAGTTCCATTTGACCACCCCATTTATCATGGTAAGTTTGAATTTAAGAATGGACTCCCAAAAATTCATGAGCACGACGGCAAGAATCCCAAGGGGTTGGGGCTTTTTTGGGAGGGAAGATTGGTATGTTTTTATGATTTTGAATGTGACTTGGGCGACGGTTGGGAGGATACGCAAGTGCACAATGACAGCGAGGAGAATCGTCAAAAAGCATTGCGAATGGGTTCCAATTTGATTCAATATGCCTTTACCGGACAACCTTGATTGGGAGGTAAAAGAGTTGTTGGATGAGGCCATTGATCGCTACAATCGCCTTTCCTTCATTGAACTCGACCCCATCTCCATTCCTCATCGCTTCAAGAAGAAGCAAGACATCGAAGTGAGTGGCTTGATCACAGCACTCGTTTCATGGGGCAATAGAAAAGCCATACTTCAAACGACCTCACAATGGATGGAGATGATGGATAATGAACCTTTTTCTTTTGTTCAATCTGCCAGTGTTTCTGAAATAAAAACATTGTCAAAAAAAATTTACCGCACCTTCCAATCAACAGACATGGAAGATTTGATTTGTGCATTGCGTGGAGTATTCGCCGAGCATGAAAGTCTTGAAGAATTGTTTTTACCAGGGTTTTATCAGGGTGGATCCAAGGAAGGCATCTTGCATTTCAGAAAAGCCATTTTATCTTTTTTGCATCAACCCCGTTTTGAGAAGCACATCGCCAATCCCGCTCAGAATGGTGCAGCCAAGCGCATCAATATGTTTTTGCGCTGGATGGTTCGTAAAGATGATCGAAAAGTAGATTTTGGTATATGGAACAACATTCCCATGTCTCAATTGTCACTTCCATTGGACGTGCATACCGGAAACATCGCGAGAAAATTGGGCATTTTAGAACGGAAACAAGATGATTGGAAGGCGGTTCAGGAATTGGATGAGGTACTGAGAAGATGGCGTCCCCAAGACCCTGTTGCCTATGATTTTGCCCTTTTTGGAATGGGAGTGGAGGGAATTTTTAATGATTAGGAACAGAAGGGTGCATTTTTGTTGGGTTTCTACCTTTTTTTTACGATATTCGCAGACCTTAAAAATGTTTTGTTATGGCAATGATTGAGAAAATTAGAAGGCAAGGATGGTTGGTACTCGTAATGGTGGGTGTCGGAATTGTCGGCTATTTGATTCCTTATGATGCGGTGATGGCCCTCTTTGGAAAGGGCGCAAAAGACGCCGGAGAAATTGATGGAGAGACCATCGACGCAGCTGCATGGCAGCAAGCTGTTGAAAAGCAACGTGTGTTGTTCAATTACACTTCCAATGAAAGTGCTTTGTCCAACGACACTTGGAATACTTTAACAGAGGAGCGCTTGTACGCCGATGAGTTGGGTGCAATGGGCATTGAAGTTTCCGACGAAGAGTTGGACGAGGTTTTGTTCGGAAAATATCTTTCGCCTTTTGTAAAAAGCACCATCTACGGTGGAAAGGATTCCACCTCCATGAAGGAGCAGATGCGTCAGCGTTTTGAGACTTTTGATCCACGTGATCCGACATGGACCATGGAAAAGGCCGAAATGTGGAAGGAGTTTGTTCGTTACAAGCGTAAAAAAGAGAAGTATGACAACATGATTAAATTGGGTGCTTATGCCAATAATTTGGATGCAAAATGGGCGTTCAAGGCAGGTTCTACCAAGACAGCCGTTGATTTTGTTGCCAAAACTTACATGGAAATTCCTGATTCCACAGTGGCTGTATCTGATGATGATATTCGTTCCTACTACAATAAGCACAAAGCAGATCGCGAATACAAGCAAGAGCGCAGCAGAAGTTTGGAATATGTGAGCATTGCTATTCAGGCTACAGAACAAGATTTGGCGAGCATCAGAACCAAGATGGACGGCATGGTTCGCGATTTTAGAATGGCGAAAAATGATTCTGCTTTTGCCGCGACAGCAGCAGCCACTCCAGGCATGGCAAAAGTGAAATATGTCCCTGGTTCCATGATGGAGCCTTTCAATGGCCAGATTTTGAACGATTCAGTGGGCAAAGTCATTGGTCCACTCGTTGACGCAGGTGCGATGAAGTTGGTAAAAATTTCTAAGCGTGTTTCAGAGATTGACAGTGTTCAAGCCCGTCACATTCTGATTCAAGATCAAACTCCGAAAGGAAAGGCCAAGGCAGATTCAATCATGAACGTGATCAAGGCGAAGAAGAATTTCGCTGAAATGGCCAAGCAATTTGGTTCTGATGGAACCAAAGACAAAGGTGGAGACTTGGGAATGTTTGCACGTGGTGCGATGGTTCCCGATTTTGAAAAGCCTTGCTTCAATGGAACCGTTGGGCAGTTGCAAGTGGTGAAGACTCAGTTCGGATACCACGTGGTGGAAGTTACCAAAAAGAATGCGCCCAAGTTGAATACCTACATTGCGGTTGTGGATCAATCGCAAGAGCCCAGTCCGGCCACACGCAAAGAGGCTTTCAACAAGATGCGCGAGTTGACCATCAATGCCAAGGATACAGCCTCTTTCCGTGCACAAGTGAAGACGTTGTATCCCAATGCAACCATCATTTCGGCTCCCATGATTATGCCCAATGCCCAAAGCGTTTCAGGTATTCCAAAGGCAGAGTCGATCGTATCTTGGGCCTATGACGCAGAAATCAACGAAATTTCTCAACCATTCTTGGTCGAGAACAATTGGGTGGTTGCGGTGTTAACTGAAATCAGAGAGCGTGGTGTACCTGCCTTTGAGAATGTGAAGGATGCGATGAAGATTAAGGTAATCAAGGAAAAGAAGGGAGCCATGTTAGCAGAGAAAATGAAGGGTTCGTCTTTGCAAGCCATCGCTGCATCTAATCAGACGGTGGTGAAGCATTCAGAGTTGTTGTGGAGAAACAGCAACTTGCCTGAGGCTGGCGTGGGTGAGCAAGAGTTTGCTTTGATTGGTAAGTGTTTCGGAATGGCCAAAGGTCAGGTGTCTGAGCCCATCATTGGTGAAGGTGCTGTCTACGTTGTTCAAAAAACAGCAGAGACAACGGATGCCCAAAGTATGGATGGATACAAGAATGAGAAGCGCATGTTGCAGCAAAATGCAAAAGCTTCTATGGCGGGTCGTGTCTTTGGTGCCTACCGTGAGGCCGCTGATATCGATGATCGTCGTTTTATCAATGAGTAATCAAGAAATTGTTTAATGGAAAAGGGTCGCTTGTGCGGCCCTTTTTTTTTGGACCCAATCCGGCTATCCGTTACAAGTCCTCGGGACGCACCGCGTCCCTGTGGGCTTTCCACTACTATCCGGGGTAGGGGTCTGTTGAAGTGCTCAACCAAGAGCTATCACCATAACTTAAAAAACGGTAATCATTGTCCAATGCGCTTTGGTAAATCCTTTTCCAATCCTCGCCGACAATGGCGTGAACCAAGAGCAATAAGGTGCTCTTGGGTTGGTGGAAATTGGTGATTAATGCTTGAATGGTTTTAATGGTGTATCCGGGCCCAATGATGATTTGGGTTGTGCCAGCAACCACATCAAGGCCAAGCTCTGTTGCTTTTTGATACAAATATTCCAGGTTCTCGATAAAACTGTTTTCTGGCATTTCTTGATAGGGACTCCATTGGCCCAGGTGAAACAATCCATGTTCATCAGGTACTGCACGTTCATTGCCGAGCCAATAGAGGCTTTCCAAAGTGCGCAATGCTGTCGTGCCCACGACGATGGTTCGGTGGCCTTGTTTTAGTTTCTCCATCCATTGGACGATGAATGCAAGGCTCACTTCAAAATACTCGGCATGCATTTCGTGCTTGCTGAGTGTATCTGCACTGACCGGCTTGAACGTTCCCGCCCCAACGTGCAAAGTGAGTTGACCTTGCGTCACACCCTTATCCAACAGGCTTTGAATCACTCCTTGGTCAAAATGCAAGGAAGCGGTTGGCGCAGCCACAGATCCCTCCCATTGGGCAAAAAGCGTCTGATATCTGTCGTAATCTTCTTCTTCCGTTTCTCGATTCAAATAGGGTGGTATGGGCAATTCACCAATCGCATCCAGGACCTCACTAAATTGACCTACATCCCATTTCCATTCAATGACAAAGCCCTGGTCACCCCGATGCAAACAGATCACTTCTACGGTTCCGCTTTGACCATTTAAAGTGTATGACTTAAACAAAGAGCCCTCTTTCCATTTCTTGGCTCCACCGACAAAACATTTCCATGTGCAATGGTCGCGCGAAGTGAGCGCAGTGGTGTAATCCATGTCCATCGGTTCCAAGCAGAAAATCTCAATGATTCCTCCTGTGGATTTTTGAAAATGTATTCGAGCTGGAATGACTTTGGTATTGTTGACCACCCAAAAATCATTGGGTTGAAACAGATCAACAATATCCCTGAAATTCAAATGGGAGATTGCTCCGTTTTTATAATACAACAACTTACTATCACTCCTGTTGGCAAGCGGATGAACGGCAATGCGTTCATCGGGTAAAGGGTAATCAAATTCTGATATCGATAGTTCTTGAATCTTTTTCACGATGCGAATCTACTACAAGGAATTGTGCATCTTTGCCAAATGAAGCGTACTTTTTTTAATTTAGTTTTCGTCCTTAGCCATTGGGTTGTTCAAGCACAAGAATGGGAAGGGATTTGGTATGCCAGAATGGAAATTTCCGGATCATCATTCCCTTTGGAGATGCACTGGAATGCGAACCAAGATCAACAGTATTTACTGTATAGCAGAGAGCAAACTAAAAAGCCTTTGTCCATGACTGTCCATGAGGCCAAGAAAGGAAAAATACACTGGGAGATTCCAAGAATTAAAGCCCAATACGAGGGAGAATTCAACCCAGATTGTCAGTGCATTAGAGGTAGGCTGCAACAATCCGATTTTGAACTTCCTTTGGACTGGTATCATCAACCCATAGTGGATGAAAATCCAGTTGCCGTCAAACAAAAACCACAAACACCGGTTCCTCCTTTTCCTTATCCAACCGAGGTGATTGATTTTTTGTCTTTTGATACAAAAGGAAATTCGATTTCCATGCAAGGCACATTGAGCATTCCCAATGGTGAAGGACCTTTTCCTTGCTTGGTGATGATTACAGGTAGCGGTCCACAGGACAGAGATGAAAGCTTGATGGGACACAAGCCATTCGCGGTGATTGCCCATGAATTGGCACAAAAAGGTTGGGCTACTTTTCGTTATGATGAACGAGGCGTGGGCAAATCAACAGGTGAATTTGATAAGGCAACTTCGGCAGATTTTGCTGATGATGCTTACCGGGCTTTGTTAACCGCGCGATTGCATGCCAAGATCAATCCCAATCGCGTTGGTTTATTGGGTCACAGCGAAGGTGGTTTGGTGTCGCCCATGGTTGCGGCAGCGCATCCCAATGAGGTGTACTGCATCGTCTCACTCGCGGGTCCCGGGGTGAGTGGTCAAGAAGTATTGGTCAAGCAGAGCGCGGAAATCAGCATAGCAGAAGGAAAGAGTAAAGAAGACGCATCGGTGGATGCTGATTTCGTGCGTGGGTTGTGTGAGGTGATTACCCAATCTAAAGACTCTACAGAAGTTGCGGCAGGCATCCGCAATAGGGTCGCTACGGACAGTCCGGATGATCACAATGACGCCACCATCGAAGGGGAGAATTTATTTGAACAATACAATCAACAGTTCAATACCGATTGGATGCGTTTTTTCATTGCCCATGATCCGCAAATCAATTGGCAAAAAGTACAATGTCCAACTTTGATCATGAATGGAGATTTGGATTGGCAAGTCAATGCGCAAGTCAATACCAAAGCCATCGCTCAAGCCTTGAGCGCACGTGGCATCCAAAATGATGTGGTCATCATGTCCAATCACAATCATCTTTTTCAATATACAGAGACGGGCAAGGTCAGCGAGTACGCGCAGTTGGAGGAAAGCTTTAGTCCGGAAAGCTTGACGGAGATTGTAGAATGGTTAAAGAAATTGCCCCAATAATTGGGCGCTGTGTTGTAAGTTTGAACAAGATTTATTCGCAATGAACGAGAAGATTTTAATCATCGGCGCATCTGGTCAGATAGGCATTGAGTTGACGGAACGTTTGCGCGCAGAATATGGAAAGGATGCTGTAGTGGCTTCAGATGTAAAGGCGACCACTGATGTGGATCCCATTCTTTTGGAAGGACCATACGAGGTGTTGAATATTTTGGACAAACAAGGATTGCATGCCGTTGTCAAAAAACACAACGTTAATCAAGTATACTTATTGGCCGCTTTGCTTTCCGCTACTGCCGAAAAAAATCCCGCCTTTGCTTGGGAATTGAACATGAACGGATTGTTCTATGTCTTGGACATGGCCAAGGAAGGTATTTTGAATAAGGTGTATTGGCCCAGCTCTATTGCTGTTTTTGGTCCATCTACCCCCAGGGTGATGACACCACAGGATACCATCATGGATCCCAATACGGTTTATGGCATCAGCAAATTGGCAGGAGAGCGTTGGTGCGATTATTACCATCAGAAATTCAACGTCGATGTGCGCAGCATTCGTTATCCTGGTTTGATTGGATACAAGAGTGCGCCAGGCGGTGGAACCACAGATTATGCCGTTGACATATTTTACAAAGCACTCCAAGAAGGAAGTTACACTTGCTTCTTGTCCGCGGATACCGCATTGCCCATGATGATGATGAGCGATGCGATACAAGCCACTGTTCAATTGATGCAAGCTGATCCTTCTCGTTTAACGGTTGGTGGTGCATACAATCTAGCTGGTATGTCTTTCACGCCCGCCTCATTGACGGCAGAGATTCAAAAACATTTGCCTTCTTTTACAACGCAATATGCGCCTGACTTCAGACAATCCATAGCTGATTCATGGCCTGGATCCATTGATGATAGTATGGCGCAGCGCGATTGGGATTGGAAAGCAGAATACGACACGCCAACATTGGTAGCCAAAATGTTGGAAGAAATTAAAAAGAAGATTTAGTGCGATATGAGCAAGGAATTATACATCTACAATAGCCTATCCCGAAACAAGGATTTGTTTCAGCCATTGAATGCACCCCACGTTGGTCTTTACGTTTGTGGCCCTACGGTTTATGCCAATGTGCATTTGGGCAATTGTAGAACTTTTATGTTTTTTGATGTGGTTTATCGTTACCTGACCCACCTGGGTTACAAGGTGCGTTATGTTCGCAACATCACCGATGTGGGACACATCACCTCCACCTTTGACGATGGGGTGGACCGCATTGGTCAACAGGCCCGATTGGAGCAATTGGAGCCCATGGAAATTGTCCAGAAGTACACCAATTATTTCCATGAAATGATGCGGGTGTTCAACAACCATTCTCCAAGCATTGAGCCCACTGCAACCGGTCACATGATTGAGCAGATTGAGATGATCAAGAAGATTTTGGATCAAGGTTTCGCCTATGAGGTCAATGGCAGCATTTATTTTGATGTGCAGGCATATCGAGCCAAATACCCATATGGGGAATTGAGCGGAAGAAATGTGGAGGAGTTGTATGAGAATACAAGAACATTGGATGGTCAGGACGAGAAGAAATTCTTTGCCGACTTTGCATTGTGGAAAGCAGCATCACCAGAGCACATCATGCGTTGGCCTTCTCCTTGGGGAGAAGGATTTCCCGGATGGCACTTGGAGTGTTCAGCCATGAGCACCAAATACCTCGGAGAGCAGTTTGACATACACGGAGGGGGAATGGACTTGAAGTTCCCGCACCATGAATCGGAAATCGCCCAGAACACAGCGTGCTGTGGAAAGGGCCCCGTGAAGTATTGGATGCACAGCAATATGTTGACCGTGAATGGACAGAAAATGTCCAAGTCGTTGGGCAACTCATTCTTGCCCCATGAATTGTTCGCAGGTGATCATCCATTGTTGGAGAAAGGATTTGGACCGCAAGTGGTTCGCTTCTTCATGATGCAAGCCCATTACCGTTCAACACTGGATTTTAGCAATGAAGCTTTGAGTGCAGCAGAGAAAGGATATGAGCGCATGATGGCGGCCTACAAGGCCATCGAGGAGTGCAAACCATCTACGCAAAGTGATGCGGATATCGATGCTTTGGAAGCCAGATGCTATGACGCGATGGGGGATGATTTTAATACGCCCATTTTGATTGCGGAATTGTTTGAAGCGGTTCGATTGATCAATGGTTGTAAGAATGGACAACAGGCCTTGACAGCAGATCAGTTATCGCAATTGAAAAAAATCATGACCCATTTCTTGATGGATGTGATGGGATTGCAAACGCCAGAATCAGCGAGCAATGTGGAACTTCCCAACATCATGATGGACGCAGTTTTTGAAGTGAGAAAAGGACTGAAAGAGAAAAAAGATTATGCGACAGCGGACATGTTGCGCGATGCGTTTTCATCAAGAAATATTGTTTTAAAGGACACCAAAGAAGGTGGTGAATGGACGTATGAAAAAAAATAGAATAGTTGCCATTGTATTATTGGCATTGATTGTTTTGTGGATTGTTTTACAATTTCTACCAAAAGGTGGAGGTGGTAGCAAAGTGCAACAGGAAAATGCACCCAAAGAGGAGGTTGCCTTGGT
>JACCDH010408278.1_pt1 | contig 51201 bp, 55 predicted proteins | sample 7442481 | NCBI WGS metagenome assembly JACCDH01 (sample SAMN15323433, study PRJNA562643) | freshwater metagenome | isolation source: river surface water | place: USA:Blue River Watershed | collected 2017-08-15
CAGCCTCAAGCAGGTGTTCGACGACCTTTTAACCAGTTCAACTCCCCTATACTCGGCCATTGGTAAGGTCCAACCCGATCGCTGGAACCCGCATGAATAATGGGTCCAGCTTATGGACACGTCCACAAGGCAACAGAGAAAAAAGAGAGAAATTCGGGTTCTGAGGTTAAAAACCGGAGAAATGTGACCTGCCGCGTCCACAAGGAAATTTCGCGGAAGCCCGCAAATACAGGGCTTGCCGGGCATGAAAAAGGGGGACAGAGAAAATCTGTCCCCCCCGCATATGGTGGTGCCTCGACACCACGCATCAAACAACACTCTCACGGCTCCTGATGGCTGCAAAAGGTTCGTCGATATTCTGCCGTAAACCCCGGTGACGTTTCCCGATAAACAGCGAAACCCTCAGCCGTACTCAACGCTCCCATGCCTATTTTCTAGGCAATCTGGGCAAAAAACCTCGACATCACAGTCCGCGCCATCAGCCAGGCTGAGCGGCATGCTGCAACACCTCAGTCGCCCACTGGTTCAAGCTTTTGCCCGCGGCCTGTGCAGCAACCAGTGCACGTCCATGGATCTCGGGCGTGACACGCAACAAGAGCTTGCCGGAGGCGGGCTTTTCAGGTTGGATGCCCTGCTCCTTGCAGTCAGCAAGGTAGTCCTTGATCGCAAGCTCAAACTCAGCGCGCAACTCGGCCACCGTCTCGCCATGGAAGCTGATGATGTTGCGAATGCCGAGAATGCGCCCAGCAAAAATGTTGTCGCGCTCGTCGTACTCGACCCGCGCGGTGTAACCCTTGTAAGTCATGGTGTTCATTGCTGTACTCCTGCACGTTCCAAAAATTCCCGGGCTTCCTCCACCTGATATCGCTTGGCTTCCTTGCCTGGATGTGGCCGATGACAGCGCCACTGCTCCCCATTGAGTTCGACCCTGACACGCGATCCTTCGCGCTCTACTACTAAGCCCCCGAGCGCCTTGATCAGCGCCTCGATGTCGGCGAACACAATTGACGCCGACGTCGGGCGAGTGAAGATCGCAGCAAGCGTCTTGCGGTGTTTGGTGTTCATTGGCAAATGCTATCATAAAACGATAGCAAATCAAGCCCTGCGGCGCGAAGTGGTCTCGAGCCGCGCTCGTATCAGAGCTGGCGCTCCCACGGCACCTTGCTTGAAAGAAGTCTCTCCAGTCCTGGATTCGGTTGTGCGGGCCGATCAAGCAAATTCAGAAACTCCTCGTACTTTTCTGTGGACAGCAAAAAGTACCGCCGATCGGCAAGGTCATCCTGTGCTTTTTGGCGGGCGATCTCTTCCTCAGTCGTTGCATCGACCACCTCAGGATTGATGCGCCCAATAGGTTCGTCCATGTCGATACTCAACCTGACGGTCCGCTCAGGTCGTTCGCGAACGACCCCCAACAGCGACACCTCAAGGCGCAGGACCCTCTTGATGGCTGAAACGATCGTGGAAATGTTTGACAGGGTTGGATTGCCAGATGCCGACAGCATCCGGTGTAGGCTTTTGACAGGCCTGTCGACCTCCTGGGCCAGGCGCTCAAAGCCCATGGTGGAATTGACCAAGTCTCGCAGCACAAGCTTGGCCGTGTCAGGCTCCCCGTCCAAAAACAGCGTGATCGCCTCACCGAACATCGCCCGTGCGAAATCCGGATCGCTTTGCATGCGCGCGTTCACCGTCGTTTTGAAATCTCTTGTAAGTGCCATTCGTCAATAGTAACTTATACGTGACTAATTTGCGAGCTGCGCTTGGCTTCCATGGCAAACAGCGCGTTCATGGAGGCCTGACAACACCTGCGGAAGGAAACCAACATGAACGGACGATGCATCTCCCAAACCGAACTGGCTCAGCGCTGGCAGCTCAGTGAATCAACCCTGGAGCGCTGGCGCGCCGAGGGCATTGGTCCACTTTTCCTGAAGCTCCGGGGCCAAGTGCGCTACCGGGACACCGACATCCTGGCCTACGAGGACCAAGCACTGCATGCTTCTACACGGTACCGCGCGGGCGCTGCCCCAAGTCATGCCGCTGATGCCCAATGAGGAACGCTGCTGCTTCCTGCTGGCCCGTGGCAGAAGTTGGCAGAGATTGCGGACGGTTGCGGAAGTCTCGCCTGCTCAACCGTACGCAGCTATCCCATTTCGACCATCAACACTGGTCACGAATCCGCAACTGCCCTCACTGGTACGCAGGGACCAGCGACCTTGCCCAAACCTACGCAGCCGCCCCCAACTCCCTTCTGGCTTGTACGCGGCGTTTCCGGCTCAATACAGCCACGTAGCGAGATTTGCTGCGCATCACCGTCAAGGAGTGAAATTCATGCAAACCCAAGCAACCCATGCCGAGCCCACCACCATGTTCAACGAGACCGAACTGGCAAGCCGCTGGAAGATCAGCGTGCGCACCCTGCAAGACTGGCGTCGGCGCAAAACCGGACCACGTTTCGTCAAGCTGCAAGGCTGGGCTGTTCGCTACCCCCTGCAAGCCGTGATCGACTTTGAAGAGCGGTCTTTGCGGGTGGTCAGCTGACACCTCTGCACTGCCTTCCACCGTAATTCTCGGGAGGTGTCGGTAGCAGACCGATCGACACCGTAAGGGACCGTAAATTATTGGTGGAAAGACGACCTGTTTCGAACCCTTCTCCAAAACGCCTGAGTAATCCTGCGGGTCAGTGAGGAAGGATTCTGGTGATTGTCCGATTCGTCCTGCACCCCTCGCATTTGCGATTACGCGCAGCGTCCAAGGGAGAAATCACCCATCTTGACTTCCTCTGCTTCCAGCGCCTTCATCGGAGTCCTGACAACTCCTGCGCAAGGATGCAAAACATGGACGGACGATGCATGACCCAAACCGAACTGGCCGAGCGCTGGCAGATCAGCGAAGCGACACTGGAGCGCTGGCGAACCGAAGCGGGCGGACCGGTGTTTCTCAAACTTGGGGCCCAGGTCCGTTATCGCGTTCGTGACGTTGAGGCCTTTGAGGCGGAAGTACTTCGCGAGTCGACCAAGTCGGACGGCGGCGTCCAGCACGAGTATGTTGATCAACCGAAACGCCAGCTCAGAACCACAATTCGCCCGTCACGACCAATCACCATCTGGTTGCATGCTGGTCCTCGCCGCACCCGTTTGCGCCCAGGTTTCGCTGGCCGTACCCGGTGACGACGATTGCACCATCAAGCCAAACCCAATGCTTGCGCCTCGGCCTCCTGCTCCAGATAGACCCAATCCACGATCTCATCGCTAGGGGTGTAACCGACCACGAGCTTTTCCATCATGAGCCGGATGACGCCAACGTCGTTCACATTGAGCGCCATCTCCAGCGACCTAAGTTGCCCTTCAAGGTCTCCCCACGAGATGAACTCCTCGTGGGCTTTCATGATCCTCGAGTGGGCAGTGGGCTTGGGGTTGTCGCCAATTAGCAGTTCTTCGTAAAGCTTCTCACCAGGACGCAGGCCGGTGATTTCAATCTCAATGTCGCCGTCGGGGTTCTGCTCATCTTTAACGGTCAAACCGGAGAGCTCGATCATGCGACGAGCAAGATCAATGATCTTGACCGATTGGCCCATGTCGAGCACGAACACATCCCCCCCTTTGGCCATGGCGCCCGCCTGGATCACCAGCTGCGAAGCTTCAGGGATGGTCATGAAGTAGCGGGTGATTTCGGGATGCGTCAGCGTGATCGGACCGCCATCTCGGATCTGCTGTCGAAATTTGGGGACCACGGAACCAGATGAACCCAACACATTTCCGAATCGCACCATGCTGAACTTGGTCCCGGATGTGCTTGCCGCCAAGGCCTGCAGGGCCATTTCCGCCAATCGCTTGCTGGCACCCATGATGTTGGTCGGGCGCACCGCCTTGTCGGTACTGATCAGCACAAAGTCAGAGACGCCATTTTCAGCAGCAGCCTGTGCTGTTTTAAGTGTTCCGAGGACGTTGTTTTTGATTCCCTCGGCCGGGTTGTGCTCGACCAGCGGCACATGCTTGTAGGCTGCGGCGTGATAGACCGTGTCCGGGTGCCAAGTGGACATGATCTCGTGCATGCGCTCGTTGTCTTGCACGGAGGCCAACAAAGGGACAAGAGTGATTTCGCGGCCAGAGACTTTTTCTTCGAGCTCCTGGTGAATGCCGTAGAGGGCAAATTCACTCTGCTCGATCAACAATAGTTTGCTCGGGCCGACTGAGAGGATCTGGCGGCAAAGCTCGCTGCCGATAGAGCCACCAGCGCCCGTCACCATCACCACCTTGCCGCGCACGTTCATAGCCAGCAGGATGTGATTGGGCATCACCGGCTCGCGGCCAAGCAGGTCGTCAATGTCCAGTTCGCGCAGATCGGAGATGCTGACTTTGCCTTGCGCCAAATCGGTCACGCTGGGCAGAGTGCGCACAGCCACTTTTACCACACGAATCTGCCCCAGAATCTCGTTGCGGCGACGACGCGAAAGGCTGGGCATGGCCAGCAGCACGTCGCTGATGTTGAGCGTGATGGCTAGGTTGTCGAGATCAGCCGGGTTGTAGATCGGCTGACCGTTGAGGACGTGGCCGTGCAAACGGTCGTCGTCATCCAGGAACCCTGCCACCTGCATTTCGTGGCTGTTGGCCATGGCAGCCGCTAACTGGCGGCCGGTGGTGCCCGCGCCATAGATCAGCACCTTGGGGCGTGAAGCACGCTTGAGGATGCTCAGGTACTGGTCACCCAGCCAGACTCGGGCCAGCGCGCGCGATGCACCCACGAAAAACAGCAACAGCATCGGCTGGATGATGCCCACCGTGCGGGGCACGCCGGCCACACCAATGGCAGTGAAGACGGAGGCATAGAGCAATCCGTAAATGCCCACCGCGCGGGCAACAGCCAGCAAGGCAGGCCAGCCGCTGTAGCGGAAGATAGCGCGGTAGAGACCTGACACGATGAAAATCGGCAGCGCGATGCCGACGGAGACAGCCACTGCCCACAAAGCGGTGCCAGACAGAGCAACAAACTCCCCGAGCCGCAGATAGAAAGCCAACCAGACTGTCATGACGCAGAGGCCCAGATCTACCGACAACGCCACAAATCTCTTCGCCGCTCGCGGCAAGGCCAGGATGGGAATGGCCAGCTTAAACAGAGACTGTTTCATGGCGTGCAACCCCCTGAGTCCTGAGTCCTGAGTCCTGAGTCCTGAGTCCTGAGTCCTGAGTCCTGAGTCCTGAGTCCTGAGTCCTGAGTCCTCAAGATGATCTGTGTTTTTCTTCAATGTGACACTCCATCCCTTGCCAAAACCTTCAACGCTGTCATCCAAAGTATCTTCATATCGAAAAAAAACGATTGACGCTCCAGATACTCCACATCCAACTGCACTTTCTCAGGAATCGGCAGCTCATCCCTTCCATTAACTTGCGCCCACCCGGTCAGGCCAGGTGCCAATTCGTGCACCCCCATTTCTGTGCGCAGGGAAATCAGATCATCTTGGTTAAACAGCGCTGGGCGTGGACCGACAAAGCTCATGTCGCCTTTTAGGATGCTCCAAAGCTGAGGTAATTCGTCGAGGCTAGACTTGCGAAGCAAGGATCCGATTGGGGTTAGGTAACGTTCTGGTCCATTCAGAAGATGGGTGGCCACAACGGGAGCACCCACTTGCATAGTGCGGAATTTAGGCATTTGGAAAATCTGGTTCTTTAGTCCCACACGGTTGGACCAATACAGGACAGGACCAGTCGAAGTAATGCGGACCAAGATCGCGATCAGCAACATAGGCATCGCGAGGATGACAATAGCCACAAGAACCACAGCAATGTCGAAGAGTCGCTTCATTGGGACTACTTGCCGAGAAGCCGGCGCAGAGTGGCTATTACCCGTTCGAGTTGGTTTGCAGTCATGTTCGAGCCGGAGGGTAGACATAGGCCGTATTCAAACAGGTGATCTGCTGTAGGAGAGCCCCCAACTTTGTAAAGCTCGCAGCCTTCGAACACCGGCTGCAGGTGCATCGGCTTCCACACTGGACGGGCCTCGATCATTTCACCTGCAAGCCGGCGAATGAGATCGGCAGCGGTCAGCGGTGCATCAGCTCGCAAAGTAGCTGCAGTTAACCAGCGATTTGAGAAGCTCCATTCAGGCTCCGGCATCCACTCCAACAAGTCAATGTCAGCGAGTTCACGGCGGTAGGTATCAAAAACTTCGCGTCGAGATGCCACCCGATCGCCGAGCACCTTTAGCTGACCACGTCCGACACCAGCCAAGATATTGCTCATCCGGTAGTTGAAGCCGATTTCGCTGTGCTGATAGTGGGGCGCAGGATCCCGCGCCTGAGTAGCGAGGAAACGCGCTTTCTCAATCAGCGTGGGATCATTGGAGACCAGCATGCCGCCCCCCGATGTAGTGATAATCTTGTTGCCATTGAATGAGAATACCCCCAGCCGGCCAAAGGTCCCGCTATGTCGGTCTTTGTATTTCGCGCCGAGGGATTCCGCGGCGTCTTCGAGGATCGGCACACCGTAACGGTCGCACAAAGCCATGATTGGGTCCATGTCCGCGCTTTGGCCGTAGAGATTTACCACCACCACCGCCTTTGGCATGCGGCCCGTCCTCTTCGCATCCTCGAAGGCTCGCCCCAAGGCCACCGGGCACATATTCCAGGTGTCAGCTTCGGCGTCAATAAACACCGGCTCGGCACCCTGGTAGACAATCGGGAACGCACTGGCGGCAAAGGTCAGCGTGGAGCAGAACACCCGGTCCCCTAGGCCGACACCGAGTAAACGCAGGCCCAAGTGTATAGCCGCGGTACCCGAGGAAAGAGCCGCCCCATGACCGCTACCGACGATGGACGTCAATTCGCGCTCGAAGGCATCCACATTCGGTCCAAGGGGTGCGATCCAGTTGGTCCGGAACGCCTCGTCGACAAACTCCCGCTCGGCGCTGCCGATATGGGGCGTGGAGAGCAGGATCTGCTCGTCGATCTCCTTACGGTCGAGAACCTCCACCACCCGGCCGTCGGCGTCCACCACCGGCAGGTGATTGATCCCGCCCCTGTTCATCAGGTCGAGGGCATCACGCCGGGTGTGGTCCGCGCCGATGACCAGTGACTGGATCTCCGGCAGGCTCGCGAGGGAGGCATCGAGATTGTTGCCAGCCAGGATCAGGCGGCGCAGGTCGCCATCGGTAACGGTCCGCTCGAAAATGCCATCGTCACGGACGAGGAGTAGGATGCCTAGCGACGTCCGCTCGAGCTGGGAGAGGGCCTCGCGGAGCGAGGCGCCGCGCGTGATTGAAAGGTCGGCAGTCGCCATCGGATTCACCTCGGCCGCAAGGCTCCGTCGTTGCCATCGGCCGCCGGCTCGCCGGCGGGACGGGTGAACAGATTGCTGACCCCCGGGGCTGCCAGGGTCAACAGGATTTCAGGGCTGACCAGAGTGCAGCGGACACCGCCCAGCTCCACCCAGGCGCCATCGTAGGGAGGGAACCAGAATGCACGGATCTTGCGCAGCACGTCGTCCCCCGGACGAATTTCCTTCATCGCCTCCATCTCCGGCCGGCTGATGTAGCGCCCGCCCACATTGGGCGTAGAGGGGAGCGGCGCTGCGGCGGCGAGGGCCCGGCCCGTGACTCGCTTGAACTGGGCAAGCAACTGGGGCTGGGCCTTCCGTTCCAGGCTCAACGCGGTCTCGTGATCCACATCCACGGGGAAGGGGCTCACCTCGATCAAGGAACCGGTGTCGATCTCCGCGTCCACATAGTGGGCGCTGACCGCCCACTGATCAAGGCCTTCCAGAATCGCAAGGTTGTAGCCCGCGGTGCCCTTGTATGCCGGCAGGGGCGCCGGATGGAAATTGATCACCCCGCGCGGACAGGCGCCCAGCAGGGGGGTGCGGATCTTCTGCCAGTACAGCACGGACAGCGCCAGATCCACCTTCAACTGGCCGGCGGACACCTGCTGTTCCATGCTCTCCCGGTCCAGCACGGCAATGCCATTCGCATCAGCGACCTCGCGGGTGGGCGAGACCGACAGATGGCTGTCGGTGATCACCCCCACCACCTTAACCCCGGGCTGTTCGATGAGCCAGGCCAGGGCCTGGGCGGCAACGGGCTTGCGGCCCATGAAGACGACGTTAATCATTCGGTTCATCAAATGTTGATTGATCAATAGGTGTTGGCCTTCAGCAGCACGCCCGCGGAAAGATCGGCCGCCAACAAATGTGCAACGATGCGCTGGCCGGCCTGGCCATCGCCGTAGACGTTGCTGACTGGATAGCGGCCATGAGCGAGCGCCCGGTCCACCCCGGCCGCCAGATCCTCCCCACGGGCCGTCACGTCAATTACATTGACATTGCGTTCACGCAGGTTCTGGCGGATCCCGACGTTGACTACCGGCGTGCCGAAGCTGGCCGCCTCGATGATCCCGCTGCTCGAGTTGCCGATCATCAGGTCGCAAGCGGCTATCCAGGAAACGAATTCCGGCCGCGGCAAATGGGTGCGGACGCGCATCCGGGGATGGTCGGCACAGGCTTCCAGCACCCGCCGCACGCCGGCGTTGCCGGCATCGGAGTTCGGCATCATCGCCATCAACTGGAGTTGCCGCGACAAGCAGGTCTCCACCAGCGCGCGGGCCTGGTCCTCAGCCTCGGCGGCCTCCTGCAGCACCGGGTGATAGACCATCAGGCCGACGGGGGCCGCCGGGTCGAAGCCGGCGCCGGCGCACAGTTCGTCCCGCCCGAGGGCCGCCAGCTCGACCAGGCCGTCGAGGCCGGGGGCGCCGGTGACGAATACATGTTCCGCCTGCTCGCCCATCCGCACCAGGCGCGCCTGGGCGTCTGCCGACGAGACGAAATGAAAATGCGCGAGCTTGGAGATGGCATGACGAATGGGTTCATCGACAGTTCCCGAGCGTTCGCCGCCGTGAATGTGGGCAATCGGAATATTCAGGTGGATCGCCGCCAGGGCCCCGGCGAGCATCTCGCCCCGGTCGCCGAGAAGCAGCACGATGTCGGGGCGCAGGCGTTCGAAGGCATCGACACAGCCAGCCAGGGTCGCGGCCAGGTTGCGGGCCATGGCCGCCCCCGTGGACTCCTCGATGGCCACCGGAATCCGCGCAGCGACGTGAAGACCGCTGTCTACGATCTCATCCACCGTGGTGCCGAAGCGGGGCGACAGATGCATGCCGGTAACCACCACATCCAATGCCAATCCGGGTTGAGCGGCGATCGCCTGGAGGGTGGACTGCATCAGTCCGAAATCGGCCCGCGTTCCGGACACATAGCAGATCCTGCGCACTGCCTCGCTCACGCCAGATCGCTCCACTGCAAGGTCGTGCCTTCGGCCAGTGCATGGGTGGTGCGCCGGCCGATCACTCGCTCCAGATCCTTCGGCGGGATGCCGTCGCCCGGGCGCAGCAAGGCCAGGTCCTCGCGGGCAAGCGCCGCACCGGCTGCCAGCGGGCGGATGATGGTCACGCTGCGACGAACCAGGTCGCGCACGGGAATCTCGCTGGCCATCGGCTGCTTGTCGGCGACGCCGAGAGCCCGCTCGACCTGGCGCACCCGGTCGACCATCTCGGCCAGTTCGCCCGGCTCGATGGAGGCGGTGTGGTCCGGTCCCGGCAGGCCGCGGTCGAGGGTGAAGTGCTTTTCGATCACCACCGCCCCGGCCGCCACCGCGGCGACCGGAATCAGGATGCCTTCGGTATGGTCCGAATACCCCACGGGCAACCCCAGGGCCTCGATCAGCATGGGGATCACACGGAGGTTCACATCCTCCAGGCGGGTCGGATAGTTCGACGTGCAATGAAGGATGGTCAGCATCTCGCCGAGGGGGGCTGCAAAGCCCAGGCAGGCGCGCTCGGCGGCGATGACCGCAATCGCCTCGCGCACTTCGTCGAGGGTGGACATCCCGGTGGACAGGATGATCGGCAGGTTCTTCGCCGCCAGATGGGCGAGGAAGGGATGATTGGTCAGCTCCCCGGAGGGAATCTTCAGCCGCCCCATGCCCAGGCCGACGAGAAAGTCCGCCGAGTCCTCATCGAAGGCGGTGGACATGAACTCGATGCCCCGCGCCGCGCAACGCTCGAGCAACTTCCGATGAAGGTCGTCGGACAGTTCCAGGCTGCGCAGCATCGAGTGCTGGTCGCCGCCGCCAGTGGTCCGCTGCTGGTATTCGGCCTTCGCCGCGCCCTTGCGGACCAGCTTGTCGGCCTTGAAGGTCTGGAACTTGACGATGTCCGCGCCGCAATCCGCCGCCCGGTCCACCAGGGCCAGGGCCAAGGCCTCGTCGCCGTTGTGGTTGACGCCCGCTTCCGCAATGATCAGTGTCTTCATGCCGTCCTCACCAGGCTGTCCAGCCGCCGTCGACCATCAGGTTCTCGCCGGTCACCCAGGCCGACAGGTCGCTGGCGAAATAGGCGATCGCGCCCTTGAAATCCTCTTCCCGGCCCATCCGGCCGAGGGGGGTGCGCCGCTCGTAGCGTTCGACGAAGGCCGCCGGCTGGCCGCGGGCAATGCCCCCCGGGGTGATGCAGTTCACCCGTACCGCCGGGGCGAGCACTGTGGACAGCCAGCGGGTCATTTGCAGAACCCCGCCCTTGCTGACCGCATAAGCCGCCGGATTACCCATCGTGGTGCCCTCGTAGAGCCCCATGTCCGGCCCGACCACGCCATAGATCGAGCTGACATTGACGATGCTACCCCGCCCCGCCACCTTCAACTGGGGCGCGAACAACTGGGAAAGATGAAAGGCAGCGGTCACGTTTACTTCCATGGCCCGCCGCCAGGTATCGATCCGCTGCTCCTCGAAGGGCACGACCCAACCCTGGAGCTGGCTGTCGCCAACGAAGCCGGCGTTATTGACCAATATGTCGGCATTGCCGAGGCGCTCCACCACCCGGGCCGGCAGGGTCGCCCGCTGGGACTCCTGCTCCAGGTCGACGGCAATCCCGGCAGCATTGATCTGCCAGCGCTCGCCGAGGGCGGCGGTGGCCGCTTCCAGGGCCTCGGCATTGCGGTCCACCAGGCAAATCGACGCCCCCAACTCGGCTAGGGTGTCGGCCATCGCGCGGCCGAGATGGCCGGCGCCGCCAGTGATCACCGCGACCCGGCCGCGGAGGTCCATTAGTGATGACAATGTCTTTGAAGGGAAGGAAGTCATGGCGTTCGTCAGGCAGGATGGGCGGCCAGGTGGGCGGCAATCGCCTCGGCCAGCATGAAGTCGTAGGGCGTGTCGATATCCAGCGCCCGCTCAGCGGGCACGCGCACCACCCGCAGGCGACCGTCGAACAGGCGCTCGCCGGCCAGGATGTAGGCCGGACGCACCGCATAGGCGACGGTGGTCACGTCGAACACCACCGGTGCATCCTGGCGGCGGGCGATATTGCCCTCGGGCCGGATCACCAGACCGGCATAGCCGCCGGCATCGAGGGTCACCATATTGAAATACGGGCTGCGCTCCGCGTCGCGTACCGTGATCACCCCGTCGGCGGCCGGATCGCCGGCAAGCAGATCGAGACAGGCATCCACGTCCTCCTGGCGGCGGAACGGCGACGTGGCCGGCAGGCTGAGGAAGATGTCGAAGTCGCCCCGCTCGCGCCGGTACCACTCGACGGCGTGGCGCCAGGCCAGCCACTCCGGGGCGGTGTCGGTGGCCAGCTCGGGCGGCCGCATGAAGGGCACCTCGGCGCCGTAGGCACGAGCCGCCTCGGCGATCGCCGGATCGTCGGTGGACACGATCACTGCGGCCAGGCGCGGATTCGCCCGGGCAATGTCAATTGAATGAGCGATCAGCGGCTTGCCGCCGAGCATCCGGATGTTCTTGCCGGGCAAGCCCTTCGAGCCGCCCCGGGCGAAGATGAAGCAAACCGCCTTGAAATCAGTCTTGTCCATGAGCCTTTACCTTGATCGAGCACTGGCCGGCAATCGACGCCCGGGCCGCATCCACGATGGCCAGCACCTCATGGGCGGCCCGCAGATCCACCCGCGGTTTTTCCCCGCTGGCCACGCACTGGAGGAAATGGGCCAGCTCGGCGACATACATCTCGTTGCGGTCAGGACAGGGCTGGGTCTCGACGCGCCGCCATTCCGCTGCCGCCGGCGTGTAGCACTCCAGGGTGTCGGCAATCCCGTCCCAGCGCAGGGTGCCTTCGCTGCCGACGAATTTGCAGCCGCGGGTGGTGGCCCGCTGCAGCAGATCCAGATGCACGTGGACCAGGCGGCGGGGGGCTTCGTATTCCAGGTTCACGCTGACCAGGTCCTCCACGTCGATCTCGAGGGCGCTGTAGCGGCCGCCACTGGCGGTGACCCGGGCAGGCAGGCCGAACATCCAATACAGATAGTCGAACTCGTGGCTCAGCTCGAGCAGGGCGCCGCCGCCGTGGGCCTGGCGGGCCGAGACCGTGTCCTGGTAACGGCTGGCGGGGCGCCAGGTCGGCAGGTACTGGCCGACCTCGGCGCGGACGGCCAGCACCTCGCCGATCGCTCCGGCATGGATCAGCCGGCGCGCCTCGATCAGGGAAGGCAGAAAGCGCAGGTTGTAGGCCACCATCAGCGGAATTTCGCCAGCCGCGGTGAGCAGTTCGTCGAGGCCAGTGCAGCTCGTGGCCAGAGGCTTCTCGATCAGCAAAGGGACACCCGCCCGCGCCAAAGGCATAGCCACAGCCAAATGCGTTGAGGCAGGGCTAGCAATGATGGCCGCAGAGGGTGCGAAGGCCAAAGCATCATTGATTGACGTGAACTGCAGATCGGCGCCCTCCGGCAATTCTTCATTGGCCCCGCTAGTGGTCAGTCGCAGAACACCGATACGCGACTGTGGGCGGAGCGCGCGCAGGTTCCGCAAATGACGCCTTCCAATGCTACCCAAGCTGACCACCAAGAACCGCTGGTCGGCCTCAAAACACATCGCAGGCCCTTCTAATGAGTCGCATCAGTCTGTTACCTATTGCTGGCTGTCGCACCGAGTTATCTAGATATCAAGGAAGTGACGGAGAACTTCCAACCCAATCTCGCCGCTGCGCTCGGGGTGGAACTGGGTCGCCATCAGATTGCCGCGCTGGATTGCGGCGCAGACCTTGTGGCCGCCGTAGAGGCAGTCGGCGAGCCTATCCGCCGGATCTGCCGGCTGGGCGGCGAAGGAATGGACGAAATACACCGCCGGACGCTGGCCGCTGAAGGGCTCGAGCAAGGTGCCGGCCCAGCCGCGCCCAGTCTCGGGCTCGACCAGATGGTTCCAGCCGATGTGAGGCACCCGCTGCGGGGCGCTGTCGATGGTCTGCCGCGGCACGGCGCACACCCGGCCCGGCAGCAGGCCGAGGCCGGGATGTTCGCCGAATTCCTCGCTGACCTCGAACAGGGCCTGCATGCCGACGCAGATCCCGAGCATCGGCCGGCCGGTATCCACATAGCGGCGCAGGGCGTCGTCGAAGCCGCGCCGGCGCAATTCATCCAGGCAGTCGCGGAAGGCGCCGACCCCGGGCACCACCAGGCGCCCGGCATCGAGAACCTCGCCGGGCGTCTCGACCACGCGCACCGCCGCGCCGCAATGCTCGAAGGCACGGGCGACGTTGAGCAAGTTGGCCATGCCATAGTCGACCAGGGTAATGGACTTCTGGGTCATAGCGATCTCACCGCCAATCCGGCCGCGCGGCCCGCGTCGCGGATCGCCGCCAGGGGGATCCGGTTGTAATGAAGAACGTCCGCCATAGACACCGCATCGGCGCCGCCGGTGGTCGCCGCCTCGATGAAATGCTCGATGCTGCCCATGCCGCCGCTGGCGATCACCGGCACCGGCACCGCCGCGCTGACCTGGCGCACCAGCTCGATGTCGAAGCCCTTGCGGGTGCCCTCCCGATCGACGGAAGTGAGCAGAATCTCACCGGCGCCGAGCTCCACCCCGCGGCAGATCCACTCGAGCACGTCGAGGCCGGTGCGCTCGCGGCCATTATCCGTATAGGCCTCCCACTTGCCGGGTGCCACCTGCTTCGCCTCGATGGAGAGGACCATCGCCTGGGAACCGAAGCGCCGCGACACCTCGGTGATCAGCTCGGGGCGGGCGACCGCCGCAGTGTTGATGGCCACCTTGTCGGCACCGGAGCGCAGGATGTGGCGGGCGTCATCGATCGAGCGGATGCCACCGCCAACCGTGATCGGGATGAAGACCCGATCAGCAGCGCGGCGGATGATGTCGCTGAGATTGTTGCGGCCGTAGAGGCTGGCAACGATGTCCATGTACACCAGCTCGTCCGCCCCGGCCTCGTAGTAGCGGATGGCGAACTCCTGGGGGTCGCCCATGACCCGCAGGCCTTCCAGCTGGATTCCCTTGATCAGGTTCGGGCCCTTGATGTCCAGGCGGGGAATGATGCGCAGATTGCTCATCGGGACAGCGCGCTCAGCGGACCTGGTGGTGGTCGTGCCAGACCGCGTGACGGAGCTTCCACTGGCCGTCCTCCCATTTCCACAGGTGGGGGCTGCGGAAGGTGTCGGCGAGCGCCATGAAATATTCACGCGTCATGGTTGGCTGCTCGAACATCCGGCTGGCCTCGGGGAACTCGTTGGCCGGAATGCTCAGGTAGCGGAAGATCTCATCGGCGAAGCGCTCGGGGAACTCATGGTCGAAGCGCTTGACCAGCGCCACGCCCTCCTCCCGGGTGATGTCGCCGGAGCGGATTTCCTGGGCCGCATCGTAGCTCGCCCGACCGATGCCGAACTTGACCCCGGTGGTGTAGTAATGGAAATCATCGATCCGGTCGTCGATGCTGTTGTACTTGCTGTAGGTGCCCGGGGTGCGCTCCGGCGAGGCCTGGAAGCCGCCGTGCTCGACCGCGTAGTAGTAGCAGCTCTGGGGATGCCATTTCAGGTAATAGCCCAGGTAGTGGACCTCGACCTTCTGCGCCTCGATCTGGTGGGGGTCGGCCGGCAGGTAGGGAATCAGGTCCTGCTGCTCCAGCCCGAAGTGCTGCTTGAGGTCGGGGACCGACACGCCGCCGAGGCTGACCCGGGACTGGTCGGCCGCGGTGAAGTAGGACCAGTCGCGCTTGGCGGAGGCCGTGTCGCCGATCGGATTGCCATACTCCGCTTCGTTCTCCCCGAAGAAGACCAGGGGGATGCGATGGAGCAGCGCCATCTTTGGCGCCAGGGACTTCTGGCCGAGCATGAAAGCCTGAAAGGGGTGGAACAGGTTGTCCACCGCCAGACGGGTAAGCAGACGGTGCACCCGTCCGTTGGGGGTCGACAACAGGTTGTCGTGGCCGGCGTGGATCCAGCTCTGGAAGTTCTTCCAGCCCCACTCGGTATACACATGGGGCGCCCAGGTGACGGTCAGGGGATGCATCCCGTACTTGGTCCGCAGAATATGTGAGGCATAAAAGCTGTCCTTGCCGCCAGAGCCTGGAACAATGCAATCGTAGTTGCCGTCCTTGCTCCGATGCTGGTTGCACAGCTCTACGAGTTGTCGCTCTCGTTCCGCCCAGTCGATTCCGGACTGTTTTTGCTCAGCGAAACGACAGGCGTCGCACACGCCGTCGTCATCGAGGTTGATCGTCCGCTTCTTGCTCTCCTTGACATGGTTGTACTCTACCGCGGAATTAGGCCGCTGATTGGAGATCACGCAGCGGACGCAGTAACGGACTTCGGCAGGAAGGCCGTACTTGGTCTCGTGAGCAAGGGCATCGCCAAGGTAGCGGGAGTGGTCGATCTGCTTGGGATAAGGTATCTTTTCCATCGGTCTTTTTTCCAGTATTAAATTCAATTCAGTCCATCTGCGCTGTCTGCCATGGCGCGAACAATGCCCTCACGGGCTGGGATCGGCGGCGCCCAACCCAATTCTTGGCGGATCGCCCGGGTATCAATCTGCAAGCGCCCAAGCATGCGTTCCGCGTCGCCGCTGCGGCCGATCAGGCTTGCGCCGAGGCTTAGCAGCCCGGCGGGCAGCCACCAAAGACGCGCCGGCCGGCCAACTCCTCGGGCCATCGCTCGGATCAGGTCTGCGGTGCAAAGATCATCGTTATCGCTGACCAGATAAGTCTTCTCGGCAGCCTTTGGATTGTCCACGATGCATAAAAGGGCCGACACTAGATTGTCTATGCCAATGTAGCTTCGCGGCGCCGTCGCGGCAGCAAGAGGCAGCGGGATGCCGCGACGTACGAGGACCGCCAGACGGCGGAAGTTTCCCGGCGCATCGGTTCCATACACCAGCGGTGGACGAACGACCGTCCAATGCATTGGAGTATCCCGGGCAATTTCGCGCAGTGCCGCTTCGGCGAGCGCTTTACTCCGCCCGTTGGCATCGCCCGGGCATAGCGGCATGGTCTCGTCAATATCCCCCCTGTCGCGGCCATGGACGGCGACTGAGCTGAGGTAAACGAAATGCCCGACCCCTGACGCGACGGCGGCCCGGGCCAGTGCACCGGTCAGTCGGACATTGATATCCTCGTACTCTGCGAGGCTGGCAGCAGGCCTGTGGGCGACGCCGGCCAGATGGAGGACGCAGTCCACCCCGTGGAGCAGTGCCGTCCAGTCGGCCCTGGCTGGATTCCTTGCGAGTATCAGCTCGACGCCGGGTCGCGCCGGGGCAGGCTGTCGGCTCACCGCGCGCACCTGCCAGCCCGCCGCGGCGAAGCCTACAACACAAGCCCGCCCGATGAAACCGCCAGCGCCGGTGATGAGGATCCGCACGTTCAGAAATTCCGGTACTTGCGCCAAGCATTGAGGGCGTAATGGGCGAAGCACCAGGCCGCCACCGACGGCGAGAGACGCTCGATCTCACGGTAGGTGTGCCACACCATCCGCGCCGACTTGCCCTTGTTCCGCGACACAGACTGGCTCACAACCCGGTAGCGCATCAGATCCTCCTGCAGGCCGTGGGCGACATGGCCACGCTTCAGCAGATTGAGCCAGAGGGCATAGTCGTCGTAATACGTGTTGGTCATCCGGAACTGGCCTGTACGCTCCCGATCGACGATGACCGTAGAAGTGGCCAGGGCGGTGTTGCACAACAACCCACGATAATCCAGCCGATCCGGGATGGAGATCAGATGGCCAACCTGGCTACCGTCTTGGTTGATCCGGCGGAATCGGGTGAAGCTGACGGCGGCGTCCCGCGCCGCCATAAATTCGAGCTGCCGCCCGAGTTTGCCCGGCAACCAGTAGTCGTCGCTGTCGAGGAAGGCTACGTAACGCCCGGTGGCCACATCAACCGCTGCCTGCCGCGCCATAGCCGGGCCGGCATTGGGCTGGCGAATCAGCTTGACTCGGGGATCTGCCGTGGCATATCGGTCGACTTCGGCGGCCGTGTCATCGGGAGAGCCATCGTCGACCACCAACATCTCCCAGTCGGCAAAGTCCTGGGCCTGGACGGAACGGATGGCCTCGCCGACGAAAGCGAGAGCTTTGTAGGCGGGAGTGATGATCGAGACCAGGCTCATAGGTGATCTGCTCCTCGGGGGACTGGATCGCCCGCTGTTCCGTCCACTGGCAGGATGCCGGCACATGCGAGGAAGGCGAAGATGGTGAAGGGAAAACTCATCGTGGCCGGGGCGACGAACAGCAGGTCCATCGCGATGGTCAAGCCGGCGCCCGCCAGGCAGGCGAGCCCTACATAGCGCCAGCGTCTGCCGCGTACCAGCATGGCAGCCCCAAGGGCCCACCATGCGCCGACGGCCAACGCCGTCGCGGCCAGTCCGGCAATACCATAATCATGGAATGCAGCGCCGGGCAAGGTGGCCCCACCGAGGGAAATGACCCTCGTTTTGGGCGCGCCGGGAGGGGCAAGACCGAGTCGCTGCAGGTAGTCACCGACGAACCCAAACAGGAGCGAGGTGCCCCTGCGGTCGGTATCGACGATGATCGCATAGTTAAAGATGGCGTGGTTCAGGTACTGCAGAGTGGGCAGTACGCTGGGCGCGGCGAAGGACTTGCTGGAAAAGCGGTCGCTGACCAGCTTCACGTCGGTGCCGACCAGATTGGTTTCTATATATCGGGTCACGGTCCGGGTGCCGCAATCGATCTTACCCTGGAACACTAGGGAGTTGAAGGCCAAAGTCAAGACCAAGAACGAGGCCAGAGCCAGAACCCCGCTACGCAGTCGGCGGAGGCCACCACCCTTGCCGGCGATGCCAAGCATTACGCCCAGGGCGGTGATCACCAGAGCATTGAGTAACGTGCTTCGTGAGACGATGGCTGCGGCATAGACGATTACCACCCCGGCAAAGACGGCATAGGGCAGCCATGACCTGCGAACGCCGCGGGTGATCTGGAAGGCGGACAGGAGAAGGCCAGGCATCGCGAATTGGGAGCCGATATGCCCCAGCATGCTTGATATCCGCATCCACAAGGGGTCGGCGCTCCGGTCGTGTTGGATCCAAGCGCCCCGGAGCATGGTCAAGCAGTCCTCGGGAATGGAGGATACCAAGGGTGCCTTGGCGATGCCGTGAAAAACCAAACCGCATAAAGAGATCCCGATCAACCACCCGGTCGGCGTCGCCGCTAGGGCGGCTTGCCAGTCCTCCGGATGGCGACCAGCGAGCCGGACCGCAGGCCGTGCTCCTAGCACGATGCCGGTCACCAGCAAGCCTTGGAACAACAAGATGCCGAGCCACACCGGCTGCTCCAGATGAATGCTCTCGAACGGGGCCAGAATGCGGGCCAGGACATGGATGCCGGTGACTGCAGCGACCATCAGAATTCCGAGACGGAGAATCGGAAATGTGGCGCTGCCCACCAACGTGTTCTTATCTTGCAAGGCAGCGTCCCAGAGAGTTGGCAAACAAATCCACATTGGCCGACGTGAGGTCGTAGAGTTCCCCCGGGCAGCTGGCGTCCCAGACGGCTTGGAAGAATGCCAGGGAGGCCTCGCTGTCGTAGGTCGCCGCCGGATTGAGGGCGCGGCTCAAGGCATCTTGCAGGCCGGCGAGACCGGCCACCCGCTGAACCAGAGGGCAGTCCTCGTAGAACGCATTCCCCAGCACCACCACCGGCGTGCCATGAAGCAGCGCCTCAGCACCGGACTTGGAATTCACCGTGACGACGACATCGGCCCCAGCCAAGACCTCGTGGTTGTTCAGTGCCGGCGACAGCACTTTGAAATTGTCATGTCGCGCAAGCAGGTCGCCGATTCGCGCCGGGGATACCGCGCCGACCAACGCAGGATGCTCCTTGATCACGACGCGGTAGCCAAGAGGCGCCACCCGGCACAGGTAGTCGATCAGGGCGTACTGGTCCAAATACTCCGGGGAACGGACCGTCAAGGCAAAGTCCGCGGGAACATGGAGGGGGTAGTAGATGAAACGCTCGCTGGCGGGCATCGCCTGGTAGTGGCGCGACAGATTCCGCGAATTGGCAAACATCCGCAGATGACGCGAAACATGACCGCCAATGTGCTGGAACTCCTCCTGCTCGCCGCGCAGGTGCTTGGCGGCGAGCTTCTCGACTAGGCGGCGGATATTTTTCGGATCGAGAAGCTTCTTGCTCGCACCCCGGTAATGCAGTCGATCCTTGGACGGGATGACGACCGCGCAGCTGTCCACGATGCTCTTGATGATCCGTCTGACCTCCGCAGATGCACCATCAGAGACGATCGGCATCCGGGGCGCTTCGAAGGTGTTCGGGGTGAAGAACAAACGACCTCGGAAGAATGACGGCTCAATGAACCAGTTGTCGATGCCTCGGCGACGGGCTGCGTAATAGGCGGCCAACACCGAGGTGAAGCCGCCCAGCTCCTGGACCAGACACAGCGGCCGGCCACGGCCGGCCAGCTCGTCGATGATCGAGCCCATCGCCCCCAGGTGGCCCTTGAACTTGCGGGCCAGAGCGGCGGTGTCGGTCAGTTCGTAGGCGGCCTTCTCATGGCCGAGAAGCAGCGCCGGACTGGGAATGGCGAAATCCTCGAAGTGTATTTCATCGGCATTGGCCGGCTGGCGCTCGAAGGGATTGAACACCGTGCAGCCGGCGGTGCGCAGATCGCGCACCGCGCCCTCGTGGAAACAGACGTGGAAGATGCCATGTCCGGCGCGGGCCAGGGCCTCGCCGACGACTTGGAAGAAGCGGCTCTGGTTGCGGGCCAGGCTGACGAAGACGATATCTAATTGATCTGTCATGACTTCCCGATCAGGAAACTGGAGAGCGGTTGCCCGCCCAGCGGGTTGCGCGCGCTGCGCACGGTCAGTGGCGGCATGCCGCCAAGTTCGGCGAAGCGGCTGACCAGCGCCGCGACCAGCGGGCGCTCGAGCCGCTTGCCGCGGCGGGCCTTCTGCAGGCGCATGGCCAGACCGGCGGCAATGCGGCTGCCCGCCAGCAGGCTGACCGCCCCTTGCAACAGCTGGCCGCGGGAGGCGCGTGGACGCCCCCCGCGCAGGCTGGCGCCGATCCCGGTGCGAGCCGTGCGCGGCGCGCCGGCGAGCCGGGCGAGGAGGAATTCGGCCACCCGCTCGGCGGCCTTGCCGTCGCTCAGGTGATACCAAGGCTCGATGACCCCACGCGCCGCAGCAAGATCGTAGCGGGCGGCCCGCAAGGCGGGATCGGCGACGAGGGCCGCCAGGTCCTCGGGGGAGGCCGCCGGACAGCTGACTCGGGACGGCAGCGGTGCATGGCGACGCATCACCTCGCTGTTGAGGAATTCCATCGCGATCGGCGTCCTACCCATCCGCGCAGCGTCGATCGCGCTGCCGCAGTTGAGATGCACGATGCAGTCGGCACCGTGGATGGCGTTGAAGATGTCACCCTCGCCATCGATCAGTACGTTGTCCAGTCCGGCAAAGCGCTCCCGGTAAACCCGGTCGCTTTCGAAAGGATGAGGCCGCACCTGGACCACTCGCCCGGGCAGCGCGCGGGCGATGCCTTCGATGGCATCCAGATATCGGGGAAATACGGCATGGAGTTCGGCGAACAGGGTATCGATATACCCCGCATCCCATCCCTGGTCGCGAAAAATCTGCTGCTCCGCTTCCGCCGAGCGGGTGAAGGCCGGGTTGATGGCGGAGAAATTGGTATTCACCAGAATGAAGCCGCGGCGCGGATAGTCGAGCAGGGCGGACCAGGGCTCGATGCAAACGTCGTAACGGGGGCAGCCGGTGATCGCCAAAGCCGCCGCCGGCAGGCCGCTGTGGGCGGCAAAGGCGCGATGGACCTCAGCGCCCCAGAAACAGTAATCGTCCACCAGTCCGGCGAGGCCCGCATCGCGCATGCTTGCCGCCCAGTTGTCCGGGGAGTCGAGACCGGACTCGGAGAGCACACCGCCCTCGGTGTCCAGCACGGCGCCCCGGAAACCCAGGTCACGGTAAGTCTCAAGCAGGCCACGGTTGCTTTCCCGGGCGTAGTTGACCACCACCAGATCGGGGGCCAGCAGGGGCAGATCGTAGCCCTGCTGGTACATGGGCACCAGGTAAACCAGGGCCCCCCGCCGAGCGAACTGGCTGGCCAACAGCACCAGCCCGCGCAGATCGCGGCGGGGATTGTCGACCACGATGGCGATCTTGAATGGTGTGCTCATCGGCGGTTTGCCTTGCAATGCATATCAAGTAGCGACTTCAAGTCCTGCGTCCCCCATTGAAGCGCCGGACCAGCGCCATTGCCTTTTCCCAGTCGAGTGCCGTCCAGGCAATCATGCCGGCGGCGATGGCGATCCAGGCGGACTTGGCGAGCAGGGTCCAACCGAGGTGCCCCGTGTCGATGTAATAACCGGCAAGGAAAAACGCCAGGGCAATCAGGTTGACCTTGAGCAGGGGCCAGAGAAACAGGGGCCGGGGATAGAACAGGAAGCCAAGGCCGATCTGGGTGCCGATCCGCGCCACGGTGGTGATCAGGAAGGCCGCCACCGCGCCCCAGACGCCATATGCGGGAACCAGCAGATACATGCCGATGAAATTGGCGAGAATGCCGACCAGGGGCACGATGGGACTGAAGATGGTCTTCTTCGCCAGATCCAGACCGCGGCCCATCGCGGTCCCCACCGACTGCAGGTAGTAGATCAGCACGAACCAGGGGATGAAGGGATAGACCCCGGAGAAGCGGCCGATCCCGAACAGCTCGATCAATTCCTTGGCCAGCAGCGCCACCGCCAGGGAAGGCACGGCCATCGCGGCGACATAGTAGAGGGAGAAGCGACCGAGGATCGTGGGTCCGTCGTCCCGCTCGCTCATCACCCGGATGATCAGCGGCACCCAGGATGCCTTGAGAATTTGGTTGAAGGAATTGATCGTCCCGCCGATCTGATTGCCCAGGTTGTAGAGGCCGATCACACCTAGCGCCACCGATTTGTCGAGGAAGTAGCGGTCGAAAATGCTGCCCACCCCTTCCATGATCGACGCCGGTACCGTCGGCAGGGAGTAACGCAGCGGCTCGGCCAGGTGGTGCCAACGCCAGGGGAAGCGGCATTCCCGGAGCATGAAGACGATGAAATAGCCGCCCCACAGCACGCTGCAGACCAGCATGCCGGCCAGATAGCCTTCGGCCTTCCAGCCCAGGACGAACAGGAAAAGCAGGATCGCCCCGGCCTGGGTAGCGAACATGCCGATCGTCACCATGGCGAAACGCATCAGCTCTTCCCGCGCCCGCATCACCGTCAGCGGGAACAGGTTCAGGTTGGAAAAGAAGGCGATCCAGATGGTCAGCTCGATGCAGGGCGAGAATTCCACCTGGGAAATCAGCACGTCGAACAGACCGCGACCGAGAAAATACAGGCTCAGGCAGATGGCCGCGCTGAGCACCAGGGAAGCCGACCAGAGGGCAGCCAAATGACGCGGCCGCGCCTCGTCCGACCATTCGTGGAACAGACGCTGCACCGCGTCGTACAGACCCAGACTGAGCACCGGACTGAGAAACATGGTGACCAGCTGGGCCAGGCCGATGACCCCAAAGTCGGCCGGCTCCAGCTTCTGCCAATAGAGCGGAAGCAGCAGCAGGCCGCCGATCCGGGTCAGCACGATGGCGACACCATAGATCCCCGCATTGGAGAACAGGTGCCCCAGCAGCTGTTGTTTGCTCAGCCCTGAATACATGCATCTGGAATTGCTATCGCCTTCGGAAACGGAGTGCTCATTCGTTGCCGTAACGCAGGGGCGTGCCGAGGAAGGGATTCACGCAGTAGCCGTAGTTGTAGCTGAACTCGCGGCGTTCCTCCGTGGTGAAGGCCTGCTGCTGAGCGAGGGCCGGCTGGACCAGGAAGACCGCCACATCGCGATGACGGATCCGGGGCAGGGTCGCCTTATGGATGCAATGGTGCACCGAGAACATCAGTACCGTGCCGGCCGGGGCCTCCAGGGGCAGGGCGTTGCCTTCGATTTCGTTGGCATAGAGGTGGGCCTCATCCCGGTCCCAGAACCCGCGATGCTTCAGCTCGACGCTCTTTTCCTTGCCGACCACGGTCAAGGCGCCGTTATCCACATTGGTATCGGTGAGGTAGACCATGATCTTCAGCAGGGCCTCGGGGCAATTGTCGAAATGCCATTTCAGGCTGCCGAACTTCTCCTCGGGATTCTCGTGGGCCTGGGGCACGGTGCGATAAACGTCGCAGCTATAAACCTTGTAGGCGCAGCCGAAATAGCCTTGCAGGACATCCTTCACCCGGGGGTCGAGGATATAGCGCTCCAGCTCCGGCACTTCGAGCAGGCAGGACTTGAGGCGCAGCAGGCCGCCCTCCTCGAGGGTCTTCACCGTCTTGTCGGGCTGGGCGAACAACTGGTCCACCTTCGACGAGATCGACTTGACGTCGGCATCAGGGAGGACGGAGAGCAGCTTAGTGAAGCCATTGGCATGGATGGTGGCGGCATCCTTGCGGCCGGCGTCGCTAACCCGGGGCTTGTCGCCGAGGCCGACGAGATTGGCCAGGTTCACCATCCAGACGTAGAAGGTATAGAGAAGGTTGATCCGTAGTTCGACCGTGTTGCCGAAGACGCGGATGGTGAAGTTGCGATAAGCCTTGCCCAGCGCGCCGAGAATGCCAGTTCTTTTGGCCATGATTCAACGACCTCCTTTGAGAGTAAAACGAGCCATCATGTCGTTGCCGGCCGGATCGTCCGGATGATTCCAGTCCGACATGAACTCGACGTTCAAGCCATAAGTGGCTGCAGCTTCAATGAAAAACTCTCGGTTGTAGTACCAGTCTTTGAACTGCTTCTGCTTGGGCGTGCCCTTGGTATGAGCGAAGGTGGTGAATAGCTGGGAGCGTCCGTGCATGTGCTGTCGGATATCCCGGAGCAGGATCAAGATGTCCTTTGGCGGCATGTGGGTCAGCACCGACTGGGCCCAAATGAAGTCGAACTGCCGCTCACCGAGAACGGCGACCAAGTCGCCGTCCAGCAGATGCAGATTCGGCTGCCGGCTCGTCAGGCCAATACGGTCGAGACGGCGCTCACCTTCGCGCAGTACTTCCCGTGAAATGTCCAATCCAACATACTTATCTGGATCGAGATAGCCAATGAAATGAATGCCAGCGGCTAACGCCCCACATCCGTAGTCAAGGAGTGTCGATTGGGGTACAAGGCCGCGAGCTTTCAGGTACTCCAGCTGGAAGCGCCTGTTCAGGTTCAGCCCCCAATCAGGATTGCGTGTGACGATGCGGTTCATTCGGTCGGCATAGTATTCCGCATACGATGTACCGCTGACTAGATGCCGGGCATACCAGACCGCCTCTCGCAGATATTCGTAGAGCCTGCTCGCTAATCGTTTAGATAGGCTGATCAATGCCATGGATTTTTCCTCAAACTCCCATCTTGGGGGCAAAACTAGGGGCAACCACGCCCGATCGGCTAACTGGCATGCGGGAGGTCTGCAAACCAAACCCGCCTCAGGCCATAGACGACTTCAAACAGGGTCGCCAGAGAAAACAACAAAAAATACCCCACGAGATAGATCGTTACTGCGTTCAAGAGCACCGCTATCAGCAACAGCACCGGCATCCCAGAAATTATTCCAAAGTAGATTTTTTTTCCTTTTTGGAGAATGCCAGACCGCCCTTGACGAGCGAATGCGCCGCTGTCGGCCGACTGGGCGTTCGGAGTCTGGGCGGACGCGAGAATAAATGTAATGCGAAGGTAGAAATAGGCTCTCAGAAGAAAAACAAAGCCCGCTGCAACGCCGAGGAAAAGCTCAGTTGCTGGAGTCAACAAGCACTGACCAGCCGAAGCGTTTCCGATCGCAAGGGCGATGAATAGTAGAAACGTCAATGAATCGACCAGACCGTCGATCATCTTGCCAAAGTATGTCGGCTTGCCAACGTATCGGGCGATATTTCCGTCGATGAAATCGAGCAGGTAGGCCAGCAGGTAAAGCAAGGCACCAGCTAGCAGCTCCCCCCCAGCCAGCAGCGTAAATGCGCCCAGTAGGCAGGCAGCCCCCCATGCGGTCACGGTATTGGCCGAAACCCCTAGTCGGAGCAGTATTGCGGTAGGCAAGAAGGAGACTGGGCGATACCAACGGAAGAAATAATTCTCGTTGTCGAACGTGCTTTTCTCACTGCCCCGGTAACCCGACTTCAACGCGAGGTGGATTTCGCTGACACTAGCAACCTTGGGGTCCAAACGATGGTTTGCTTCCATTGGATCAACTCTCTAGGGATTGTTCGACTATGCGCTTCACAAACGCGCGATCGACTGTGAAACAGCAATTCCCGGCCCGTTCCGGAGCAAACATATTGTCCAACTCAGCTAAGCCCTCAGCCTTGGTCAAGAATTTAGCTGCCTCATCTGGCAGTCGCAAATCGGCCAAGAGATCAGAGGTCTCGCGTACGATCCGCTCTTCCAACGGTTCCAAGGGAAGGGACAGATACCTGTCCACAAGGCCAAGCAAGGTGAAACTGCATGCGAGCCCGTGGGGCATGCCAAACTTTAGGGTCAGTGGATATGAAATCGCATGTGCGATTGCGGTTCGCGTCTGGCTGATTGCCAGGCCGGCGAGCATGCTTGCTTCTTGCAACGTTCGACGGCCGGCGATGTTCCCGGGCTCGCTCAGCACGGCCGGTAGCGCCTGTGTGGCAAGAGACAATGCCTGAAGCGCGAACGCTTTGCTGACAGTCGTGCAGTGCTTGTTCCAGAGGGATTCGAGTGCGTGGGAAATGGCGTCCAGTGCTGGATACAGCGTGATGTCCCGATCGAACGACAAGGTCAGTTCTGCATCCAGCAGGGCCGCCTGTGGGTAAACAGATTCGTCGGCTAAAGAATACTTTTTTCCTTTCTGATGGTCCCAGACAGTCGCAAATGGCGTGACTTCGGAGCCCGTTCCGGCGGTAGTTGGAATCGCGACCAGTGGCAGCGATTCTCTAGCGGGGAATGATCGCCCCTGCCGAAACAGCGCATCCAAGCTGAATTCGTGCGAGCTCGCCAGTGTAGCGGCGAGGACCTTGGCCGCATCGATCGCGCTGCCACCGCCCAAACCGACAACCCCCTCGATGCCCTTACTGCGCAGTTGGCCAGCAGCCAGGTCAAGGTCTGTCAGATCCGGATTAGGCTTTACTCCATCCCAAACAAAGATCTCGGCAGTATCCACCGCCTGGCGAATGCGCTCGCTCACTCCACGGCGGACAAACCCCGGAGTCGTCACGAGCAAGATCCGCCTGCCGCTGACCAGAGGCCCGAGTTCACCGAGATGCGAGGAAACGACCCGTACCGGGTTGAAGTGACGCCAAGGGTATTTAGCGCGCACCGGCCGCTTCCATGAAAGCCAACTTATTTTGCACGGTACCGCTGGTCGGTCGACCCAGGTCGTCTCGCGATCCTATTCGGATCTTGATTTCCAACAGCACCGGCCCCTCGACCTTGACCAGCGTATTCCATGCTTTTACTAGACTATCCACATCGCTGGCCTCGGCATAGCCGGCATAACCCACCGAGTCAGCCAGTTTGGCGAAATCCACTTCGCGGGCAACGGTCGCCTGACCGCCGACTGACTCGTGGGCGCCGTTGTTCAGCAACACATGAATGAACCGGCGCGGCTTGCACGCGGCAATCACCGGCATGGCACCCATGTGCATCAATAGGGAGCCATCGCCGTCAAGGCAGATCACCCGCCGTGAGGGCTGCCCAATGGCAACACCGAGGGAAATCGAAGACGTATGGCCCATGCCTCCAACGGTCAAGAAGTCCGTTTGCGCCTGACCAGTCCTTGCACGTAGCTCAAACACCTCACGTGAGGTCTTACCCGTGGTGGCAACGACTAGGTCATCTTTTTCGCACAAAGCCAACACCTGTTCTAACGCTGCCTCGCGTACTAAACCTGATGGTTCCACCGTTTCCCGTTTAGGCGTGTATTTGGCAAACGTATCCTTGCGCACCACTAGGGCCACCGGCGCATTACGACCAGCGATGGCCGCAAAGGCGTGGTCGAGGATGGTTGCAACGTCGCTGCCGGCATCGACTACCCAGTAGGGTATTTCTAGCACATCAAGTTGTTCCAGCGTAATCCGCCCTTGCTTCACGTGCTGAGGCTCATCCTTCGTCCCTGGCTCACCACGCCATCCGATGATCAATAACATCGGAATACAATAGACTTCGGGATCGGCGAGGGAAGCAAGTGGGTTTACAGTATTGCCTACGCCAGAGTTCTGCATATAGACAGCAGCGACTTGCCCAGTTGCCATGTAGTAACCCATTGCAATTGCAACAGCATTTCCTTCATTGGCAGTGATTAGGTGCCGATTCTTGGTACCGTGCTCATCAACGTATGCACAAAAATGGGCCAACAATGAATCCGGAACACCAGCGTAGAGACTAACGCCGCGCGCATTGATGGCTTCGTAAAATTGCTTTGGCTCTATCATCACCTGGTCCCGGGTATCAGTTCGAGGATGTCCTTAATCGGCATCAATTGCGCGTCGCACTCTGCGGAACGCTGGTTTGTCAAAATTGAGCGTGCGGTGTTGACCATTGCAGGATAGGCGCTCCGCAGCAAATGATTGGCGTAAATTACGATGTTCACACCATGTTGGACTAACTCGTCCTCAGTCACAACGTTAAAGCTTGAAGGAACAACTACAAGAGGCTTACGGTTGGGGAGGACTGCGTATTGATCGCAGAAAGCAAAAATCTCATCTGGTGAACTGCGTCGGCTGTGGATCATGATTCCATCGGCTCCGGCTTCTAGGTAGGCTTTCGCACGTTCCATTGCATCGCTGAGTCCTTTATCGAGGATCAGGCTCTCTATGCGCGCAATGATCATGAAATCGTCGGTGGCTTGGGCCGCCTTGCCCATGCGAATTTTTTCGCAGAATACTGGTATCTCGGCTTGGGTCTGTTCCACTTCATTGCCGAATAGAGAGTTTTTCTTGAGACCAGTCTTATCCTCAATGATTACCGCTGAGACGCCAAGACGCTCTAATGTCCGAACTGTGAACACAAAGTGTTCAGGCTGCCCTCCAGTATCGCCGTCGTAAATAATCGGCTTGGTCGTTACTTCTAGCACTTCGTTAAGGGTAGTCATGCGAGCACTGACGTCGACCGCCTCGATGTCTGGCTTTCCCTTGGCTGTGGAATCGGTAAGGCTGCTCCCCCACATGCCGTCAAATTCTCTCTTGGTGCCGTTGGGCATGGAAACCACTGTATTTTCGATTATCAACCCGCTAAGTGCGTTGTGTAGATCGAGGAATCGAAGAAGCGGCTTAACCTGCATCAAGCGGCGCAGCCGGCCACGGCGTATATCCGGGGTGGTACCAACCTCCCTGAGGGCCTTTTGCAGAGCCGTCGAAGAAATGCCCTCGGTATAGGGAACCTCGACAAGCTCACCACCCCACTGGGATAAAACATTTATCACCCGCGAGCGCGTCTCGCGCTGCACGCCATTCCGCCAATCATCACCATGAACGACGATGTCCGGGCGTAGCTTCTCCAGATTCGGCACATAATCGAGAGTCTCTTGGGCAACCACACGGTGTACTCCCTTGAGGTTTTCCACGACTTCCCGCCGTTGATCAAACGACATGTAAGGAACGCGCTTATAGCTGGCAATCGCCGCATCGGTAAGAAGACCGACAGTCACCTCCCCGAGGCTTGCCGCGTGTTTTATCACATTAAGATGCCCCGGGTGAACTAGGTCTGCGCTCATACCCACGTATACGCTTTTCATCGCTTCTTACCTTTCAACATTCATAAACTCGAATCGAATCACCACGCGCTGCGCCCCCCGTCCATGACAACGTTTTGACCTGTCATGTAGCTGGAGGCGTCGGAGCAAAGGAACTGGACCGCGGCCCGGTACTCGTCGATGCGGGCCATCCGGCCGAGGGGAATCAGCTGGGAGAGGCGAGCGACGAAGTCCTCCCCCTGGCCGTTGAACACGCCGCCGGGGGACAGGGCGTTGCAGCGCACGCCGGCTTCATGCCAATAGGTGGCAAGGTAGCGGGTGAGACCGAGGAGAGCGGTCTTGACCACTGGATAGGTGACCGGTTTGACCGGCTGCCGGTCCTCGGGCAGCCCATGCTTGCGATAAAGGCGTTGGTCGGGGGCGAAGACCGCCAGGTCGGAGGCGATATTGAGGATCGCGCCACCGCCATTGGCCGCCATCCAGCCGCCGAAGGCCTGGGCGCAGAGGAAGGCCCCGGTCAGACCGACGCCGAGCTGGAAATTCCATTGGTCGAGGGGAAAGTTCTCCAGGCGAGAGGTTTCCACCACACTGTCTGCTTTCACCTTCGGATCGACGGCGGCGTTGTTCACAAGGATATGGACACCACCAAAATTCTGCAGCACTGTGTCGAGACTAGCGGTCACGGAAGCCGAGCTGGTGACATCTAGCCTGAGAGCCATCGCTTGAACTCGTGGAAACTCGGCGCGAACCTGCGCCACTTCGACCTCGGCGCGCTCCACGTCGATGTCTGCGATCACTACGTTAGCACCGATTTCCGCTAGGGCACGCGCATGCTGCGAACCGAGAAGTCCTGAGCCGCCCGTAATGAGGGCAACACGACCACTTAGATCGAAAGATTTTGGAAGTTGAAGTGTGCTTTGATTCATGATCGGGTCTGACCACCATCGACTACGTAAGTCGCACCAGTGATGAAAGACGCCACTGGCGATGCAAGATATGCGACGAGCCGAGCCACATCTTCGGGCCGACCAAGGGACTGCAGTGCTACTTCGCGCTGCAGCATCGCGTTCACACCGGCTGCGTCGGCAGCGAGCTTGCGCTCCCAGGTGGATCCGTGGAAAAGGATGTTGCCGGGTGCGACGCTGTTGATGCGCACGCCGCGCTTGCCCAACGGCCGTGCTACATTTCGCACGTAACTCTCCAGCGCCGCCTTGGCGGCAGCATACGGCACCGGGCAGCCCAGTGCTTCTAGGCCGCAGATGGAGGAAATGCAGACCGCGTTGCCGCCGGCAGCGGCGAGCGCCTCAGTCGCCGCCCACACCATCTGGGTGCTCGCATGTAGGTTTACATCCAGCACGCGGCGCCATTCCTCAGGCGTCTCCTGGCCGGGCGGCACCGAGGCGCCGCTGCCCACGTTGCACACCAGCACGTCTAGGCGCCCGTGGCGCTGCAACACCTCGCACACCAGGCGCTGGCACTCGGCCGGGTCGCGCACGTCGGCGACGAAGGCGGATGCATCAGGCAGCGCAGCCTGCGCCTGCTCTAGGCGCCTCGCGTCCCGTCCGTTCAGGACGACCGTAGCGCCTTCGGCCGCCAGTATGCGAGCGATGCCCAGACCGATGCCGGCCGACGAGCCGGTGACCAGGGCGACCTTGCCGGCGAGTTCAAGATCCACTTTGCGTCCACCAAGCGCGCGTCATGTCGCGGTAGCGGGCCAGCGCGCCCGCATGGTCGTTGTCGTCGGCGCGGGCAGTCTGCAGGATGAAGTGGCCAGCATAGTCCGCCTTGTGCAGCGCGTCGAAGGCCGCCGGGAAGTCCGCGTCGCCCGTCCCGAGCGGAACGGTGGTACCGTGCAACTTGCGGTCCTTCACGTGCACGTTGTCGATGCGGTGGCCGTAGCTACCGATCTCCTCGGCGGGCGAGAAGCCCAGCGCCGCGCTGTTGCCGATGTCGTAGTTGATGCCGAAAGCGTCCCGCGGCAAGCGCTCGATGAACTCCACCAGCCGCGCGGGCCCGAAGTCCGACTCGAAGACGATCTTCATGCCGGCGTCGACCAGCCGCTGGCGCAGCGGCAACACGCCTTCCAGCAGCGCGCTCTCGTGTTCTAGCGTTTGCAGCGAGCCGTTGTCCACCAACGGGATGAGTACGTAGCGGATGCCGACCTGTTCTGACGCATCGAGGATGGCCCGCAGGTCCGCAAGCAGGGCCTCGCGAGCGGCGCCCTCCACCTTGTAGAACGGCGCCTGCATGAAGCAGTCGCCGGTGAGCGACAGCACACGTACCCCGTGGCGAGCCGAGAGTTCCCGGATGCGGGCCTGGCCAGCTGCCGTCATCAGCGGGTTCTCGTGCAGGCGCTCTTGGTCCAGCGTCCATTCCAACAGACCGAGGCCGAGCGCCTGCGCCGACGGGAACTCGGATTCCCAGTCGCGCCAAGGAAAGGCCTGGATCTTTCCGTCGATGCGGTCGGACAGCCGGCCCTGCATGAATCCGATTTCCATCAAAGTCCTTTCGCGGCCCATCCGCCGTCAACGTACAGATCGGTGCCCGTCACGTAACTACTGGCTGGCGAAGCCAGGAAGATCGCAGCACCTGCAAGCTCATCGGGCTCTCCCCAGCGACCGAGCATGGTACGTGCGGCGCGGGCTTCCCGGCGCTCGGGATCCGCATGGCTGGCCTGCGTCATCGCTGTGCGAACATAGCCGGGTACCAAGTTGTTCACGCGAATACCTTGCGTGCCGTGGTCAAGCGCGAAGGAACGTGTCAGCGCCGCTAGGCCCCCCTTGGAGGCAACGTAGCCAGGGTTACCTGGGAAGCCAAGCGCTGCGCCAATACTCGTGACATTGATGATTGAGCCGTAGCCACTACGCTTCATGAAAGGCAGCACGGCGCAGCAACAGTCGAACACTGCTGTGAGGTTACAGGCCAGTGTCTGACGAAACGCCGACGACGGGTCTTCCGCCGTCAGTGCGGGTAGCGTGATACCGGCCGCGTTCACCAAGACGTCGATCCGCCCTTGCCCGTCGAAGATTTCGTTAACCAAGCTGCCGAAGGCTTCACTGTCAGTGACGTCGCAAGTCCGATACAGGAAAGCTGCCGCGTCGCCTTGCGCTGCAGGCGAGCGCCCAAGGCCGAACACCGTGGCGCCTGCGCTGGCGAGACCCAGCGCGACAGCGTTGCCGATCCCGCGCGAGGCGCCGGTGACGATTGCCACGCGGCCGTCTAGTCGGAACAGGTCGGTAGGCGCGCTCATGCCCGGTCCAGCCCAAAGCCGCGCATCACGGCCGCGCACAGCTCGATGTCCTCGGGATTGTCGATCTGGAACATCTTGTGCCGTCCCATCACGAACAGGCCGATGCGGCCGCCCAGCCGGTTGTTGTCGCGCCGCAGTTGCTGCGGGCGGAACACGTAGAAGGAGCCGTTCTCCAGGTAGCGCTTCTCAATCTGCTGGCGGCGCTTGCGGTTGCGGTAGTCGTAATTCACCGACTCGGCGCCGCCGTCGGCGCCGATGCGCCAGGTGAAGAAGTCTTCCACCTCCGCCACCGACAGGAGCGAGTCGTAGCCATGCTCCAGCAGGGTCTGCAGCCCGCCGTCGAGGTCGGACGGCTCGCGAATGGGCGACGTCGCCTGCATGGCCACGACCAGGTCGACGGCTACGCCCTGCGCCTCGATCGCGTCAAGCGCATGCAGCCAGGCCGATTCGGAGCTCGACTGGTCGCCGGAGATGTCGGCCGGGCGGCGGATCGGCCGGGCCCCGAAGGACTCGGCCACTGCCAGGATCTCGTCGTCGTCCGAGGTCACCCACACCGAGTCGATGTGGCGCGCATGGCGGGCCTGCAGGATCGACCAGGCGATCAGCGGTATGCCGCAGACGTCCACCAGGTTCTTGCGCGGGATGCCCTTGGAGCCGCCGCGTGCCGGGATGATGGCGACGGTGGCGCTCACCGGGCGGCTCCCGCGGCCCGCGGTGCCTCGAAGCACATGGCCTCCACCAGGCCGCAGAGAATGTGGCCCACGAGGATGTGGCACTCCTGGATGCGCGCCGTCTCCCGCGACGGCATACGAAGGCACTCGCACAGTTCCTTTGCCACGCCGCCGGTTTCGCCGGTCAGGCAGACGGTGCGCAACTCCAGCCGGTGGGCGACCTCGATCGCCTTCAGCACGTTCGGGCTGTTACCGCTGGTCGTGATCGGGAGGAAGACGTCGCCTGGGCGGGCCACGGCTTCCAGCTCGCGCGAGAAGACCTGGTCGTAGCCGTAGTCGTTGCCGACCGCGCTGATCGCGGAGCTGTTGGTGGCCAGCGCCAACGACGCCAGCGGCGCGCGATCGAACTTGAAGCGCGAGACGAATTCGGCCGACAGGTGCTGCGCGTCTGCAAAGCTACCGCCGTTGCCGGCGAAGATGATCTTGCCGCCGCGCTTCAGACTGTCATGGCAGTCCTGCGCCAGCCGCGCCAGCTGCGCGACGAGCCCGGCGTCCGCCAGCAGCTTCCGCTTGGCCGCGATCGAATCTTCGATCTCGCGGACGACCCGGCTTGAGATGTGGTCCAAGCTCACAGCTTGCCCTCCAGGCGCTCCAGCGCGATCCAGAAGCCTTCGCCGCCGTTCTTGTGGCCCTGCCAGATCTCCGGGATGAAGGAGGCCTGCGGGCAGCCGGCCTGCAGGATGGCGCCCAGGCGGTCGAAGTCGATGTCGCCCTCGCCGACCTGCAGGCCCTCGCCGTTCAGGTCCTTCGCGTCGCCCAGATGCAGGTGCGCGGTGACCGGCGCCACCTGCGCGGCGAAGTCGTAGAAGTCCACGCCAAGGTGGTTGCAGGTCAGCCGGCTGTGCGAGACGTCGAAGCACATGCGCAGGCCGAGGCGCCGGCACCATTCGACGATCTCGCCGGCCTTGACGAAGATGTTCTGGTAGCGCTGGCCGCCGAAGTGCCAGGGAAAAGGCGCCATCGTCTGCGGGATCAGCTCCACACCTTGGAGGTCCAGCTCCTGCAGGCTGGCGGCGAAGCGCTCGTAGTAGCCCTGGATGGCGGCGGCCGGCAGCGGTTCGTCCATGGTGAAACCGCCCACGTTGGCGACGATCATGGGCCGCGACTCGCCGGGGAAGTACTTCCGGAGCACTCGGGTGATGTCGATCACGCGCTGCGTCTCGCGGATGGAGTCCTTGCGATAGGCCTCGTCCGGCGTGGCCAGGTCCATCAGCCGGCTGCCGGAGAACAGTTCCGGCGCGTGCACCACGAAGCCTGCCGGGTAGGTGCCGCGCAGGTAGTCGGCCGGATCCAGGTCCATGTCGGAGTACGACAGGTGGAACTCCCACAGGTCCGGCGAGATGCGCGCCGCGTACTCCTGGAAGTCGTGGTAGCGCACCGGCACGCCCCACGGGCGGCCGAAGCGGTAGCTGCGCGGCTCCACGCGTGTGTCTGCCAGGTCCGACGGATAGAAGAAGTCCTCGTCGCGCAGGTCGCGCGCGAGGGTGCGGCCCAGCAGCTGCGGCAGCTTCTGCGGCGACAGGCCCTGGCCCGGGCTGCGGATCTTGATGTCTTCCGCTCGCAGAACGGTGCCGGCTTTCAGCGGACGCGCCGCCACTAGGCTCTTGCCGAGGTTCTCGCGGTTGATCATCTCACCCTGCGACAGCTTGCGCGCTTCGCCGTTGCCCAGCGCGAGCTCGATCTCGCGGATGCCCTCAACCATAGCGCGGAATTCGGTCTCGATCAGGCTGGCGGCGTGGTCCGGGCCCTCCATCAGACGGTCGAGCGTGAAGTGCCGCTCGATGATGCAGGCGCCCAGCGCCACCGCTGCCAGCGACACGTTGATGCCGCGCTCGTGGCCCGAATAACCCACCAACGGATGGATCCCGCGCAGCGTTCCCATCCACTTCAGGTTGATGTCGTGCAACGGCGCAGGGTAGGTGCTATTGCAGTGTAGGAGTGCGTAGGCCACCGACCGCGCGTCCAGGAAATCGACGGTGGCGCGTACCTCCTCGGCCATGCTCATGCCTGTGGACAGGACCAGCGGCTTACCGGTGCGCGCCAAGACCTCCAGCAGCGGCAGGTTAGTGAGGTCGGCGGAAGCCACCTTGTAGGCGCGCACGCCGAAGTCCTCCAGCACCGCCACGCTGCGCGCGTCCCACGGCGTACACATGTACTCCACGCCCCGCTGGCGACAGTAGTCGAACAACTTGCGGTGCTGCTCCACGCCCAGCTCGAAGCGGTGCAGGAGGTCAACGATGTACTCGGTGCCCAGGTCCTCGCCGTCCTTGCCCAGGCTGCGCTTGCGGTAGACCTCGTCGAGGTGGCGCATCTGGAACTTGGCGCAATCCGCGCCCGCCGCGATGGCGCGATCGATCATGTCGATCGCCCGGTCAAAGCTGCCGTTGTGGTTGTTGCCGATCTCGGCGATGACGTAGGTGCGGCCCGCGCCGATCTCGTGGTCGTTAATCTTCAGGGTCACTTGTTGTCCATTTCGATGTGGTTCCTGCCCTCGCGCACCGTCCAGGCACGCAGCCCCTCCTGCTCGAAGCGGAACGGTTGCACCTTCAGTCCGGTGGCTGCGAGGTAGGACATGAGTTGGTGCTTGTAGAACGGCGGCACGTAGAAGAGGAAGAAGCCGCCGCCGCCGGCGCCTAGCAGCTTGCCGCCCAGCGCGCCGTTGCGCATTGCCCCGTCGTACACCGCATCTAGGCGCGTGTTGGATATCTTGCTACTGAGGCGGCGCTTGGTCTGCCACGCCTCGTCTAGCGCGTGGCCGAACTCGAGCAGCCTGCCGCGCAGCAGCAGGTTGCGCATGCGGTACGACAATTCGACGTTGTTGCGCACCAGAATGCGCACATCGTCCTGCTGCATCTCGCGGCGCTGGTCCTCGTGGATATCGCCGGACTCGTGGGTGGTGCCGGTGTCGCACAGAAGCAAGCTCTCTTCAAGCTCCAGCAACGTGTCAGGGTGAATGCGCAGAGGATGAACGATGTTCTGGTCCATCCGGAATTCCATGAAATTGAAGCCACCGAACACTGTGGCGTACTGGTCCTGCCAGCCGCCCGCCACACCCAGGTGCAGGCGTTCAGCCTGGTAGGCGAGTTCGGCCAGTTCATGCATGTCCCACTTGTCGCGGCGAAACTGATTAAAACAACCGAGGACAGCAGATGACACCACAGCAGAGCCGCCAAGTCCAGACTTCATAGGGAAGTCGGAGTGCAGGTAGAGCTCAAACCCAAAGTCGGGGCTGATTGCTTTTAGGATGGCTTGCAGGAGGCCGAAACTTCCCTCTTGACTCAATGCGGTCGAGAGGTCTTCCGCTTCTAGCGTCTGACCTAGATCGCGCGAGGCTACGATGATCTTACTGTCGTTTCGGACTCGGAGTGTCGCATGGCTATACAAAGAGACTGTGGTGTTGATGACCGCACCGCTGATCTCTGAAAAATAATGCGTAAGGTCTGACCCGCCCCCACCAAAACTAATGCGTACAGGCGATCGCGATCGAGCATAGACCGCCTCCTCGAGTTGAACTGGCAGATGGTCGCGACTGACGACTCCAACGAGACGGCGATCCTCGTCAAGAATCGGGATGAATCGGATTCGGTGGTCAAGTTTCTTTATTAACGACTCACGCGATGCCGCGGGCGTCTCCCAGACGAACGTGCGATTGGCGCAAGATCCGATTGGTTCCTCTAGCGAACCACCTTCAAGGAGGCGGCGCCTGATATCGCCATCTGTTGCCAGACCATTTACGGCACCTTTATTGTCAATTGTCAGAACAATCCCGTGATGATTGCCTTCGATTTGGAAGAGTGCGTCGCGCATCGACGCACCTTCGATGATCAGGAACTTACTTAATTGCATAGGCTACCGTCACGTCCGCTCTCCTGCCAGCGGCAAAACCTTAAATAGTCTGCAGGAACCCCAATATCGATGAAATCTGATTCAAGCGGAAGCACCTTCAGTTGTCTAGCTGTAAGCAATTCCGGGAAAACGTCTTTTTCCAAGGACAGGCGCTGTCCATTCCATTTTCTGAAATGCTCTGCCCGGAACAGCCCCATTCCCGCGTTGATCCAGCCTGCGCCCCTGCTTTCGCCTTTTTCGCGGAAACCGCACACGAAACCATCATCGTCGATGTCCACTAACCCGTAACGAGAGACTTCCTCCTGCCTGACGACGACCATCGTGTCCGATCCGGCGCTGGCAAGCTCGCGCACACCAGATCCGAGCCAAGTATCGGCGTTGGTCACGATGAACTCGCCGTCGATTCCGAGTTGCCTGACCGCATAGGCCACCGCGCCCCCCGTATCCAGCGGTTGCGGCTCGATGATCGATTTCACTTCGCAATTCACTAGCAGGCTGCTTTGCCGCTCCTTGATAAAGTGGTTGATGAGGTCTGCCTGGTGATGCAGCAGAAACACGAAAGACCGGACACCCTGGGCGATCCAATGTTCGACCTGGTAGTGTAGGAACGGCATTGAACCGACGGGCGCTAGCGGCTTAGGAACGTCCTTGACCATGTTCCGAAGCCGGGTACCAAATCCCCCCGCAAGAATTAGCATCTTCATCGCTGGGTCAGCGCTGCGACAGCGCCCTCTAAGCATGGGATCACTTCCTTGAGGGTTCGCACCGTCAGATAATTTAGCCCCGCAAGTTCAGCAAATGCAACGTTCGCGAACAGAATATTCGTCCGCACGCCAGCCGTAATCCCGGCCAAGATATCGCTCGGCTTGTCACCGACGAGAACCGAATTCTCCAACGACAGGCCAAGTTCACGCTTTGCCCTTAGGATCATCCCGGGACCGGGCTTCCGCGTGTCTTCGTCCTTCCGATATTCGCCTATCCCCGCTGTCGGGTGATAGGGTGAAAAATAAACCCGGTCGATTGGGGCCCCGTGCTTTTGAAATTGCGCACACATCCAATCCGTCAAGTCGTGAAATTGCTCCTCCGAGTAGTATCCGCGCCCGATTCCTGCCTGATTGGTGACCACTACCACACGGTAGCCCGCTTTACACGCAGCACTGACTAGATCGAGGATACCATCGACAAAGTCGAAGTTTTCAACCGAATGCACGTAGCCATGATTGACGTTGATCACTCCGTCGCGGTCGAGGAACAAAGCGCGATGGCCGACGGCGGGCAGCAAGCTCATTTGCCGATCATCTCACGGAAGTACTCGATGGTTCGAATCAAGCCTACCTCAAGCTGTATCCTAGGCGCCCACCCGAGCTTTTCACAGGCCAAAGAGATGTCTGGCTGCCGCTGACGCGGATCGTCCTTGGGTAATGGCATGAATCGTAACTTGCTTGACGAGTCGGTGAGACGAAGCACCGTCTCGGCCAACTCGATCATTGTGAATTCCCCCGGATTGCCCATATTTACTGGGCCGAGAAAATCGACTGGTGAAGCCATCATTCGAATGAATCCATCGATCAAGTCATCCACATAACAGAAGCTTCGAGTCTGCAACCCTTCACCGTAGATCGTGATGTCGTCACCACGCAGCGCCTGTACGATGAAGTTGCTGACCACACGACCGTCGTTGGGATGCATGCGCGGACCATACGTGTTGAAAATCCTGACGACTTTGATCGGCATCTCGTGTTGCCGCCAATAGTCGAAAAACAGTGTCTCAGCGCAGCGTTTGCCTTCGTCGTAACAACTCCGAGGACCAATCGGATTAACATTCCCCCAATACGTCTCAGTCTGTGGATGGACGCACGGATCGCCATAGACTTCACTGGTCGACGCCTGAAGCACACGGGCCTTGGTTCGCTTGGCAAGATCAAGGACATTGATGGCCCCCATGACACTAGTCTTGGTGGTCTGTACCGGATCGAATTGATAGTGGATCGGCGAAGCTGGACACGCCAAGTTGTATATCTCATCCACCTCGACATTGAGAGGTTGCGAAATATCGTGCCGCAACAGTTCGAAATGGGGATTTTTTAGAAGATTCAGTATATTTTCGCGAGTGCCAGTAAAAAAGTTATCAACGCAAAGGACATCGCAACCATCAGCGAGCAAGCGTTCACAGAGATGCGACCCTAAGAACCCAGCACCGCCAGTAACTAAAACTCTTTTTTTTATCGAATATCGATTGGACATTTTAATTCTCGCAATAATAATTGCACTATCAAATCAATCAGCACCAAATAAATCTCGCGTGTAAACCTTGTGAGCAACATCACCAAGCGCATCAGATTTTCGATTGGCGATTATTACGTTTGCTTCTCGTTTAAAGGAGTCCAAATCATTGAGCACTCGAGAGTGAAAATACCTTGCGTCTTTTAGTGCTGGCTCGTAGACGATTACCTCAACACCCTTGGCCTTAATCCGCTTCATCACCCCCTGAATGGCTGAAGCGCGAAAGTTGTCACTTCCCTGTTTCATCACCAGTCGGTAAATACCGACAACTGGAACTTTGTCTGAGTTACCAACTTGGCAAAGACGGACCACTTCGTTCGCGATGAAGTCTTTGCGCGTGGTGTTGGATTCAACGACAGCGTGGATGAGATTCTGCGGCACGTCCCGGTAGTTGGCCAGCAGCTGCTTGGCGTCCTTGGGCAGGCAGTAGCCACCATAACCGAAGCTGGGGTTGTTGTAGTAGGCGCCGATGCGCGAGTCGAGGCAGACGCCGTCAATGATCTGGCGCGTGTCCAGACCATGAGTGGCGGCGTAGGTGTCGAGCTCGTTGAAGTAGGCCACGCGCATCGCCAGGAAGGTGTTGGCGAACAGCTTGATCGCCTCGGCTTCGGTACTGTCGGTCAACAACGTCGGGATGTCCTGCCTGATCGCGCCCTGCTTCAGGAGGTTGGCGAAGGCTTCGGCCCGCGCCGAGCGTTCGCCGACAACGATGCGCGACGGGTGCAAGTTATCGTAGAGGGCCCGGCCTTCGCGCAGGAATTCCGGCGAGAAGATGAGGTTTTCAGTGTCAAGGGTCTGGCGCGTACGTACCGTGTAGCCAACGGGAATGGTGGATTTGATGACCATAACCGCTTGCGGGTTGATGACCATGACATCGCGGATGACGGCTTCGATCGATTTGGTATTGAAGTAGTTGGTATCGGGATCGTAGTCAGTCGGGGTGGCAATGATGACGAAATCGGCCCCGGCATAGGCGTCCTTCGGGTCGAGCGTTGCGCGGAAGTTGATCGGCTTGTTCTTGAGGAAATCTTCGATCTCTACGTCTTCGATCGGCGATTCCTTGCGGTTGAGCATCGCCACCTTTTCGGGAACGATGTCGAGACAGACCACTTCGTTGTGCTGCGCCAGCAGCACGCCATTCGACAGGCCAACATAACCGGTGCCAGCAACGGCAATTTTCACTGTGGTCCGCCCTTCGAGGAATTTATCTCAGCTTTCAAAGTCTCGATTTCGGCTTGAAGCGCTTCATACTCCGCCATTTTCCGTCTCAGAAACTCTGCCGTCAGCTTGGACTTTTCAGCCACACCAGCCGGCGTGAACAAATAGGCATAGCGCAGCTTGTTCTTGCTCTGGCTGAAGTTCTGCATCTTGACCAAGCCCTTTTCAACCAGGGCTTGAAAGCAGAAATTGATCGTGCCAAGCCCCACACCCAGATCCTTGGCCAGCGCACGCTGACTGACCTGAGGCGTCTGGTGCAAACGACGCAAGACTTCGAACTGGATTTCCTCCTGGAAACCAGCCAATTTCTGAAGTGGGGATACGAGGCTCAAGGAGATTTAGGCACGCTACCGCCATGCCGTTTCACGATCAGCAAGCGCGGTCAGCGGGTTTTAGCAGGGGGTCCGGAGCAATAAAGTGCGGCAAAGAGTACAACCGCCTGTTCGACAGACGAACAGGATTGTGCCACACCGTCATGACTTTGAGAAAGGTTTTTTTGCCAAACAGGTAATAAACGGTGCGGGCTTGTCAGCTCACCTTACGCAAACTGGCCGGCGCGACGCGCACGGCGACGGGTTTACTCAGAATCTCGATCAGCACCATGACCCGACGCTCGCCATCGGCCATTTGGTAAATGCCTTCGATGCCGGCAAACGGCGCTTCAGTGAGGCGAACACGCTCACCCGGCTTGAACAAGCGCTCAGGTTCAGTCTGAACCGACGCTTCCTGTGTACGCAACAGTTCGATCAGGCCATCATCCACCCGCGCGGGTTCGATCCCGAAGCTAACCAGACGACTGACGCCCTTGGTCGAACGGATCGGCGCCCAGCTCTTGGCCGAATCCCCCTGGCCCAAGCGGATGAACAGATAACGCGGAAACAGGGGCTCGTCTGCAACCGTCAGCAGCCCTTGGCGGAGCTTCTCAGCAGGAATCGTCGGGAGGTAGCACTGATAACCCTGCCGATGGAGGTTGTCCAGGGCGCACTTTTCCTGTCTGGGCTTGGTATGAACGAGATACCAGTGCATCGCCACCTCCGAAGGTTATCTTTATTGTCAGCATTTTACCCCTCGGTATTGCAGCGCGGCAATGACATTCCCATCGATCATTTCATGTGTGCTTCCTATTCGGTGGCGGGGTTGTCTCCTAATGCAGGAGGCTCGTTGTCATTTTTGAAATCGGGAGACGTGTTTTCTGCAGCAGGTTGGTCGCTGCTGTCGGGATCCTCTTCGAATTCGCCATCGGCCTCCAGTTGCTGCTGCACCGCTTCTTCCATGCTGACCGTGTTCACCACCAGTTCGAAATGCTCGAGGATTTCAGGCTCGTGCCGGGTGATGTAGCTTTTGACGGCATCGTTGCCGAGCAGCTTGGTCAGGTAGCCCTTGGCCACCACCAGGTTGAGCAGGTCGGAGCCATAGTTTTCTTCGGCATCCTTGTACTGGGTCTGGACCTGGCTCATTTCCTTTTCGAGCTTGACGATCTGCTCGATGGGCGCCAGTTGCTTGTCGCGCTCAGTGGGTTTGAAATCAGTGCGCTGCTCTGGGGGCGTGGCCTTGAGCAGGGCATCGGCATGCGCCACGGTGATGGTATTGCTGGCGACCATCAACTCCACCGCCTCCACCTGCCGGGCGGCTTTCATGTTGCGCAGCACCCGCGTCACGTCGGGCGTGAATTGTTTGTCCTGCAACCGGGCAATCGCATCCGGACAAATGCCTTCGAGCAGGTTGATACGCCGGTTGATGGAGCTCAGGTTCACGCCAAAGGCTCGGGCCAGGCGTTCCTTGCTCACACCACGATCGATAGCGCGGCGGATCATGTAGTGCTCCTGGATGGTCGAAAGCCGGTTGATGCGGTGGTTGTAGGTGTAGGTCTCGTCATCCTTGGCCAGCAGGCAGGGGGCTTCGTGGACACCGAGGTCCTTCAAGGCTAGTACCCTGAGATGGCCATCGAGCAGGATGAATTCCGACTTGGCCGGATCGTGCTGGATCACCGACAGGGGTTCGATGAGTCCGATTTCGTGGATGGAGGAGACCACCTGCTTGTACTTGCGGGTGCTCATCACCCCGTCCGGAATGCGTTTGCTGGGCATCAGGGTGTCGAGCGGGATCTGGTAGGTCTCCAAATCGAAACCCAACAAAGTATTCAATGGCGCCTTCGGCAAATCGGGACCGTCATCAGTTTCAGATTGTTGGATGCCGGGGTACATCGGCGTGATCTTGGGTTGTGCATTCATGGCGGGATTCATGCGGCGGCTCCATTCAGGTTGTCGATGCGCTCAGCGAGATACTTGGGCAGGGTGTCTAGGCCTTCGGCGCGCAGCAGGTTGACGAAATGCTCGTCACCGAAGAGTTTCTTCAGGCCCTGTACTACCAGCAGCAGGCGCTGGTGCGCATGCTCTGCCTTGAGGACCATCTTGCGTTGCCGCTCCACTTCGCGCTGGTAGGTGCGCACCAGGCTGTAGCTGGAGGTGGGCGGTTTGATCTGACCGGGGTTGGATGAGCCGGGACCGTGCTCCTGCCGTTTCTCCACCAGTCGTTTGGTTTCGATGATCTGGCGTCGGTTGAGCTGGCCGTTCTCATAGGCTTCCTGGAGCATTCCGCCCAGGCTTTCGTCGTCGTCCTTGGCGCGGGCGATTTCCAGGGCGGTGGTGAGCGGGATGGCGCCGCGCTGCACGCCTTCGATCAGGCGTTCCTCCCCTTGGTCGAGCAGGAAGACGATGTCCTTGACGTACTTGGGGGAGAGGCCGGTTTTGTGGATGATGGTGTCGGCGTCGTAGCCGCGCTTGCGCAGGATTTCGATGTCGGCCAGGATTTCCAGGGGCCGGTGGCCGCGCCGGGCGATGTTCTCCGCCAGGCTCATGATGAAGGCGTCTTCATCGCTGACGTCGACCACCAGGGCGGGGATGTGGGTCTCGCCCAGGATGCGAAAGGCGTTCAGACGCCCCTCGCCGCAGACCAGCAGGTACTTCGGCTTGCCATCATCACCCGGGCGTTCGGTGACGGTGATGGGTTTCTTCAAGCCGATCGATTTGATGTTCTCGACAATCTCCTCGAAGATTTTCATGTTGCGTTCGCGGGAATTGAGGATTTCCACTCGCGCGATAGGGATCAGGGTGACGGTTTCGGGCATTCCGGTCAGCATGGCGGCCTCCTGTCGGTTTGTGGATCAGGGTGGTGAGGTGTCATGTCAGGTTTTCCTTTCTGGGTGGGTGGTTTTGGTACTCTGATCAGATACGTCGCTGCAGACGTTCCCGCTCGGACATGCCGTAGAAGAAGTTCAGGTCGTCAAAGCGGAAGCATTCGATCTCGGCGCTGTTTCTGGCGGTGACCTGCAACTCCTGGTTGGGCAGGTCAAGGCGCGGCAAAAGGTAGTAATCCAGTTCGGCGGCATTACCGGGGTCGAGCCGCACTGCCAACGTGATGTCCGGGTGGTAGCGGCTGGGGTCAAAGCGGATGCGCCAGCGCTGCAGGCCATTGGGCAGTTGTTGGCAACGCGCCAGTACCAGGCTGATGACCAGTTCCTGGTTCAGATGCAGCAGGTCGGTTTGTGGGTCGCGCCAGATCTCGCCACCTAATTCGGCAATGGTGTGCTGGGTACGCTCGACGATTTCCGGATGCAATTGGCGCAGCCGACGGTTGATCTCGAGGAATTCCAGATCTCGCCCGGGACGGAAACCCACCAGTTCATATGCTTTGCTCAAACTGCCAAAGCGCTGGATGTAGGTGGCAGCACTGGGGAGCGCCGGCGCCTCGTTGATGATCAAGCCAGAGAGGGTGCCGCGCTCCTGGTAGAGCAAGCGTAGGTGTTCGAGCAGTTCTTCATCGGAGAAACGGCGGCTGCGATCGGTCAGGATTTCCTGCGCGGCCATAAACGTGTCGAGCGGCACGATGCCCTCGAATGCACCCTGCTTGCGGATCCACATCTGCGGTGGGTTGTCGACGTGTTTTTTCTTGAGCTTAAAAGAGTGGCGGTTGTAGACGTTGTTGCCGATGTACTTCTCGTTGGTCAGCACCTGGCGCACCGTGCTGTAGGTCCAGGGGCAATCACGATCGGTATAGATGGGAATGTCGTTGAGGCGTTGAGCAATCTCAGACAGCGGCAAATCGTCCTCGACCAGCCAGCGGTAGATCTGGTGGACCGTGGCCACTTCCTGCTCGGGGCCTGGCACCAGGATGACTCGGTCGGTTTGCAGGCTTTTGTGCTCGCCGGGTTTCAAGGTGGCTTTGATCGCGCCGAACTGGTCGATCAGCACCCGGCGTAGGCCAAACCCCGCCGGACCACCTTGTCTGAAGCCGAGTTCGATCAAGCGGCACTGACCGGCAAACACCTTGGCCGAGAGTTCGCGGCTGTATTCGCCGGCCATGGCGCGTTTGACGCCCTTGACGATGGTGGACACGGGGGAGCCGTCGTTCTCGAATTGCTCGGCGACGTAGGCGACGCTAATGCCCTTGCGTTTGCAGATGTACTCGTAATAGGCCGACTCGTCCGCGTCCTGAAACCGGCCCCAACGACTGACGTCGTAGACCAGAATCAGCTTGAAATCAGTGTTGTCGGATTCGACATCGGCGATCAGTTTTTGCAAGGAGGCGCGGCCACCGATGGACAGGCCGCTTTTGCCATCATCGGCATAGGTGCGCACGATCTCAATCCCACGCTTGTCGGCGTACTCTCGGATCTTGTCGGCCTGATTGAGTGTGGAGTACTGCTGGTGTTCGGTGGACATGCGCACGTATTGCGCTGCGCGGAAGGTCTGGTTTTCAGTCAAGGTCATGATCTCTAGGAGCTCTTTTGTTTCGGACATGTTTGCTTCGAAGGCCAAGCCGTATCAAGGTCATGTGGCGCAGATCGTCGACATAAAGTGACGCTGGCGGACAGGTTGAAGGAAGGCGCTGCGTCATGACTCACCCCACTTTGCGCAGACTGGCTGCGTCAATAGTCATGGCCACGGGTTTGCTCAACAGATCGAGCAGCACCATGGCGCGCCCCTCGGCATCGTTCATCTGGTAGATCGCCTCCAGCCCGGTAAAGGCCCCTTCGGTGATGCGCACGCTGTCGCCATGGGCGAACAAAGTGGTTGGGCTGGCTTGCTGCGCGGCCTCGCGATCGCGCAGGGTGGCGATCAGGGCGTCATCGACCCGTGCGGGCCGACTGCCGAAGCACACCAATTCGCTCACACCGACGGTGGAGCGGATGGGGCTCCAGCTCTGGCCTTGGCCAGATGTATCGAGCCGCACGAACAGGTAGCGCGCGAACATCGGCTCCTGCACGACGGTGGATTTGCGGCGGACGAGTTTCTCGGTGGCGAACAGAGGGAGATAGGACTCGTAGCCCTGGCGCGCCAGATTGGTGAGCGCCACCGCCTCCTGCCGGGGTTTGCTGCGCACGAGGAACCAGGCTGTTGTATTGGGCGACGGACCGCTGATGGGTGTTGGTGGCGTTACAGCGGCCGCATCGGTTACTGCTGCCGTAGGCACCGGCACCAGCTTAGGTGAAGTCGAAGGCGGTGGCGGCTTTGGTTCCGACTCCGCTGATGGAGCAGGCAATCCATCGTCCGGTGGCGGCGATCGCAGCAACTGCGCCATCGCGCGGATCAGCGGCAGCGGTCTTGCCGTGGCCAGCACCTGCTCGACCAGCGCCAGCATTTCGCGGCGCTCGTAGGCCGAAATGTCTTCGATCTGATAGCCAACCTGTAGCCCGGTCTGGGTGATGGTCAGACCTTCGTCGGCATCGCGCAGCTTGTAGAGCGCCTGCACGGGCAGGCCCAGACGCTCGGCGGCTTGTAGGGAGGTCAGCAGGCGCGGGGCCATGTTGCGTGGGGCAAGGTGAACATGCCTCCATGAAGGCGCTGTTCGCGAACAAAGCCAAGGCCATCTGGCGGATGTTGTGCAGATTTCTGGCGCACAAACGAAAAAAGACCCCGCCTTCACCAGCCACCCATAAGGGCAGCCAATGAAGACGGGGTCTTGGTTTACTGCTATTGCGTTTGCTGCAGTCTCTGGCGAGTTCTATCTGGGCATGCCGCGCCATTTGTCGAAGCTGCGCGCACCGGTGTAGCCGAGGTAGCCGGCACCGAAGAGCCACCACAGGCTTTCCGGCACGGCGTTCAGGAGCTTGGACAGGTTTTCTGCCGCCTGGAACACCTCGGCGGGCCACCAGATGCCAATGATGCTGCCAATCACCGACAGCAGGATCACACCGTAGATCACGTACAGGAATGTCGGGCGGGCGCGGCTGGTCCACGGGTCGGCTGAGTTAGCTTCGGCCAGGATGGCCGAGAGGCTGATCTGCATTTCCTGCAGTGCTTGCTGGCCTTCGGCCTGGAACAAGGCGAGCTTGGCCTGCTCGCGCTGTGCCGGATCGGGAATCAGGCGGTCGATCAGTTTGGCGCCTGCTTCAAAGAGGCCTGGGGCGAGTGTGGTCAGAATCGGTGTCATTGGCCACCGCCCATCAGCTTGAACTTGATGGCGGCGCCCAGCACGATCACGGCCAGCAGTCCCGTGGTGACCACCTTGACCAGTGTTTGCCAGGCGGTGTGGCGCGCTTCGCGCCAGGCCTCGAGCAGATCACGCAGCTCACGAATGTCGCGCGCGGCATGGCCGTTTTCCAAGCCAAGATGGGCAAGGCAACGCTCAGCCCCGCGTTCAGCGGCGCGGGTGAGCAAATCATCCATCTCCTCGGCGCGCAGATTCAACACGGGTTCGGCCGGCAGTTCGGGGGGAAGGGATTGCAGTTCATCAGACATGGGGGACTCCTCAACAAACACAAATGCCCGCGCTGGCATGCCAGGCGGGCGCAACAAAACGGGGTTCAACAGAAGATGGGCGAATCAGCGTGCGTCAGGCGCCGACGGTGAGATCGGCGCTATGCACTGCCGGGTGCTCGGCCACGCAGGTGATTTCCACCTGCTCACCGCGTGGACGGACCGCAATCACCCGGGCCAGCAGACTCCATTGCTCGGCAATGCCAAAGGCGAAATGAGTACGCTCGGCTGACAGGCCGGTTTCGATGGGGATGTCGGGCAACTCCACGAAGACCACCTGCTGCAGATCGATACCGGGCATCACCGCAAACGGACCACTGACCCCGCCATCGCGACGGCGCAGGGCCATGACATGTTCTTGCCCATCGACAAATGCGACCGGCTCGGACAGCGTGGCAGTTTGGGTATCGGCATCCCACATCACGATTTCGCCGCCCACGCCCCAACTGGGCATGTCATGGGCAATGGCGATCAGATCACCGTAGGTGGGAATCAGGCCTTCGAGCTCGGTGCGCAAGGTGATGATGCGACGCCGAAAACGGTTGGCCGCCGCCAGGTACAGCCCCTCGCGCACCGCATGGGCTTCGGTGGTACAACCAAAGAGCCTCAGCTTGGCCGGATTGGTGCTGCTGGAGCCCGGTAGGCTCACCGTCACTTCATCGGGCCTCCAGGTTCGACTGCTGAAGAACTCCACCGTCACCGCATCCGCCGTCTCTTCGCCTGGCATCACGTACTGGATCTTGAGACTGTTCTTGACGATGTTGCGCGGGCTGAAGAGCGCGACAGGCAGTAGCCGGGCTTCATCGCGCACCAGACGCACAATGCCGCCTTGTAGGAAGGGCACCGCCCGACCACAACGGGCCACGCGGGTCAGCGCCTCCCAGACCGTGACCTGCTGATCAAACACGCCGTCGAACTGGTCGCCCCGATCGGCCCAGACCTGATCCAGTTGCGCCAAGGCAGCCAGATCGATCCGGGCATCCGGCAGTTTGGCACCGAAGCGCGCGCGCAGGATGTCGGCAAAGGCCCAGGCGATGGATCGCGTAGACAATGGAGCAGACCAGCCAGAGTCCACCGACCAGACCGGCAGCTTGCGCGTGACGATGCAGTTGATGAGCCGACTGGAGCGCTGCGACAGGTTGTCGGTGGCGCGCATGCGGATGGCGAGCAGTGTCACGTTGTCAGGGAAAGTGACATCGCCGGCCAGATAGCCCCGAGCCTCGCCCCAGCGCACCTCGTGGCCAGCGCGCGAATTCGTGTCCTTGCCATCGAGCCGTGTGGCACGCACTTCGTAGCGCCCGGCAGCAACCGAATATTTGTAGGACAGGCGCTGTGGCGTGGTGGTGGCCGCCGTCAGACTCTCGCTGCCCAGCGTGAACCAGTCGCCCAGAGCTTCCCCTTCTGCATCGATGGCCCGTGCTTCAACCTTCCAGCTGGCACTGCGGCTGTCCAGACCACCGGCGTCGTTGGCGAAATAGAGTCCTCGTGGCAACAGGATGTCGATGCCAATGTGCGTCACTTCGCTGTCGGCCGTGTTGATCGCAAAGCTCCCGGTCCAGGTGCCGGCCAGCAGTTCCTGCCCAGCGACCTCGGGCGCAGTCACCACATCCGGGTTGAAGAGCGTGACCAGACTGCCGGGTGGCACGATCTGATAAGTGACTTCCTCGAAAGAGGCAATGGGCGTGTCCTCGATGCGGATCTGCTCGATGTCGTATTCGCCCAAGCCGATGCAGTGCAGTTGGTGCAGGAACTGTTCATTGCCCTGGTATTCGCCATAGGGCGTGGCAGCCAAATCCGGATAGACCAGATGGCGACCGTAGATGACCGGGATGGGTTGGGCCAGCCGCGCATAGTTGCCCTGGCCTTGCAGGCTGTAGGTGGGCGACGGTTGCGCCAAGCTCCCGCCTGAGCCGGCAAAGGACGGCATGTTGGGCGTGGGCAGCGGCACCAGCGCACTGACCAGGGCCGAGCCCGCCGTCATGATGATGGCCGACCCGACCGCTGTAGCCAGATTGCCGCTGAAGCCCAAGCTCGCACCCAATGGGCCGCCGTAGACGGTCGCGACCACCATCACCGCAATCATCAGAACAGTGCGCAGCGGATTTTTGCCTCCGCCACCACTACCTCCGCCGCCTTGCGGCAAGGTGATGAAGAGCACAACCCCATCGATGGGTGTGACTGCCCATTCGGAACGCAGTACAGGGGCGCCGTTCTTGATGCAAATGGTGGGCTGATCGAATTCGGCAATGCCCTGACTGCCTAGCCACTGGCGGATGGTCTGACCGGGGCGGGCCACCATCACCTCGCGTTGGCTGGGCTGGAAGGGGTTGCGCAGCGTGACAACAGCGCTTTGCTCGGCGTGAATCACAGGTTCTCCACAAACTGGTAAAAGCCTTCCACCCGCCAACCATGCAGCAGGAGTTCAGGCAGTTTCTGGAAGACAATGCCTGCGTCCTTGACCGCGTGGAGCACACCACCGCCATCGACCGCGAGCCATACGCCGACATGCACCGGGTGACGGGACTGGCGCAACAGCACGGCATCGCCCTCGATAGGGTTTGTGACGGTTTTCCAGCGTTGTCGCTCGGGGTGGTTGCGGAAGGTGCTGACCACGGTGCGCAGATCGTTGGCGTCGACCGGGATTTCCGGGAGGTCCCGGCCAAACTGCTCACGCTGGATGGCGAGGAACAGGCCCCAGCAATCGAACGCATCTGGCCCACGCGCGCCGGCGTGCCAAGGCAGCCCGATGTAGTGGGTTGCCCAGTGGACGGACGATCCCGTATTGATTTGCATGTGATTTGACATGGAATCACTATTTCACTAATATCGACTCATGCAGACCAACTTCAAACGGCCCTTTGCCCAGTACGTCAAGAAGGCGCACAAGCCCTTACGACTGGTGATCGAAGACGAGGTGGAGGTGGTGTGCGAGGCGCCGGAGATTGGCGAGCTCAAGGTGGGCGACTTGGCCGGCATTCGGGTTCACAAGTTCCGCTTCCACCGGCAGGAGTACCTGATGGCCTACCGGCCACCCGCCAAAAACGCGCCCTTGGAGTTTTTGATCATCGACTTCTACCAAGTCGGCGTTCACGAGAATTTCTACGACGAACTGAAACAGTATTTGCGACACGAGAAGCCAACGGGAGAAACATCATGAACCACGCGCTCACTGCCGAGGACCTCTACACCGAGATGAAGCGGATGCCGACCACCGAGCGGGTTCGGTTTTTTTCTCTGTTGGCCAGTAACGCGTTTCGGGAAGACGACTTCACCCATGACCAGGTGTTTGGCGAAACGCACCAGGAACCCTTCTCAGCCTGGGAAGCGGCCGAGTATCTGGAAGTGTCCGTGCCGACCCTGCGCCGTTATGTGCAATCGGGGAAACTCGTGCCCAGCCACGTGGTGGGGCGCAATCAGATGTTTGCTGCGCAAACCCTGCGCACGTTCAAACGCAGTCGCGGGTCGCGCGGATAAGCGCGGCGACTTTGCCAATCTTCCCTATCAGCGGGTCAGACCCGGAAATGTCTTGGCGTTGTAGCTAATGCCGGGGAAGGCCTTGTTGCCCACATCCAGCATGCGAGCACGACCCGTCACCCGAAAGATGTCGGCCTCCACTTCCGTCAGCACCAAGTGGATGGGCGGGTCCATCTGCGGGCCTTCGAGGTCGGTCGACAGGTATGGCCGGTAAGTGACCTCGATCACCGACTGCGACTCGGCTGCCGCATCCAGGTGCCGGACGATCTCGCGCGAAACGTTGTCCAACGTTACTGTGATTTCCGGCACCGGCATGGTGTCGACGGGCGGCAAGTCGAGCTCAAACCCCATCGCCACGAACTGCACGCGCTCGCCCGCTTGCAGCGGCGCCTGCGATTCCAGCCGGGCCCAGAGATCGCCCGTGTCGCGCACCACGCGAATGGCGACCGCATGACCCGCCTCATCGACAAAGGCCGGGTGGCGCAACTCCAGCGTGTGCAGAATGATCTGCTCCGACGGCGCGCTGGCGTAGGCTTCCTTGATGGCTTCAGACAATGCGGCGTTCGGCATCAGAGAATCACCGGGTAAGGCACGTAGCTGGTTTCGCTGTCGTCTTCCGGCAACTGCGCTTCGCCCGCATAACCACTGGCCAGCACCTGACCGTCGTCGAGCAGAAACACCAA
>JACCDH010213945.1_pt1 | contig 51167 bp, 42 predicted proteins | sample 7442481 | NCBI WGS metagenome assembly JACCDH01 (sample SAMN15323433, study PRJNA562643) | freshwater metagenome | isolation source: river surface water | place: USA:Blue River Watershed | collected 2017-08-15
ATGGCAATGATGGCCGTTGGCCGCGCAGCGGGTGCTGTGGTGGTTGAAGTCCGTCGCCAGTTCAAGGAAATCCCAGGCATCATGGAACGTACCGCGAAGCCGGATTACAGCAAAGCGGTGGACATGCTCACCAAAGCGGCGATCCGCGAAATGGTGATTCCATCCTTGCTGCCAATCGCAACCCCTGTGGTGCTGTACTTTGTGATTAATGCAATCGCAGGTCAGGCCTCGGCATTCGCATCGGTCGGTGCATTGCTGATTGGGATTATCGTGACGGGTCTGTTCGTTGCTATCTCGATGACCTCGGGCGGCGGCGCATGGGACAACGCGAAAAAGCTGATCGAAGAAGGCCACCATGGCGGCAAAGGTTCCGAGGCGCATAAAGCGGCCGTGACCGGCGACACCGTGGGCGACCCGTATAAAGATACGGCTGGCCCTGCAGTGAACCCACTCATCAAGATTGCCAACATCTCGGCCATCCTGATGCTGGCACTGCTGGCACACGCGGCGTAAGTGTTGCTGGCCGCTGGCGCGGCGTGGGGGCGATGCGCCCCCGCTTCGCTCCCCCTCCTTCGGGCTCGCCATTGAGGCTAAGCGGCTAGAACCGCCGACAAAACAAAAGGGCTCCGGAAGCAATTCCGGAGCCCTTTTTCGATTCAGTCGCTTGAAGCTTAGCGTGGAATATCTAGCGCAATATCTTGTTCTGCGCCCATACCTTCATGTTCACTGCCGTGAGTAGCGATCGTGTGACGGGGGGCTTCGGCACTAGCGATTGTTTCAACCGCTTCTTTACGGCCGGCATCTCGCTCTGCCTTTAACAGTTCGATTTCCGCTTTTAACTTGCGCCGCTCCACTTTCATGCGTTCGAATTGTTCTTGGCCTTTGCCTGAATTGCGCGCGGCATGCCCCATACCGATAAAATATGTCACCCAATGGGCGAGTTGTGATCCCAGCAAGGCGCTTCCAATAATTACAGGCCATTTACCGCTGATATTTATCCTCCCATGGGAAACCCATGTTACGAACTCCTTGCCCTTGATGGCCATCGTGCTGTTTTCTTTGGTACTTAACGCAGCGGCAACTCCGCCAATCACCAAACCACTAATACTACCCATCCAGCTCGCGGCATTGCCCTTGCCCAACACCTCGATGGTTTTTGACGGGCCGGCGTATTTTTCGTCGTTTATATGTTTCTCATTGGCCATTAGCACTACTTAACCCACATTATTTCAAGTGTTAGTATACACCAACATATTCAATAGAAATGTGACAGTTTGAAGAAGGTTGTCCCACAGCATCAAGCTGCGGAACAACCAGTTACGTCAGACGTACTTTACTTCTTGTCTGACGCGGCACTTCCAAAAAAGAAAGCCGTTGTGTAGTAAGCACTAACTGCTGTCTTAATGGTTCCGAAAATTAAAATTGCTGTAATCATGACTATGATTTTAGCCCTTTCGGGGATTAATAAAAATCCATGCGAACCCTTCGCACTTCATCCTTAGCCAATCTCAGATAAATAATTTATATAAGATTAAGAAAGAATAGGAAAATCCTAGCATAAAAACATATGTAGTTTTGTGACGATTTGATGAAGATTTCGCGCGGCGGCGGGCATGGCGGGCGCATTGCGATTGCCTGAGGCCGCCCAATCGTTTACCTGCATAGGATGCGCCGCCTTCACATTGCCGTTGCCCTGATGGGCCTTGCCCTGCCGCTGGTTTGCCAAGCCGCAAACCCCGCTGCGCTGCTGGAACAATGGCAAACCCTGCGCGACAGCGACGCCCCTGCCCCAAACTTCAAGGACGCCGCACGGTTTTTGAACGAGCATGCGGGCTGGCCGGATGAGAAAACCATCCGCATCCGCGCGGAAACGGCGGCGCTGGGCGAACAGCCCGAACCCGCCCTGATGAAGCCGTTCTGCGCGGCCTTCCCGCCCATTTCGGGGCGCGGCATGTTTGTCTGCCTGCGCGCCCAAGCGGGCGACCCCGACATGCGCCGCACATGGCTGCACAAAGGCTGGATCCAAGGCGATTTCAGCGAGGCGGAAGAACAGGCGATTCTGGCGGACTATGGCAGCCAGCTGGAACGCGGCGACCATAGCGCGCGAATGGAACGGCTGCTCTATGAAGAAAAAACTGCGGCGGCAAAACGCATGCTGGAACATGTGCCCATCGCGCAGCGTGTGCCCGCCAAAGCGCGCATTGCCCTGATTCAAAAAGACCGCGACGCCAGCCATATCCTTGGCGCCCTGTCGCGCGCGGAACAGCACAGCCATGGCATTCTGTTCGCCCAAGCCAAGAACGCGATGGACGCGGATAAAATGCAGGCGCTGCGGCATATTCTGGCCAAGGTGCCCGCCTCGGCACCTTACCCTGAGCTATGGTGGCCACTGCGACAAGCCGCTATCCGCGACGCACTGGCGGATGGCCAGCACGGTGCCACCCTTGCCCTCGCACAAGCCCACGGCGACCTTGTGGGCGAAGCGCTTGCGGAAGCGCTTTGGATCAAAGGCTGGATGCAATTGGAATTCCACCACGAGCCACGAAATGCCTATAAAACATTTCACACGCTTTATACGCAGGTGGCCTCCCCCGTGAGCCGCGCCCGCGCTGCCTATTGGGCTGGCCGCGCCGCCAAGAAAAACGGCAACCGCGACATTGCACAGGAATGGTGGGAAAAGGCCGCCGCGAACCCAACCGTGTTCTATGGCCAGCTGGCGCATGCACAGCTGCACCCCGATAAGCCGCTTAGCTTACCTGCCTCCCCCAGCTTCAGCACCGCACAGAAAAAGGCGTTTGACCGCGAAGAGCTGGTGACGGTAACGCGCCATTTGGCGGACGCTGGCGAGCTAAAACTATGCGAGCGGTTTTTGACCCAATTGGCGAACAGCAGCACGGACGCCGCACGCTCGGCCATGGTGGCAAGCCTCGGCCGCGAGGTGGTGGGCATGCATGCGGCAGTGAAAATGGCCAAACTGGCGCTGCGCAAAAAAACCGTGATGGTGGAAGCGGGTTGGCCGCGCATTTCCCTGCCCGAAACGCTGGGGGTGGAGCCTGCGCTTGCCCTTGCCATTACGCGGCAAGAAAGCGAATTCAACCCCCGCGCGCGCAGCAGCGCCGATGCACGCGGCCTGATGCAGCTTCTGCCCTCCACCGCCCGCCATGTGGCGCGGCAACGCGACTGGCCATACACCGATGCCATGCTGGATAATCCCGAAGACAATATCGCCCTTGGCAGCAGCTATCTTGGCCAGCTTATCCGTGGGTTTGACGGCTCCTACGTGCTGGGTATTGCAAGCTATAATGCGGGCCCTGGTACCATTCGTGGCTGGCTGAACCGGATGGGCACCCCGCCTAAAAATCTGGATGGCGCGCTGAACTGGATCGAATCCATCCCCTATAGCGAAACGCGCAATTATGTGATGCGGGTGCTGGAAAATACCCAAATGTATCGCACGTTGGACGAACCCGCGACGCCCGTTGGTATCCTTGATGATTTAGCGCGCTAGATGTCGCCGCAGGATGGCGAGTCGTTGATGCTGGCGCAAGAGGATTTGGGTGGGGTGTAGTAGCTGTCGTTATCGCTGGGCGATACGGGGCGTAGATCGTACAGGTCGAAGGCGGGTTTGCGTTTAGGTGCATCGCACGCGTTCAGCGCGACACACACACTAAGACCCAAACACATCGAATGTATAAATAGCCTCATGGCTTAAGGCCTATAACAGCGCACGCATCGCAGCAATGTAAAAAAATCGACTTCCCACCAATGGTTTAGAGAATTTTTAGTAGCGTGGCGAACAGTCTGCATATTGCCATCCGCGCATAGATGGGAGAGGTTTTATTAATCCGCCCGCCACATCTTAACGATTTGTTAACTATTTTCGTGTAGCTATGGGTATGCCATGGGCAAACGACTGTTTTTTACAGCCATTTCAACCAAGACTTCCTGCGCAAAGCCAATGCTGGCGGTGGATGGCGTGCTTTCGAGCATCTTCTTTTTCCTGCCGAACGTGATGATGGGCACCCACCTGCCCCAACGCACGGAATCTGCCATTGCGTTATATAGCTCGGTGGACTGGATCAACCAATTCGCGCACTTCCTGCATGGTATGGATGTGCAGAGCCTCGAACTGTGGCTAGCGGTAAACCTGACCTTGCTGGTGCTGCTGTTCGCACTCCGGCGCCATGTGTTTTATCCGATGTATGGCATGGCCAATCATTGGCGCGGCATGCTTGATACGATGCAGCAAGAAGTGCCGCTGCAGCCAAACGCGCTATTTAGTATGCGTGCCATGGCACAGAACATGATGGCGATGGCAGAAGTGGCGAAGGAGTATTACCTGAAGCACCGCGATGCAAACGAGGCCCTCGTTGTGGCGCGGGATGTGCTGGGGCAAATCACCGCCCAGCAAAGTGCTATCTTGAACTGCACCAGCCGCGAAATGGTGTCGCAATATCAGGCGGTATTGTCGTATGCGAACTATCTTGAAGAATGCGTGGCGCGCCATGCCGCCAGCCCTGATTTGCGCTATGATTTCGATGAAGTCAGCGAATCGAGCTTTAACCTAAAACTCATTGCGGGGGCGCTGAACCTCATCCGCCAAGGCCACGAACCACAATCGGTGAAGCTGGATGTGCCGGAGCTGATGCAGCAAACCTTGCTGGCACTGGCGCCAAGCCTCGACCGCCGCGCGATGAAACTCACCACGGTGGAGGTGGACCTTGCGGTGTGTGCGCAGAGCGACCCTGCGATTATCGCCCATGTGCTGTGGATGATGCTGCTGGGCACCATTCGCTATGCCGCGGATGAAAGCACCTTGCGCCTGCGCTGCCTCTATAACCGCGAGAACACGCGCTGCCTGATTAGCATTGTGGTGAGCGAACTTTCCGCAGGGCGCCTAACTGAGGAAGAACGCGGCGCATTCCTTGAACGGCAATTGCAGCACCTCACCCCACATATGTTTGCGGAGACTATTCGCATTCATGCCAATATGCAGCTCGCTGAAATGCTGATGAAACCGCTGGATGGCACCCTCTCCATTCTGCCTCTCACCAGCCACTCCTGTGAGATTTGTTTGAATCTCCCCGCCGCGATGATAGCGTAACCCGTAATCAGGCTGGCCTCAGCTTGTGGGTGTATAACGTGATCAGTACCAACCACTAGTAACGGAGCGTTTATGAAACATCTTTCCCTTCTTGCCCTTGCCACCCTTGCGCTTGCAGGCACTGCCTATGCGGTGGAAGCACCCCAAAAAGCACCCGCTGAAATGGAAAAAATGCATGGGAAGCATTTCAAGGAAGCCGACACCAACGGCGATGGCGGGCTTTCCAAAGAAGAATTCATGGCGCGCCACGAAAAGAAATTCGCCGAGATTGACGCCAACCACGACGGCAAAATCACCCCCGATGAAATGAAAGCGCACCACGAAACCATGAAAGAGAAGTTCAAACACCACCGCGCAGAGCGCAAAGCGCACGGCGACGCCCCCGAGGCGGCTGGCGCGAAATAACCCATAAGAACCCCCTTGAAGACTTATTTTTCAAGGGGGTTTTTTGTGTGTTGACAGAACCCCCCCGCCTCGCTAAAAGGCACCCTCCTTAAGATTATAGGTGGACAAAATGAAAGTTCTTAGCTCGTTAAAATCAGCGAAAAAACGCGACAAAAACTGCCGCGTTGTGCGCCGCAAAGGCCGCTTGTACGTTATCAACAAGCAAAACCCACGCATGAAAGCGCGTCAGGGCTAATCAGCCGTTTGTAGAATAGCATTAAGTAAAAACGCGCCTTCACGGCGCGTTTTTTCGTTCTGGGGTGTTTTTAAAACGTGGGTTAGCGAACGTAAACGTGCGTTTCGTCGTAGCGCAGGCCAGCTTTGGCTTGGCCGCTGATATGCATCCGCTCCATCGGAACGCCCATGCCTTTCATGGCGGCAACCACCGCCTGCGTGTTGCGGCTGGCGGTATTCACCCACTGTGCATCACGCGAGGCATCACCCGTGAGGGGGGCGTTGGAGACGATATCGAACATCACTTCGGGCTTCACCGCCACGGATTGGGCAACGGCGCTGTAGAGCTGTTGGTCGTAATGCACATGCGGCTGGTTGAAGCGAATCACCACCAGCGGCACCGAAGATGCGGCCGAAACCTGCACGAATGGCGCAGCCGCGCTAAGCAATGCAGCGGTCATCAGGCTCAAACGAAATTGATTTATTTTTCCCATACGCAGCTGTTAGCACGCCCCCAAACCCTGCGCAAGAACGAGATCGTAAAAAGCTGCTTGCACTCTGTCGACGAGTTGGTTAGGTTGCCGCTCCTTTTACAAAGGAAGAAGACGTTTTTAGAGCTGGTCCCATAGCTCAACTGGATAGAGCACTTGACTACGAATCAAGAGGCTAGAGGTTCGAATCCTCTTGGGACCGCCATCTAACTACCCACGCGCAGGCGCGTTTGTGACTCCCCCGTTTGAACCGATATGCTGCTGCCATTGCCCTTGCGGCAGCTGGGCGTTTATTTTGCTGTTGAGCTCAGCCACCAATTGCTGTGCAGGCAGCTTCACCTGTGCGCTACTGGCCAAATGCCCCGCCACACGCTGAACCAGCGCCTCCCGCAGTTCTGGCGATTGCCGCGCCAACACTTCCGCAGCCGCATTCTCCAGCGCGTCGATATACTGACGGTCGGTTTTGGTAGATTTCGCACTGTCTTTGGAGGACAGGCCGAGAAGCCCGTTGGATACGATATAGGCGCAGGCGGTGAGGAAGGTGAGTGGATAGCCCGCCTTGGTGCCGTGGGCGAGATGCTCGCGCCGCTGCTCGAACGCATTAACCACAAGGTTCGCATTGTTCACGAGGTAAATAGCGCTGGAAACACGCAGCGGATGCGCCTGTATTTTTTCACAGACCTTGCCCATGAAACTGGTGGGCGGATGTGCGGGATCCGGCTCTTTTTCGGGCACCAAAAGCCCCACCAACCCCGCCAGCATGACCAACCCGCCATAGGCGATGGTGCTGTATTTCCCCTGCTCTTTCTTCAGCCCCGAAGCAATTTTGAAGGTGCCGCCGAGCGCGAACATGCCGTTGAGAATCTGCGACGGATAGCGGTAGAAAAACCCTTCCACCTGATCGAGCAATCCCTGCGGATTTTTGATGGATGCACGGTCGAGCGCGCTGCCGCTTGGAATCTCCACGCCCTCTTTTTGCAGATATTCCCGAAGCGAACGCTGCATGCCCTGCAAATGGTGTTGCGGATTCTCTTTGCCATAACGCGCGGCCACCGCCGCGCCTGCCAGATAGGTCAGGCCGGTGAGCGCCCCTGTTTTATCTTTATTCATGCGGTCGGCGGCGAAAAAGGCGGCATCCCCAATGATAAACCCGATACCGGAGGCGCGCAGGCTCACTTCCCGCACCGTATCCATGAAGGTTTTTTGCTCCGGCGTTGCTGGTCTGTGCTGCGTCTTCTCCACATTCATCCTAGGGGTGTGAGCCGATTACACACTATAGCGGATAACTGTTACAGGATGATGACGGTGAATTTGCTGTACCAAATGCCCAGCGGAGGCTATAGAGCCCAGACAGAACCAACCCCGAGAACCCTATGACTTCCCTCGCTGAACTGACAAAACCTATCACTGACCGCACTGCCACCGTGGCCGTTATTGGCATGGGCTATGTGGGGGTGCCGCTGGCGGAAGGGATTTTGAAGGCGGGATTCCCCGTCCTCGGGCTGGATGTAGATGCAAAAAAAGTGAATCATCTGAATGCGGGTGAGTCGTATCTGAAGCATATCGATAGCAGCCGCATCGCCGCCATGCGTGCCACCCAAAAATTTTCCGCCAGCGCCGATTTCGCTGCGCTGAAGAATGCCCAAGTCATCCTGATTTGTGTGCCCACCCCACTGGGCAGCGACAATGGCCCTGTGCTGGATTATGTGGAAGCAGCCGGCCGCAGCATTGCCGAACATTTGCAAAAAGGTCAGCTGGTTATTCTGGAATCTTCAAGTTATCCGGGAACTACGGGAAAGGTGCTGAAACCGATTCTTGAAGCGTCTGGTTTGAAGTCGGGTACGGATTTTTACCTCTCCTTTTCACCAGAACGGGAAGACCCCGGTAACGCAACCTATGGCACCACCAGCATCCCCAAAATTGTGTCGGGCGACGGGGCGGATGCGCTTGCCTATGCCGACGCATTCTATAAGCAATTCATTGTAACGACTGTGCCCGTGGCGACCATGGAAATTGCCGAAGCAGCCAAGCTGCTGGAGAATACTTTCCGCTCGGTGAACATCGCCCTCATCAACGAAGTAAAAACTGTGCTGGACGCGATGGATATCGACGTGTGGCAAGTGGTGGACGCGGCAAAAACCAAGCCGTTCGGTTTCATGCCGTTCTACCCCGGCCCTGGGGTGGGCGGGCACTGTATTCCCGTAGATCCGCTCTATCTCACATGGGTGGCGCATCAGCATGGCGCACGCACGCACTTCATCGACCTCGCGCAGAAAACCAACCTGCAAATGCCAATCTATATTCTGGACAAGCTGGAAGAAGCGCTGGGCAGCAAACTGGCGGGCAAGAAGGTGCTTCTGCTGGGCGTGGCCTATAAAAAGAATATCGACGATTACCGCGAAAGCTCGGCCATCCGCATGGCGGATATGGTGGTGTGGCGCGGCGGCAATGTCAGCTATTACGACCCCAACGTGCCCACCGTGGGCAGCGACCACACCGGCGCGCTGGATGGAAAATCCTCCATCGCGTGGGACAAAAAAGCTCTCGCGCAATACGACGCCGCGATTATCGTGACTGACCATGACAACGTGAATTATCAGGAGCTGGTGGATTCCTGCCCGCTGGTGATCGATAGCCGCAACGTGACCGCGAAGCTGAAACCTTCCAAAGCGAAAATCGTGAAGGCGTAGTTAGAGCTTCATCCGCTTCAGCAAGAAGAAATAGACGGGCGCTGGCAATAATGCGAGCAGCTTTAGCACGCATGAAAACCGCTTGGGGAAATGGATTTCGAACCGCGTGGAAGCGAGCCCCTCAACAATATACTCCGCGGCTTTTTCTGCCGTAATCATCGCGGGCATGGCGAAATCATTCTTATCCGTTAGCCGTGTTTTTACAAACCCCGGATTGATGATCTGAACCCGAATATTGGTGCTGCCCAGATCGGCGTTTAGATTTTCCGCGAGATGAATCATCGCGGCCTTGCTGGCGCCGTAGCCAATGGCGGCGGGAAGGCCGCGATAACCCGCCACACTGCCCACAAGGGCGATATGCCCCGTATTACGGGAAATAAAATCAGGCAAGACAGAGGCCAATACGCGCAGCGCACCACGAAAGTTTACATCCAACATCCGCTCTGCATGGGCGAGGTTGAACTGCGTGGCGTCCATCGGTTCGTAGGTGCCAGCATTGTAAATCACCATGTCTAGTGGCGGCGCATCGCTCGTGAGTGCGCCCCATGCATGGGCAACGCTTTGGGTGTCGGTCACATCCATCGCCACACAGCGATGGGCGTTGGAAGGCAGCGTTGCCCGCACTGCCTCGAGCGCAGTTTTGTTACGCGCCGAAAGCGTTAGCCTTGCCCCAGCTTGTGCAAGAGCCACAGCTAATGCTGCCCCAATGCCTTCGCTGGCGCCGATAATCCAGATATGTGCGTTTTTGAATGTCATTGCTTGTTGAACGTAATCACAAGTTCACCCACGGTGAAACCAAATTTACGCATTTTGGTACGATTGATGAGCACCTTTTCGTTCATCAGGTAGAGCCAGTCATCCATCGACAAGGCAATCGTGTCGCCGCTGCTGCGCTTGGCATTCAGCACATACTGCATGTTCGCGGCATTGCCATGTTGGGTGCCTTTGGCGGTGCCAAGCACATCATGTGCCGTGGCCGTAAAATGATGGTCATCCGAGAAGGTAATCGTCCAAACGCGTTCATCCTTGCGGCCATCGCTGTAGGTGAAGTGCTCCTCCAGCGTGCCTACATTGCCTTTCCATTTCCCCTTCATCGTCACATAAAACTGCAAATCGGCTTTGCCGTGCATGTCATAGAGAATGCCCCATGCCTCAAGCGGCCCGTTCAAATACTGGCGAATATCCAGCTTGGGCGTGTTTGCCGCATAGTCTTGGGTGGTGAGGCTGCTGCACCCCGACATTAAGAAGGCTAAACTACTCACTGCCGCACATAACTTTTTCATGTTCTTCTCCGTTGGTGATCGATTGGGCTAACCACAAGCAGACACAGGGCTGCGAGCTTGAATCCGCACGGCAGTAGCGCATAGGCGACTGACAATGCGTGGGTGTTCTGGGAGGGCGCATCGGGCACATAGCCCGCGTATGAAAGTGCGGGCAGCGCAATGCCTGCCGCTAGGGCTAGCGTCAATTTGCTGATGAAATTCCATATACCAAATTCCACCCCGCCGCGGCTGTCGCTATCGCCAATCGCATCGGCCAACAGGGAGGGAAGGATGGATAAATCACCGCCAAGCGCGATACCAGAACCCACACAAATCATGAAAAACGCCGCCAGCTGTCCTTCTTCCAACCGATAGGCAAAGAGGAAGGAACATAGCGCCAGCAGCATGGAGAAAATCAGCGCACGGCGCTTGCCTATGCGGGCAGCAAGTCTCGCCCATAGGGGCATGGTGAGGATGGCGCTGAGGAAATAAACCAGCAGAAATGCGCTGCTCCACGACGCCAGATGAAGCACATCCTGCGTGAAGAATAAAAACAACGTGGCGGTGATGGAAGGCGCAATGGCATTAAGGAAAAATACGGCAAAAATCCAGCGTAGCGGCACGTTCTGGCGCAGTGCCGCCAGTGGCGACTGAGGGGCGCTATGTGTTACACTATTCGCAGGAAGCGCGACCAACGCCGCCACTGCAATCACCCCCACCACCGCAAACGCAAACCAATGGTAAGCAGTGCGCATCGGCATCGATTGCATTAATCCGATGGGCAATGCGGTGGCCAGCAGCACACCCACCATGATGGACGCCTCACGCCATGCGGAAACACGCAGTGTGTCCTCGTAGCGACGGGTGAGCGCAAGACCGCTGGCATAGAACCCGATGGTTAAAAAACTATAAGCAAGATAGGTGATAATCAGCAGGGCAGAGAGCAAAAAAGTGAGATTGCCTAACGCTAAATCCGGTAAGAAAAAGAGCCCCAGAACGCCACCAGCCAACACCACCATTGCCACCAGTGAAAGCATGCGCCTGCGGGAAGCGAAGCGATCGGTGAGGTAGCCAATCAGGGGATCGGCCAAGCAGTCCACAATCCGCGCAAGGAACATAACCATGCCAATCACCGCCAGCGACAGCGGCAAGCTATCGGCGTAATATTTGGGCAGGTGCACATAAAGCGGCAAGCCAACCGCACCAAGTGGCAGCCCCAACAAGGCGTAGCGCCCAAGTGCGCGGGATGTTAGTACTGCACTCACTGGCGTCCCAGCAAGGCGCGACGCAGTGAGGGCTCGGAAGTGTTTTCACCCAGCCAAATATTCATGAAGCGCTTTGCAAAACCAATGGCCGCCACCGTTTTAGTGTGTTTACCATTATGAAAAAAAGCCAGTCCCGCATTGGGCGAGAACAAGGCCGTAATGCGATCGCCATCGTTTACATCGGGAAAGGCTGCAGTAAGAATTTGAGCGTAACGGCTCTTTTCTTCTGGCTTCAGCGCCCCGCCACGCTCCATTTCCTCGATGCTACGCTCCACCAATTCGTCGGTGGTGAATCCCATGCGATAGGTAAGCGTTAGCGCGAAGGGCGCGTCGTATGTCCAGCGCGGAGCGTCCGTCCATAAGGTGGCATCGTAGGCGGTGAACATGAGACGCGATAGTGCACCGCTACCATAGGCAGACTGGCTTTTAATCACGGGTGCGATTTCTGCCGGCGGCGTGGCCGCTGCGGCTGGCAATGCCAGCATTGCCACGAGACATACACTCAGGAGATGTTTACGCATGAACCATCTCCACCTGAATGACGTTGGTGCGCTCGCCTGAGAAGGAAGCGGCGCACATGCTCATGTACAGACGCCAGCTACGAATAAAGGCATTGTCGTAGCCAAGCGCGCGAATATTGGCTTCGTTGGCATCGAACCGCACCAACCACTCGCGCAGAGTGCGTGCATAATCGTGGCCGAAGGTGAATATCTCGTTGCAACGCAGCCCCGCCTTCTCCGCCGAGGCCTTGAAGGTCTGGATGGAAGGTAGCATGCCACCAGGGAACACATAGTGGCGGATATAGTCGCTACGGCTGGCGTAGCCTTCAAAGGCATCATCACGCACGGTGATGGTCTGAACCATAGCAACACCATCCTTAGACAGACGGTTTTTTAGGGTGGAGAAATAGGTTGGCCAATATTGCTGCCCTACGGCTTCGAACATCTCGATCGAGGCGATGGCATCGAACGTGCCTTTGGTGTGGCGGTAATCTTCGAGGCGGATATCTGCCTTATCCCCCATGCGCTGGGTGGCGAAGCGGTGCTGCTCTGGCGACAGGGTTAGGCCTGTCACTTTGTGCCCCCTGCCCGACGCCATTTCGGCAAAGCCACCCCAACCGCAGCCAACTTCCAGCACATTGGTGCGCGCATCGGTCAACTTATCCAGAATACGCTTGTATTTTTGTGCCTGCGCTTCTTCCAGACTGAGTGATGTGTCTGTGTAGATGGCGGAGGAATAAGTCATGCTCTTATCGAGCCAGAGGCGATAGAACGGGTTGCCTACATCGTAATGCGCGGTGATGTTTTGGCGGCTGCCACGCACGGAATTGCGGCGCAACACATGGTTCACCAGCTTCAGCCACATCTGGCTAAGCTTTGAACCATTCACATAGGCATCGAGCCCATCCATATTATCGACGAATACACAAAAAAGCGCATCGAGATCATCGGCATCCCACAGCCCTGCGACATAGGTCTCGCCCAAACCGATATCACCACGATCCGCCAGCGCGCGCACAATGCTCCAATCATGAATGCGCCACTCCGCCTGCGAGCCTGCCTGCGCCCCAACGAAAATGCGGGTTTCGCCTGCGGGCGTTGTGACGTGCAATGTGCCTTTGGTAATGCCATGCGCAAGCGTATCGAATAGCTTATGTTGGTATAGGGACTGCGTCAGATTCATCGAGTGATCTCCTGTATCGGTGGGGATGGTTTGCGGTGATAGCGAATGCCTTTCGCTACCAATCTGATTGCGTGAACATGAATCATGCCAATGACCTTGAGCGTCACCAGCGGATAGGTGAAGAAACAGCGCAGGAGCGCTGCATCGCTGAGCGCCACGCGCTTTCCCACCATCGCGGTGGTGAGCGTCTTTTGTCCGTCGTCGTAGTAATCGATCCAGACGCCAATTTTTTCCTCGCCATAGGCAAAGCGAAAGCGATAATGGCCGCGCACCTGAAGAAAGGGCGACACATGGAATACCTTCTGCGATTCCATCCAGTCGTCCGGGGTAATCACCCGTTGGTCGTCGTGAAACGAGACATATACATGGCGCTCGTGGAAGGTGTTATTCACCTCGGACACCACGGCGCGCAGGCCGCCTTGGGAATCCATGCAGAACCAGAAACTCACCGGATTAAAAGCATAGCCCAACAGTTTTGGCATGGTGACCAACACCACCTCGCCATTGGTGGAATGGAGGCCATATTGCGCAAGGACGCTGCGCACCCATGCCTCGCAGGAAGTGGCGTTGAACCCGTGTTCACGCTCGCGGAAGGAGAAAATATTCCAACGGTTCACGCTGCATAAACGGGTAGCCACCTCGCGCAGGCGAGAAAGCGGAAAGGCAAGATAGTAAACGGTGTAACGCAGCGCGTGCTTTTTGGGCAGCAGGCGTTGATGGGACACATCCGCAATTAAGATGCCATTGCCTAGTGCCATGGAATCACCGCCCCCATGGCTTTTGCCACTGCTACCGCGCTCTGCAAGCCGTCTTCGTGGAATCCATAGCGTTGATACGCACCACAGAACCACAGGCTACGCTTTCCTTGAATCTCAGGAATGCGGGACTGCGCAGCAATTGCCTCACGCGTGAAAATGGGGTGGTGGAACAGATGCTCGTCGTGAATCTTTGCGGGATCAATCGGTTTATCGGGATTGAGTGTCACGAATAGTGGGTACTTATTGTCAATGCCCTGCAGTAGGTTCATCCAATAGGTCACGGACACATTTTTATGCTGATTGGCGCTGTAGTTCCAGCTTGACCAGCAGGCGCGCCGCGTGGGCATCACCGCCGTGTCGGAATGCAGTACGGCGTGGTTTGCCTGATACTGAAACGCGCCCAAAACATCGCGCTCTACTTCGGTTGGGTCTTTCAACATGCCAAGGGTTTCATCCGCATGCGACGCCATGACCACGTGGTCGTATACGGCTTGCCAGCCACCTGCGGTTTCCACGATGATTTTATCTCCCGAACGTGCGACGCTTCTCACCGCAGCATCAAGCTTGATGCGCCCTTCGAGCGGGGCAAGAATGCGGCGCATATATTCACGCGAGCCACCAGTAACGGTGTACCACTGATGCTGCCCATTAAGCGACAAAAGCCCATGATTGCGGAAGAACTGAACGAAAGTGCGCGCGGGGAAAAGCAGCATCGTTTCTGCCGGACAGCTCCAGATGGCGGCACCCATTGGCAGAATAAACTGATCTTTAAAGCCTTCGCCGGTTTTAAGCGCGGCAAGCAGGCCGCCCAGCGTTAGCGCTGGATTGGCGTGCGCAACCGCTTCGGCATTTTTGAAAAAGCGCAACACATCACGAATCAGCCGATAAAAACGCGGATTGAAGAGATTTGAACGCTGGCCAAACAGCGCGTTGAGGTTGCGTGCACCCCATTCAAACCCACCATTGTGAGTGGTGAATGCGAACGACATGTCACTTTTATGCGTTGGCACATCTAGCGTTTTGAAAAGCCCCACGAGCTCGGGATAGTTCACGTGGTTGAACACAATAAACCCCGTATCCACGGGAATTTCGGTATCGCCGAAACGCACTATTTTAGTGCGGGTGTGCCCCCCTGTAATGGCGTTCTTTTCGTAGAGCGTCACATCATACTTCGGCGCCAATAAATAGGCGGCGGCCATACCTGAAATGCCGGAACCAATCACTGCTACGGTTTGTTTATCTGTCATGCGGACTGCTTTCCCTTAGAGATACCTCACACAGTCCTAACGGTAGTCCACAGGGAATACAAATTACAGAAAAGATAGTCTTGGACAAGCTGGCGCATCCCACCTAAAAATGGCGCATCAAGCGAGAGAGGGTCCATGCCTAAACACTCGATTTATAGTGAACATCTTGGCCAGTGTGCGGCGAATTATGTGCCGCTTAGCCCGCTTGGGTTTCTGGAGCGCGCACGCGCCAAAACACTTTAAGAGGAACTCATGACAGACCCAATCGTCATTGTTGGTTACGCCCGCACCCCGATGGGGGGCTTCATGGGCGACTTCGCGAATGTCACTGCCCCAGAGCTGGGCGCAACGGCGGTGAAGGCCGCGGTGGAACGCAGTGGTTTAAAGCCCAACGACATTGAAGAAATAATTATGGGCTGTGTCTTGCCTGCAGGCTTGGGGCAAGCGCCTGCGCGGCAAGCGGCGCTGGGTGCTGGGCTTGGTGAACATACGGGTGCGACCACGGTGAATAAAATGTGCGGCTCTGGCATGCGTGCGGTGATGATGGCGGCCGACCAGATTACGGCTGGTAGCAGCAGCATTATGGTGGCAGGCGGCATGGAAAGCATGAGCAACGCGCCCTACCTGCTGCCCAAAGCACGGGCGGGCATGCGCATGGGGCACAGCGTGGCGCAAGACCATATGTTCCTCGACGGGTTGGAGGATGCGTATGACAAAGGCAAGCTGATGGGCGTGTTCGCGGAGGCGACCGCCACGAAATATAGCTTCACGCGCGAAATGCAGGATGATTTCGCCATCACCTCGCTGGAACGTGCGCAGAATGCAATTAACGGCGGCCTGTTCAAACGCGAAATTGCGCCTGTTACGGTGAAAGCCAAAACGGGCGATGTGGTGGTGGATACGGATGAACAACCCGCCAAAGCAAAGAAAGACAAAATCCCCACACTGAAACCTGCATTCGATAAAAACGGCACAGTGACCGCCGCAAATGCTAGTTCCATTTCCGACGGCGCGGCCGCACTGGTGTTGATGCGCGAGAGCGACGCTAAGAAACGCGGCCTCACCCCACTTGCGCGCATTGTGGGGCATAGCACCCACGCGCACGCACCCGCGTGGTTCTCCACCGCGCCCGTTGGCAGTATTGAAAAACTGCTCAAGAAAATTGGCTGGACGATGGGCGATGTCGATCTGTTCGAGATTAACGAAGCCTTCGCTGTTGTCACGCTCGCCGCGATGAAGGATTTGAACCTACCGCATCAGAAAGTGAACGTGCATGGCGGTGCCTGTGCGCTTGGCCACCCCATTGGCGCTAGCGGCGCGCGCATTTTGGTGACGCTCCTCGCTGCGCTGGAGCATTATGGAAAAAAACGCGGCGTGGCCTCGCTCTGCATCGGCGGTGGCGAAGCAACGGCTGTGGCGATTGAGAGGCTGTAATGGAATTCACCCAAGAACAGGAAATGATTCGCGACTTAGCACGCAATTTTGCGCGGGAGCGGCTAGCCCCAAGCGCGATGGAGCGCGACAAAACCAAACACTTCCCCAAAGCCGAAATTGCGGAAATGGGTAAGCTGGGCTTGCTGGGCATGTTGGTGCCTGAAAATTACGGCGGCGCAGGCGCGGATTATGTGTCGCTCGTGCTAGCCGTTGCAGAAATTGCCGCGGCGGATGGCGGCGTTTCCACCGTGATGAGCGTGCAAAACTCGCTGATTTGCACGGCACTGCTGCGCTTCGGCACAGAGGAGCAAAAACAAAAATACCTCGCCCCTGCCGCGCGCGGTGAACTGCTGGGCGCGTTCTGCCTTACTGAACCACAAGCAGGTTCGGATGCATCTTCCCTTGCCACCACAGCGAAGAAGGACGGCGACCATTACGTGCTGAACGGCACCAAACAATTCATCACCAACGGCAAGAACGGCGACCTCGCCATCGTGTTCGCGGTGACGGATAAGGCAGCGGGTAAAAACGGCATCTCCGCCTTCCTTGTGCCGACAGACACGAAGGGCTATGTCGTGAGCGCGGTGGAACATAAAATGGGGCAACATTCCTCCGACACCGCGCAGATTGTGTTTGAGAATGCGCGCGTGCCTACCTCCAATTTGCTGGGCAAGGAAGGCGAAGGCTATAAGATTGCGCTATCCAACCTCGAAGGTGGCCGCATTGGCATCGCCGCGCAGGCGCTAGGGTTAGCGCAAGCGGCGTATGATGCAGCACTACATTACGCGCATGAGCGGGAGAGTTTTGGCAAGCCTATCCACCAACATCAGGCTGTGGGGTTCCGCTTGGCGGATATGGCCACAGAACTTGAGGCGGCACGCCTGATGGTGCTGAACGCCGCGCGCCTGCGTGATGCAGGCAAGCCATGTCTGAAGGAAGCCTGCATGGCGAAACTGTTTGCCAGCGAAGCGGCAGAGCGCATCGCGCATGATGCGATTCAGGTGCATGGCGGCTATGGCTACATCGCGGATTACCACGTGGAGCGGATTTACCGCGACCTGCGCGTCTGCACGATTTACGAAGGCACAAGCGACATTCAACGCCTCGTCATCAGCAAAGAAATTTCTAGGGAGCATTCATAGTTTTATTTGGTTGTCATCCCTGCGAAAGCAGGGATCCCCTTGAAGGAGATTCCCGCGTTCGTGGGAATGACAAAATAAAAATGATTGAAGGGTATTATTATGAAACTAACTAAGGGCATTTCAGCAATCGTCACCGGTGGCGGCAGCGGCATGGGTGCAGCCACCGCACGGGCGCTGGCGGCGGCTGGCGTTAAAGTAGCGCTGCTGGATGTGAAGGAAGAAGCGGCAGCCGCCGTTGCCAAGGAAATCGGCGGGCTGGCAATTACGTGTGACGTCACCAGCGGCGAAAGTGTAGCGGCAGCACTGGCCAAAGCCAGCGCCGCCCACGGCCCTGCGCGGATTGTGGTGCATTGCGCGGGCATTCTCATCGGCAAGCGCATTCTGGGTAAGGAAGGCGTGGCTGATCTGGAGCATTTTGCCAAAGTGGTGAATGTGAATCTCGTGGGCGCATTTAACATGCTGCGCCTTGCGGCGGCGGACATGCAAACGCTGGAACCGCTAACCAAATCCGGCGAGCGCGGAGTGATTATCAACGCCGCTTCTATCGCCGCGTTTGAGGGGCAAATCGGCCAAGCGGCCTATGCCGCCTCAAAGGGTGGTGTGGTGGCGATGACCTTGCCAGCTGCACGCGAGCTTGCCCGCGTGGGCATCCGCGTGATCGCGATTGCGCCTGGTGCCGTGGCAACGCCAATGATTGGCGAAGTGCCGGACGATATCCGCAAATCTATCGAGGCGGGCATCCCCTTCCCTAGCCGCTTTGCGGAGCCGGAGGAATTCGCAAGCCTCGCGCTGCATATTATCGATAACGAAATGCTCAACGGCACGGTGATCCGCCTCGACGGCGCGACGCGCCTTGCACCGAAATAGAGGGATTATGAGTCAGGGTAAAAAATTCAAAGACGCGGTGAAGGCCGAGAAGCCGCTGCAAATCGTGGGTGCGGTGAATGCCTATGCCGCCATGCTGGCCGAGGATGCGGGCTATAAAGCGATTTATCTCTCGGGCGGCGGCGTGGCGGCATGTAGCAACGGCATCCCCGACCTTGGCATCACCACCATGGAAGATGTGCTGACGGATGCACGGCGCATTACCGCCGCCACCCAAGTGCCGCTGCTGGTGGATATCGACGTGGGCTGGGGCGGTGCATTCAACATCGCCCGCACGATTAAGGAGATGGAGCGCGCAGGCGTTGCCGCCGTCCACATCGAAGACCAGATTGCGCAGAAACGCTGCGGCCACCGCCCGAATAAGGAAATTGTGCCAACGGCTGAAATGCAAGACCGCATTAAAGCCGCGGTGGATGCGCGCACGGACAAAGATTTCGTGGTGATGGCGCGCACGGATGCGCTGGCAAATGAAGGTCTGGACGGCGCAATTGCACGCGCCGTAGCGTATGTGGAAGCGGGCGCGGACATGATTTTCGCTGAAGCAATGACGGACATTGCCCATTATAAAAAATTCAAGGAGGCGGTGAAAGTGCCGCTGCTTGCGAACCTTACCGAATTTGGCAAAACGCCATATTACACGCGTGACGAGCTGGCGGCGGTGGGCGTGGATATGCTGCTGTACCCCCTCTCCGCCTTTCGGGCGATGAGCAAGGCGGCGATTGCCGTATATGAAGCGATTCGCAGCGACGGGCACCAGAAAAACGTGCTGGACCTCATGCAAACGCGCGAGGAGCTATACGAACGCTTGGGCTATCATGCCTATGAACAGAAACTGGATGCCTTATTCGGGAGCAAAAAATAAGCTAACCTTGTCATCCCTGCGCAAGCAGGGATCTCCTTAAGATAACTAAACAGCAAAGGAGATTCCCGCTTTCGCGGGAATGACAAAAAGAGAAAACGGAGAGAAAAAATGAGCGACGCAGCGGTTAAAAAGAAAGTAGGCGGACTTGCAGGAATCACTGCAGGCGATACAGCGATTTCTGCCGCTGGTGGGGGGCACGACCTCGATTACCGTGGCTACAGCATTTACGATTTGGCAGAGCATGCAACCTTCGAAGAAGTGGCGTATCTGTTGGTATACGGCAAACTGCCGAACGCCAACGAACTTGGGGATTATAAAGCATTGCTTGCGAGCCTGCGCGATTTACCGCCTGCGCTGAAAGAAGTGCTGGAGCGCATTCCCGCCGACGCGCACCCGATGGATGTAATGCGCACGGGCTGTTCATTCCTTGGCAATATCGAGCCTGAAAGCAAAACGCGCGATCAAGTGGCTGTCACCAACCGTCTGCTGGGCGCGTTCCCCGCGATCATGGTTTATTGGTGGAAATTCGCGCATGACAAGAAACGCATCGACTGCGTGACGAGCGCGCCAGGCATCGGCGAGCATTTCCTGACGCTGCTGCATGGCAAAGCCCCTTCCGCCCTGCATGCGCGGGCGATGGATGTATCGCTGATTCTTTATGCCGAGCATGAATTTAATGCCTCCACCTTCACTGCGCGGGTGATTACCTCCACCCTGTCGGATATTTATTCGGCGATCACGGGCGCGATTGGCGCGCTGCGCGGGCCACTGCATGGCGGCGCGAACGAGGCGGCGATGGAGCTGATTGAGAAATTCAACACCGCGGATGAAGCAACCAAGGGCATCAACCACATGCTCGAAACCAAACAGCTGATTATGGGCTTTGGCCACCGCGTCTACAGCGTGTGCGACCCGCGCAACAAGGTAATCAAAGAATGGTCGCGCACGCTTTGTGCGGATGGCAACAACATGCCGCTATTTGAAGTATCCGAAGCAATTGAAACGATGATGTGGGAACGCAAAAAACTATTCCCCAACCTCGATTTCTACAGCGCCAGCACCTACCATATGATGGGTATTCCCACCTCGATGTTCACGCCGATTTTCATTATGTCGCGCGTTTCAGGCTGGGCGGCGCATGTGATGGAGCAGCGGTCGAACAACAAACTAATCCGCCCCAGCGCGAACTATATTGGCCCCGACTATTTGCCGTATGTTCCGTTGAACGCGCGCCACTAAGTAACTAGAATTATTGTGTGTAGAGCCAGATATCTGGTGACGCGGCGGGCTGGCTCGTGTAGTTTTCTCAATCGAAAGTTGCACCTTCTCGATCTGGCGTAGCATGCTCAAAAACCTGATTCACCTAACCGACGAAGTCCCGCTCAGTGCGGTGAACGGCGTTTATGACCCCCACTTGGTGTTTTTCTCGTTTCTGATTGCCACCCTCGCCGCATATATCGCTATTTCTGTGCTACGCCAGACGGATAGAAGCGACCCAGCTAGTAAGCTTAGAGGCCAATTGCTTGGCGCAACCGTTATGGGCGCGGGCATCTGGTCGATGCATTTCACAGGCATGATTGCCTTTAAAATGGACATGGTGCACAGCTATGATGTCGGGCTTACTTTCCTCTCGATGGTGATTGCGGTGCTATTCTCGCTCGCAGTATTTCGCAACATCACGCATGACAGGCTAAGCCCTGAACGCATTTTTGCGAATGCGCCTGTCATGGGCATGGGGGTGGCGCTCATGCACTATATTGGCATGGAAGCGATGCAGATGGATGGCGAGATTCGCTACCAAACTGTCCGCTTTGTATTGTCGCTGCTCATTGCCATTCTTGCCTCGGCTGCGGCGATGTGGATTATGCATCACGTTGTTATTGCCAAAAAATACCGGCGCTCGCTTCAAATGCTAGCCGCGGTGTTGATGGGGCTTGCTGTGGGCGGCATGCACTATATGGGCATGGCCGCCACCATTTTCATCCCCTCCCCCGACTGTGTGTTCGACCCCAACCAAAGCCATATGGAACTGGCGGTATTTGTTGGGTTGGGAAGCCTGTTTGTGCTCGGCGCCACGTTTGTGCTGCTTGCCCGAAAATTTGTTGCGGGCAAAAGCAAAACGAGCAAGGCCGTTGTAAGCTTTATAACCCGTTATTTCTGGCTGATTGCCACGGCATTACTGCTCGTTCCTTTCACTGGCGCGGCCTATCTCTTCATCGTCAGCATTAACAAAGACATTGAATTCACATCGCTGGAGCGCGTGGGGGCACGCTATCACCGCGCCCTGTTTGAGGCGATGTATACCACACAACGCTACCGCGGCATGCGCTATATCGCCGCAAGCGCACAGGAGGCTTCGCCAGAACTTGCGCTTCAAAAGCTATCGGCCATGAAAAAAATTGCCGCCGCACACTCACTCAATACTGATGCTTCAGCATTGAAGTTAGCCGCAGAATGGCGTGCCGTGCATAGCGCCCTGTTAAAGTCCCTCGAACAACGCCCTGAAGAATCATCGGACGAGCTGTTCATGCGACAAACAGCGGCGCTACATGGGTTGGGTGAATTGATGCGCGAAGTTGGGAATCAGTCGAATCTGATTTTAGATCCGCAGATTGAAACTTACTACATGATGAATCTCACTGTTAATGTGCTGCCCAAGCTTTTGGACGCCATTGGATATGCCCGCGATAAAGTCTCTGCTCAAATGAAACAGGGCCCCTTTTCCTATACGGAAGAACATGTTCTGCTGACGATGAAAGGTAAGATCGATGACGCTTCCGAGGACTATCATTATTCTGTTTCAATACTGGACGAAAACGACCCTGAGGCGACTTCCAACCGCGTAGAGAACGACCTGCATGTGATGGCGCATTTGGATGAAACGCAACGCTTGCTGCAATCCATTATCCATAACCCAACGGAGCATCTAACGGCGGATATTCTTTTTACTCAATCCAGCGCGTCGCTGGCGGCACTTGAGGAAGCCTATCAGCGTTTCTTTGAACATTTGGATTGGCACCTGACCGAGCGCATTAATGACTATAAGCTCTATCGCCTTCAAATGCTCATATCGCTTGCCCTCGCCTTGAGTATGGCGCTGATTGCCCTTGTTTATGCGGCCAAGCGCATGATGCGTGAAAGCGAAGACGCAAAAAAGCTCATCGCGGCAAAATACAGCTCCCTGCTGAAGAACATTCCCGCCATCTTCTTCAACTGCAACAACGATGCCGACTGGACGATGAACTACATCAACCCGCAGGTGGAAACCCTGACGGGTTATCCCGTCAGCGACTTCATTGGCAATAACGTGCGTAGCTTCGCGAGCATTATTCATCCCGACGACCAAGAACAGGTAGCAACGACCATCGCCACCCAATTTGAAAAGAACAAGCGCTACGAGACCGAATACCGCCTCTTGCGCAAGGACGGCGGCATTTTGTGGGTGTTCGAACAGGGCGTGGCGATTGCGGGCGAGCGCTCGAAGCACGAGATGATCGAGGGCTTCATTCTCGACATCAGTGAGCGCAAACGATTCGAGGAGGAACTGACCCTACACCGCGACAATTTGCAATATCTGGTGGAAACGCAAACCAAACATATTGTTGCGCAGAAGGAAAAGGCGGAACAGGCCAATCAGGCAAAATCGGAATTCCTCTCGAACATGACCCACGAACTGCGAACGCCGCTGAATAGCGTAATCGGCATGACAAACCTGATGCTCGACCGTGACTTGGGCATCCAGGAACGCACCATGCTGGAAGTGATTTCGCAAGCCTCGCAACTGCTGTTCTCGCATGTGAACGACATTCTGGATATTGCCAAAATTGAATCCGGCGAAATTGGGCTGGAGCAAATCGGATTCGATATTGAATCCGCCATCCGCCGCGTGCTTTCCACGCTGGAACCCGCTGTTACAGACAAAGGGCTCAGCCTGAGCTGTAAAATTGATAAGCCCATTCCTTTCGTGGTAGGCGACCCGCTGCGCGTCAGCCAAGTGCTCATGAACTTGGTAAGCAATGCCATAAAATATACGGAAATAGGCGGCATTACGGTGAATGTTTCATACGAGCCCCTGCCCGATAATCAGTTGGAACTGCACTGCCGCATCACCGATACGGGCGTTGGTATCCCTACAGATAAAATCGAAAGCATTTTTGATAAATTCTCTCAGGCCGATACGTCCACCACTCGTCGCTATGGCGGCACGGGGCTTGGGCTTGCGATTGTGCGCCAGCTAGTGACGCTGATGCAGGGAAAAGTTGCCGCACAGAGCACACTGGGCAAAGGCTCCACCTTCTGGTTCACCATTCCGTTTGCCATAACGGAACATCTCACGGGCGACAATTCCCCAGCCGCCAAACGTGCCTGCACCATTTCGCCCGATGCCCCAACGCCAGAACACGCGCGCATTCTGATTGCCGAAGATCACCCGCTCAATCAGGCATTCATCTTGGCGCTGGTGGAAAAATATGGCTTTAAAAACGTAGACCTTCGCGAGAATGGCGCAGAAATTGTGAAGGCAGCAACATCCAACAGCTATGATTTAATCCTGATGGATTGCTTTATGCCCGAGCTCAGCGGCTATGACGCCACCCGCGCCATTCGTACATTCGAGCAAGCAACAGGCGCCCATGTTCCCATTGTTGCCCTAACAGCCAACGCCATGATTGGCGACCCAGAAAAATGCCTCGATGCGGGAATGGACGACTATATCGCCAAGCCCATTGACGAAGAAACATTTATCAACGTGCTCTGCCAATGGATACGGTTTGATCATGTGAATTATCAATTCACTCCTGCAAGCACGCCTGTCACCAAAAGCACCGCCCCCGTCGATCTCACCACCCTTCGCAGCTTCACCAGCAACAACCCTGAAACCGAAAAGCGCCTTCTGGATTTATTCGTGAAAAAGTCCAACCAGAACATGGAAGAACTAGGGACAGCTTGCGTGGACGGCCCCTGCGAGGCGTGGGTGGAGGCCGCACATTCCCTAAAAGGCGGAGCGGCTGGCGTGGGTGCTGAAACCCTGCGCAGCCTTTGTAACGACGCCCAGCATATGGATAACGCCACGGCCGATGAACGCACGCGGATGCTTAACAAAATTCAGCGAGAATATGGCGTGGTAAAAAATTACCTCTACGAGCAAGGCTACCTGAACTAGCTTCCGCTTGCCGCACTATCATCGAAGAGCAACATTGGCGTGACGTATTTCAGCACCACTTCCTTGGTGAATGGCTTAGTGATGAAGCCCGATGCGCCCTTCGCATGGGTTTCACGCACATTGCTCATCTGGCTATCCGCACTGAGCATAATGACATAGGCCGTCGGGTCGTAATTCAGAATATCTTTGAGAACCAATTTGCCGTTCATTTTCGGCATATGAATATCGAGCAACAGCACAGCAGGATTAAACCGCTTATAGAGTTCGAGCACTTGCTCGCCGGAGTCCGCCTCAATCACTTGAACAAGATTCTCCAGCGCCAGCTTCACCTGCGCACGCATGAAGAAATCATCATCAGCAACCAATACAATATTCGATTTACGGCGACTCTTCTGATCTTCGTTCTGCATAGATTACAATACCTATTTCATGTGAGAACTGCCCTCATTTTTACTATAAAAAACCAGCCATTACAACCAAAAGGTTTGCGCCCCACAACCATGGCGCTAGTGCGAAGCAGTAGCAACGCCGCGCCTCCATTCCCAGCCTATGCCAGCCAAACGTTCCTGCGCCCCAGCACTTAGAACACTCTCCAATATCGCTCCCTACCACTGGCAAAAAGCTACCCACTCCGGCACCATTGCTTAGAAAAAGACGCAAATGTAACGAACGATTGCCGCTATTTTTCTTCCCCCCAAGCATTAACCATTGACAGAAAACCGACCTTGCCCTAGCAGGGTTCTCCCTTTCTTAGGAAAGGCCGTGTGGAGGGGTGGTCGAGTGGTCAATGGCAGCGGACTGTAAATCCGCCCTCTTAGGAGTTCGAAGGTTCAAATCCTTCCCCCTCCACCAGTTTGATTTTCAAAGATAAATTGAGCAAAAACCAGGCTCCCTGTTGGGAGCCTTTTTTGTCTGTGGGGCACTGGCGGGACATCGAATGTCCCAATCTCAAAATTAACAGCCCCCCCCACAGAAATGCTAATTTCATGCATGCAATTCCCTATTTTCATAACAGGAAAATATTTTCTGCTGGAACAGGCACCCCTTGCGCCTGATCAGCGCGTCGTAACAGCAATGTAGAAGGAACACTAAGGAAAACAGAGAATGTCTCTGTGCAACCGAGATTACCAGTCTAATACCAAATTATAATCTGTTTGTATAAAAACGCCCTATCCAATTGTTAGTAATAATTTTTTTGTATTTTTGTATTCTCTAGCCCCAACGCCGATTGTCATAAAACCTTAACTTTTACTTAATGAATAACTGCTCTAATAATGGATGTAGTTTTTTAGAGGAGAATTTAGTGGGCTACGCTGAAAATAACGAACGTTTGAATCCACTGCTGACAGACCTCTACCAATTCACCATGTCGCAAGTCTTTTTCGATAAAGGCATCGCGGACCGCGAATCCACCTATTACCTCCATTGGCGCAATCCCGCTTTGCCGGAAAGCACCTATTCCACCGTTGCCGGAACAGAGGAGGCTATCGATTTCCTCAAGAATTTTAAATTCACCGAAGACGATATCGCCTATCTGGCCTCAATGGAAAAGAAGGGTAAGAAGCTATTTACGCCCGAGTTTCTGGCGCATTTAAAAAATACACCGCTGAAACTGGATGTGGAAGCTTTGCCAGAAGGTGAAGTGCAAACTTCGCCCGGCCCGGTGATTGTAATCAAAGGCCCACTCTACCAATGCCAGTTGGTAGAGTCCGCGCTACTGAACATCATGAACCGTAATTCTATGATTGCGACCCGCGCTTCCCAATTGCGTAACGTGGTAGGCGACGCGCCCTTAGCCGATTTTGGCCTGCGTCGTGCCGCGGCTTCAGAAATAGGTGGCTCCCGTGCCGCGTATATCGGCGGGTGTAGTGCCACTGCGGATACGGATGCAGGCCGCCGCTTAGGCATTCCGGTTGTAGGTACAATGGCCCATGCGCTGATCATGAATTTCCAGGAAGACGCCAAGCCAAACACGGAAACCGAGCTGGACGCGTTTAAATCCTACATGCAGTCCATGCCGCATAACACCGTGTTACTGGTAGATACGTATAATCCCTACCAGGGAATTGAAAACGCAATCAAAGCCGCCATCCAAATGGATACGCCGCTTGATGGGGTCCGACTTGATTCCGGGGACTTAGTGGATATTGCTGCCTATGCCGCAAAGCGGATACAGGAAGAAAAAGGGAAACACCCCACACTGTTCAGCGACACAAAAGTATTCATGACCGATGGGCTGAACGAGAAAAAAATTCTCGATATTCGCCAGAAGCTCGATGCTTTGTGGCAGAAGGAACAGGGCGCCCCTTTCCCGAACATTCTAGCCTATGGTGTCGGCACTGAATTGCAGAATCCAGGGCCATTCCGCAACGGCGTTTATAAAGTGTGCGCGCATCAAACAGCGCATGGAATGGAAACGACGATGAAGGTTGCGGGTGAGAATCCGCTTGATCCGAGCCTGCCTTCGTCTAAAGCGTCCATTCCAGCGGAATCCCCAGATATTATGCGTTTATGGAAAGATAATAAAATCATCGCCGATGTGGTGGTGGATAAAGCCCTCGGTGTAGAAAAAATGCTGCAAGAGGGCAAAGCCGTCAGCCTGGAGGATAATAAAACCATCACAATGCTGCCGCCGTACGATAAAGTAGAAATGTTGCTGAAACCTATCTTCAAACGTAATGCGCAAGGCATTTCGGAATATGTATTCGACGAACCAAAAAAGATTGAACTATATAATGGTAAGCAGGTGACAGACCTCGGTGCAATCCGCCAGTTCCATCAAGAGCGGGTGCAGGCGTTACCAGCAAATGTACGCGGTATCGACCATACGGAGAAACCGGTGGTACTGATTGATCCGCAGGTGCAAGAACATCGCCTAAAGATTATTGCAAAAACTAACGCAGAAGTGGCTGCAAAGCCGAGCACTATAACAACGGGTGACCTAAAAACATTCGGTGGGCCCGAGCAGCAACAGAACATAGCATAAGCGAAGGATAGATACATGGAATTTCAAACCATCAATGGCAAAAAAACCGCTATCGTAAACATCATTGTCGATCCTCAAAAAGGCTTTCATCAGGCTGGGCTATCGCACGATAATGGCGGCGTGCTCTATGTGCCGGGCGGGGAAGAAGTAGTCGAACCAATTGGTCGCCTAGTTGCCGGTTCGCGCAATAGCACGTTCGTGGTGAGCAATGACTGGCATAGTAAAAACCATATTGCGGATATGACCAACCATCCTGGCATTGTGGAATACAGAAAGACGTTGCTTAAAAAGGCAGGGAAAAATCCTGAGCAATACATGAACCCGTTAGAGCTTGGGTTTTCGGAACTGGTGATGGATAACCATGGCGATATTATCGGTGTGCTGGCGGAAGATGGCTCGCATATCCGAAAGGTGGAGGTAAAAACTTCCGATGGTCAGACAGCGAGTGAGGAAGACCGTGGGCGCGTGGTGAAGGTGTACGATGAGATGCTCGAACAAACTTTTGACGAAATTAAGGGAGGCAGCACGCAAACGCTATGGACTCCTCACTGTATTCAAGCCACCGAAAGTGCGCGAATGCATGACGGGCTGAACCTGCCAAAGCCGTTGATTGATCAGTTGGATGGCAACCAGACCAAACTGGTCTTCCGCCATGACGATCAGGAAACCGGCAATCGCTTCTATGTAGTACGTAAGGGTACTAGCTCCGAGCGTGACAGTAATGGTCTACTGGTAGAGAACGATCGCACTACGACTACCGCGGCTGAAGGCCTTTTCAAAGACCTCGCAAAAGAATTCCGTGCTGAAGGGGTAGAGCATGTGATGTTTAACTATATGGGCCTCGCGACCAATTTCTGCGTAGAGTTTTCTGCCAACCAAGTCGCTTCCATCGCGAGCGGCTATTTCGATATTGCCGGTATGTCGACCGAACAGAAGCTGGTAGTGGAAGCCTGCCGCGGGATTCCCATTCCCGGCGGAAAAGACGATGCGTTCAGCCTTGAAGGCACCATGCCGCGCCTAGCCGAAAAATATGCGTTCCAAGAAGCAACGGTAGATAGTGTTCTCGCCCTGCATAAGCCCGGCGCAACCATCTCCGGCGATCTTCAGGCTCAAGGTGGCCAAGATCAACAGCAAACGATAAGTTAACGTGGTGAAACGCGCTTTTACACAACTGGTCAAGCAATCAAAGGGAGAGAATATTTATCTCGTCCACGGCGGCGCCGATCATACTAAGCAGTTTGCATGGTATTTTATTCGTGTGGATGGGCCAAAGGTGCGGACGTTTCTAAAAGAAGTGAGCGCTGGGGCGGTTAATCTAGAGGGATTCGGAACAATTCTGGAATCAGGCTATGGGAAAGAACCGCCTTTCAGCATCGTCGAAAAAATGCGCAATGAACACGGCTATACAGGATAGCGAGCATGAATAACTTTCAAGGCCATGGACAGGATATCGTATCGGAGCTGAAAGAAAAACAGATCCGCTATGGGCTTTCTATTGGCCGCCGCACGCCCCTTCACCGGATGCATGTCGATTGCCTACGCGAGATCCAAGAGGCAGGATTAGAGCCAATTATTGCCATTGGCTCAGTAAATGGCGCCGAGAGCGCGCTTTATAATCCTGTACGCAACCCGCTGACGCTGAAGCAGCAAAAAGAGCAACTGCGACGCGCTCTGCCCGATATATACAAGGAATCCAACCTGCTTCTTCTGCCAGATAAAGGCGACAGCAATATCTGGTTCGACCACCTGTTTCAGAAAATGCAGGAACAAGGATTCGAGGTGGCAGCCACCGTGAGCCATTTCCGCAGCAAACTGGCAGATGCCAAGCAGCAGAATGCTTCCATCAAACCCTTAAGCTATTATGCGCAGGGATTCGTGAAGCGTGGCATGGGGTCGTGGGAATCGTTCAATCGCAAGGCCGAAGATGATGCCATCAACGCAAGCGATTTGAGAACCATGGACCTTGGCCATCTTACCGAGGAACAGCGCGAACAGTTTGCTACGCCTGATTACATGATAGAGCTGGCCAAAGAAGCCCGCGCTACCAACCCTGATAGAAAATTATTGGACGATGCAGCAATACCGCTCACCATGCTTGATCTTTCCTTCGATCGCATGCGCAAAGAGACAGGCATCTCAACCGCATCTGTCATTGAAATCCTACGCAAAAATGGCGAAAAAATTACGATCGACAGCCTGAATGAAGCCGCTAGCGCCGCTGTACAGGCCAATCTAAAAGAACGAGGTGTATTAAACAATTCTCCGGATTCATTACGCATAAAAATCGCTTCTGCCAGCTGCAATCAAACGGTCTATGACTTCACCACTAATATTCCAAACATCAAGGCGGCAATTGACAAGGCCGTGGCAGACGGGGCAGATATTCTCGCGTTACAGGAAATGGGCCTGACTGGCTATGCGGCCGATGACTATCATCAATGGTTCAAGAATGATCAGGTATGGGACCTGATTCAAGATATCGCGGAATACGCTAAAGAAAAGAATCCCAACTTAGTGGTCTCGCTGGGCTCCCCATGGCATTACGCTGATAAATCACTGCCCGCCAGCGACCCAGAATATAACATTGATAACCGTCCTTATAACTGCCAGTTCACCATTACCGACGGTAAAGTGGCTGCCATTTCAGCCAAATCCATTCTGGCCGATGGGCCGGCAGAATATGAGCGCCACCAGTTCACCAACTGGCCTTTCAGCAAGGGCACAAAAACGATTACTCTTCCCGATGGCTCACAGGTGCCGTTCGGCAAACCGATTATAGCCCTAGAAAAAGATGGCAAACGCGCAACCTTGCTGCACGAGCAATGCGCGGAAGGCTGGCCAGGGGTGAATGACGACCTGACCATCAACACGCGTGAGCAAAACGAAGCACGCCACATCGTCGGCCACGCCGCCACGCATGACCTTACCGTCGTCATCAACCCAAGCGCCAGCCGTCCTCAACCCGCCATCAACAAGGAAAAAATCCGTGCCGATGGTTTATGTGCTTCAGGCTCGCGCCATTGCGGGGTATTTGTCTATACCAATTATCTGGGCTCAGAATCGGGAACCTACGCCGCAGAAGGCAGTCAGATTTTTGCACAAGATGGCAAAATGATTCATCACGGTGAGCGCTATAGCTTTAAGGATATGACTTACTCCAGCACGGTTGTGGATGTGCCCGTTGCCATCCGTGGCGAAGCAGATGTAACCGTGGGCCATGAGTTCAATGCCTTAGAGAAAGCGACCAGCGGTAAGGAAGCCGACTTCGAACATGCGCCAGAAGATGCACTCGTATACGAAGAATACGCTCGCTCCATCTCCTTGTGGCTGCGTGATTACATGCAGAAACAGACCTTTCCGTGCCAAGGCTTCGTAATTTCTCTTTCCGGTGGTAAAGATTCTGCCTACGGCGCCGTGGCCATAAGCACGATGGTCGATCTGGAAGTGAAGGAAAACGGCGTCGAAGGCTTCTTCCAGCATTTTCCAAAACTCAAATACAAAGACGAAGTACTAAAAATCTTTGCCGAACAAGGTGAAGAGGCAGCCGTTGATGCTATTAAGAAGAACCTACTCACCTGCGTTTACTTGCCGACAGACAATAGCGGCCCTGTAACCCGTAATGCCGCACGTTTCCTGATTGAAGGTGGCGTGCGCGATGGCAAGTACATTAAAGGGATTGGTGGCAACTTCTACATTGCCAATGTTCAGGGCGCGGTCGATGAATATATTCTCGCCTATGCTGGGCTGGATATGAACGCCGTCGCTAAGGAGCACCTGCTGAAGCAAGGCAAAGTAAACCCAAATCCCGAAGCTCTGGATCAGGCGAAACACGAAGTAAAACGCTTGATTCGTTCCTATGTCGACAGCGACGTAGGAAGCAACCCTACCCTGCCCAACTACATTACCGATGCATGCGTGAAACCATTACCGACTTGGGCCAATCCTGGTGATGATTTAACACTGCAGAATATCCAGGCCCGCGCGCGCCTGCCCGTGCCGTGGACCGTGAGCAATAAAGAAGGAAAAATTGCGCTGGTGACTTCGAACAATTCAGAAGCAGTGCTTGGTTACACTACTGCTGGCGGCGACATGCACATGGGCGGCGCCAATCCCATCGGCGGTCTTTCCAAAACTACGCTGGAAGAAAGCCTACTTTATATTCAGAACCATGGCCTCACTGGACTTGCGCCGATTGAGGCCCTCCACGACATCACGGTTCAGAAGCCTACCGCCGAACTGCGTAAAATGAAGGAAGGTGAAAAAGCCCAAACCGACGAAAGCGATCTGGGTATCAGCTATCCCCAGTCCCAAGTGTTGGAACAGTTGATTATCACCAACCGTAAGCTGCCAAGCGAAGCCCATGCGCTTCTTAAAGGCCACAACCTGTTCTCAAGTGACGACGCCGAGCGCCGCGACACCATTACGCGCTTCTGCAAACGCTGGGGAGGCAACCAGTTCAAGCGCGTTATGGGCACACTGGCGCCATACGTGGGCGGTAACGTGGACCCGCACCAGAGCGTGCGCACTACCGTATTAGCGGATCATTTCCGTACCGATCTAGCGACACTTACCTTACAGCTCGTAGTCAACAAGCTCGGCGGCGAGGAGCAGTTTAGCGAACATTTTGGTACAAGCCCAAAAACCGCTCTTCTTAATCTTAAGATTAACCGCAAGATCAAAGATGCGATGTGCGATCAAAGCCTAGAAGAACTAACCGCACCGAAGCAGTCCCATCTGTTCAGCTCTTCTTTAGGCACCCATTCATCTGATAACTTGGGGATAGGATAGTGTTCAAACCTCCCCAATTACCTAAGGTGCTAGCCTATCTCGGCCCGACGGCAGAGGCCGCCAAACTGCACACGGGGGAAAGCTTCAGCGCACGCTTGGAAGACGAAATTCGTATCCATGAAGGCCAGATCCAGGCGGAGAATTTTCTGCTTAACACCGTCGCAAAATATCAGCACCTAGCCGAGCAAAAACAAATTCCACGTGAGGATCTGAACCGGATTTTGCGCGAAAGCCATTATAACTTGGAGACCACACGCCAGCAGATGATGAAACGCTATGGCATCAGTGCTGAGGAATTCGACAGTCCTATCGATTTTGAACCAGTAAATGTCGCGGACTATATGCGCCAGCGCGCCGCAATGATCGGCGCTGTGCTTTCTTCTACACCCGTACTACTACGCGATCCGTGGAATGGCAAACCTGCCACAGCGCGTTATGGCTTTACCGATTTCAAGGCAGAAGTAGATGGCGTCGGGTTCAGCGCGATTGCAACTCCGCGTTACAAAGGCATTCCCTTCCGCTTTGCGGTCATGAAACATGAGCATGACGGCTACATAGATAATAATCCCGCGATGATCATGTCGAATGAATTTTGTGATGCATTCGAACAATACCATGCAGAGAAATTTAGCGATCTGCCCATCGAGCAGGATCCTTTAATAGTTAGCATGGCCACCAACCTTAAACCGAACATTCACGACCGTTTCCATAACTGGCTGCTCTACGATACTCAGGCCGCGAGCAACGTATTCAAACAATGGGGCGATGATATCTATTTCGTAGAACACGCCGATAAGAACCCGCTACTCATCAATTACGAACAAGTCGCACTCTGCTTCCATCTTTATTCGTGGCAGACCTTATTCCATAAAAACCCCAGCCTTGAAGATACGATGTATCAACGCCTCGAAAATTGTATGGATCAGGTCCATCAGTTTGGTGCATTTCTTAAAGAAAAAGGTAATCCGCAAGCGGCCGAAATCGAGGAATCAACAGCCTATGCTGTACTTTCGAATATCTGCTTTGTACTCAACCCATTTGATGCACGCTTCCAGCAGATTCTTGAGCATTATCCGGATGTAAAACACAAATTGCTCGAGGTGCGCGACGATGGCAAAGGGATTGGCGCAACTTTAGAACGACTGCATGGGTACGAAGATGGGGTTCCATCGCAGAAATATGGCGGCGCAAAAGAAGCGGTGATGGAGTATATTCTGCGCTATCCGCTGCAAGAAGAAATCCAAGAAAAATTACGTGAAGAGCGGAGTGCAGGCCGCCCAAGCGACTGGCAAGAAGTCGACGGCAAGCATATTTACACCATGAATCTCAAACACTATCAGGCGCTGCCGCCCGATATACGCAACCAGTTGAACCATGTGCCTGACTCAGGTGTGTTCGCTAAGATCAATGCTGCCTTGGCCAAGCTTCCGGAAGGCATGCGTGAAGATATTTCAAGCCGCGTTGCGGTAAGTGAAGAAGGCTATTTCTTTATGCGGATGGATCGAAAGGAATTGGATTACACACAATTCGAACCCTACACCCAGAATAAAAAGGTTCTTCTCATCGACATTCCGCAAGGAAAAGAGCTCGCGTTCACCAATCAAAAAAAGCTCTCTCTTAAAAATCGCGTAAAAAAGCAGGACTTCCATCTTAAGGGTGGCGAAGACATTTTGGCGATTAACGTACGCGACAAGGACGCTGCTGAAATAATTCTCGATGCTGCTCGCAGGCCAGAAGGAATAGACCCGGAACGCGCGATTGCTAAAGCACAGGAGCTTGCCAACACGATCGGGGAGAAATCAGCTGGCGATATTTATAAGATCGACCGAAAACTGGCCGCCTCCGACAGGCTCTACGAATTCACAAAAAGCGGCTATTACCAGAAAACCCTAACCAAGCAGCTTGCCAAAGCACCAGGCCCTATCGCCATGGAACTGCATTCTGGCGGAGAACAACGCTTGATCAAAGGCGCCTTCGTGTACCTGCCGCAGTCGAACGATACGGATAATCCCGATTGCCATTTGATTGAAAACACCGATTTCCGCCGCGACTATAAGCTGCCATTGGGCACGGAAACTTTGCCTGCATTGAAGCTCAGCACAGACTCATCACTGATGCAATACGATCATGCGCAGCAGGCCTTTGAAGACTTCATGCAAACGCTCCACGAGGCCAATGTACAAATTACCCATGGCGCAAGTAAGGCGGAGCAACTTGCAAAAGGCGGGCGGGGGTTATTTTCATGAGAATCCTTATTACGGGTGCTACAGGGTATGTCGGCAGCACATTGATTGATGATCTGCGCGGTACACACGAAATTATTGCCACCGCCCGCGATATTTCACGCATCCCGCAAGAAGGTATCGAGAAAGCAACTCTGGACATCGCGTCACCAGAGCAAGTACAGGCGGTAATCCGTGCCACCAAACCGGATGTGGTAATCCATGCGGCGGCCCTGCCCAAACGCAGCACTGTTGATGAAGAGGCTTTTATCCGCACCAATGTAGAAGGCGCACGCAATGTAGCGGAAGCAGTGCGTGCCACAGGTGCGCGATTCATCATGATCTCCAGCGGCTGCGCGTTCAAACAAGAAAAAGGAAGTCATATCACGGCAAAATCTGCACGTGAATATGACAGTGCATTCAGCAAATCGAAAAATCTTTCCGAACAAGCTGTGGCACAGATTTTTGCGGATGCGCCCGAGCGACTAACGGTGGTTTACCCCCCAGTGATCTTGCACCGGTCGCAGGTAAAAGGAGTAATCCCCTACGCACTACATGATGCAAAACAGATGGGCATCATCACCAATAAGGTACCGGACGGCCATGTGAACTTTATCACGCACAATAAGTTCGCTGAACTCATGGATGCGATTGCAACAGACACTCGGAAGCAGCACGATACCCAGCGCTATTACATTACGGGGATACGTTTAACGACCAAGGATTTCTTTAAAAAGCTCCAGCACCAGCTTTCTCAAAATTTCGGGATTGAATGCGCCGTAATGACGGAGGCCGATCCACACGTAGAAACGATGTGTTCCATGGATGAATCCTCAATCCACGCACTGAAGCCGAGTTTCGACTGGGGCAGCATCGACCACGCCATCAGTGAGATTGTAACAGATAATATCGCCAAACGTGCGATCCAGACACAAGTAGCAAGCTCGCGCACCGGCAAGGGGCGGACAAAGTAAACCATGCATCCTCTTTTTCCCCACTCCACTGATTTCTTCTATTCAAACGCATTTGATAAAGCGGACCTGATAGAACTTGGGCATGCGTTAGGGGTGAGCAATAGCAATGTGGTCACTACGGCCACGATTCAAGCCGACAGGCTTTTCTGCCACGCCTGCCTCAACGGTATTCAAACCTACCTTAAGCTTAATGCCGTTAGTGAGGTGGAGCGCGCCAAAGAAATTGCCGATATTGCGGATGGTATGTATGCCGCACTGTTACCAGAATTTCATACCAAGCTGGCAGAAGCAGAGCTGAAACTGGCCGAAAAGCAGAAAACGGCTGAGTTTTTCTGCCAGCAACTTGAATCCATCGAAAGCAAATGCCCTTGGAATAAAACACGTTACCACAACACGTGGAATACGAATGACTACCCACTACGCTGGCAAAAGAAAGCCATCGAGACCTATGGGCATATTCGTGAGCGGGTGGACAATGGGGAATATAACTTGCCCGAAGGAAAAACTGCCGGCGATTTCACCAGCTACTGGAGCATGCGCAATCTGGAGTACAAGCACTCCCGCGACGTTGGAAGAAGTCTGGTCGAAGATTATATTCAAACCAATTACACAGCAAATGAAAAACTGACGATGCACCCCGCGAATGAACGCACCATGGTCATGGTGGTCGGCGGTATCGCCTCAGGAAAAAGCGCATTGACCGAGGCGTATTTGCACGGGTTAAAGGAAAAAGAGCGCAAGGACCATGTGCTGCATAATGCCGATTACCTGAAATACGCACTCCATCGCAGTGCTGCACGGGATGGCGCGTTCCCCGAGGGACATCACTATCAGGGCCCAGAAGTGCAGGCTGAATCATCCAATGCGCTGTATGAAGGTACCCGCAAACGCGCCTATCTGGCTCGCCAGTTCTTTTATGCGCCCAATGTAGTGCTTAACAGCATCGCCCTGAATGCATGCGAAACACAGGAAGGCATAGCTAGTGGTGGCAGCGTAATTGCGCACCATTTACATATAAGTGCCGATGATGCCATCGCCGAGTCGGAGGAGCGCGTCAACGCAATCGGCGGCCGTCGCCCGTCGGATGCAGATATTCGCTGGTCGGCTCGGGTATCGGCGCAAAGCCCGCTCCTTATGCTGAAGCCGGAATATTATGGCACTCGGGTCGTTGTGCATCTGTATCACCGAGTAGCCCATGGTGCGCCGCGCCATTATGCGACGATCGATGCCGCTCATAAACGCTTCACAGTGTATGACAAAGCCGCACTTGAAATGCTGGATAAAACTGCAGAAATCGGACAAGAATATGCCAGCAAGGGATTTATCGAACGGTTTACAGATGCAGGTTACGATATTGGTTTTGAGCGCAGCCATGTAACATCATTTGCGATCCAACACCCCGAGATAAAGGAGGTGCGCCATGGCAGACAATAAACCCCAACCGGCTACTCTTTCGGTAATGCGTGTCCCAGCGCGCGAATATGAGAAATGCCAACAGAAAGCCGCAATCGCCAAACGCGACATGCAGGCCTTAATGGAAACGATTGCGAACCGAAAGGAGGCACCTCATGAGTGATTGGCTACTCAATCCGGAAGATCCCGCCCGTGCTGAAATTGTCCGCCGCGCAAGTGAACTCGGAATTACTGGCACACCCGACAAAGCAGCCCATGCGCTGGGCCCCATCACATTGGCGGATGGTCACCAGACCTTTGCCCATGTCGTTCACGCAGTGGATGCGGTCATTACCGACGGCACAGACGTGGTGATGATCAATCGCCTGAATGAACCCGGCAAAGGTAAACCCGCGCTACCAGGTGGTTTTATGGACCCAACTGCGGACGGGCTTGAAAGCGCCGTACAAGCAGCAGCTCGCGAAGCTATGGAAGAAGTGGGTGTTACCTTGGAAGGTGGTACGCTAGTCGGTCAACGGCATATGAATCGCCCGTATGATGTGCGCGTGGCGCGCAAGCCGCTTCCCCAATATGGCATTGCCGAGGGCGATGTATTTATGGTCTCGACGCAAGCCGTAAGGTTTGATGTACCCGATTTAAAGAAAACGGCCCTAATTGCTGGTGACGATGCCGAACCTGGCTCCGCGCGTCGCGTGAACATACAGACGCTTTCTCCGGAAGCGATAGGCGTTCCAGATCATTATAATATGATCACCGCCGCATGCTCGAAATGGCAAAATCGTAGCCGATCTGGCAACGGTAGTTGGTGCCAAAATCTCTAGACTCAACCTCGGCACACATCAGTTTTAGCTAATCTCAGTTCCAGCACCCTGCGCGCCCAAACGGCTAGCAAAGCTGCGTGGATTGTCGATAATTTGGCTAATTTGATTAGCCAATAACGGCCCTGCAGTGAGAATCGCAACACGTTCCTGATCCCTCTCAGGCAATAACTTACGCTTCTCATAAATTTCCGGAATCGAGTCCGTGGTCACCAACCGATCAATCAGCGGGCTTCCGTCCGCCTGACGTTGCATCAACCTCCCGAGAGAATCCTGATACTGGTCCGTTTCAGGAAGTTGGGCAGTAAGTGTCTTCAGCGAGTCCTGAATAAAATTTTCAGGGACATCCTCATGCAACGTACGCTGCATTGACTTTACGCCAGCAATCGCCACCTTGATTGCGTAATGAGGATCGTCGGAATCAAGTGCGGGGTCGCTACAAATCGCATGGGTAATATAGGCTGCGACAGACCGTGCGCCCTGCTCTCGCAGTTTCTTTGCCGCATTAATAAGGGTCGATCCCCCATCCGCCATATCGTCCACAATGACGCAATCTTTCCCAGCAACATCCCCTTCAAAACTCTTCAGCTGTGTTTCACTTGCCCCAGTATGTTCCTTGGAAATCTTAAAGAGATGTTTATCTGCTTCTTCAGGCGCTACACCCTGCAACAATGAAGCCACATGCCGCGCACGAGCCTGCCCATTATCGTTCGGCTTATTCGCACCATCCGGCGCCCCGACGACTACATCACGCGTTTCAGCGAAATGCGCCCGCATGTCTTCTACAAACAGCTGCGCAGTATCGATACCGTGATAATTTCCTTTTCCTAACGCCTCTTCCCAGTATTTACTCGTATCTTTCGAATGTGGCGTAAGCGTAATGACACGGTCTACCCCGCGCGATTTAAGGTCGCGCGCAAACCATTCGGCATTCACCGAACAAAGCCGCCCCTCTTCCTCAAAACCGCGATCCTGCCGATCATACGCTGCGTTAGGCATCGCGACGGTCACTTCGGCCACTCCATTTCGTTTCAGAGTCGCAACCGCACTGCGTACACGCTCAATGCTATCGGCGACATTGGGCTGTTCTCCCGTCGACTCAACGACGATGACATGGCTGCCCAAGAGCATGTTTTTGTATGTTTGAAGACGCTGCGCGCGCTCCTCAGGCGTTTTTCCTTTGCGTTCGTCCTTCAGAAACGGGAATAGCTCGCAGTGCGTCGCACCGCTATTAAAGGGTCCAAAATCCACGGGGATTTCTTCAAGCCCCAGTTGCGCTTGAATTGCCTGCCTGCTCTCTTCCGAGACACGCTGACCAAAGAGAAGATAGGTCTTTTCTTTTACCGCCATGAACGCACCTTTATGCATCAGTTATTCTTAATAATTCAAAGCACGGGAGCATTATCGTTAGCATGCGCATCACGCAAATACCCGCGATTCTTAACAAACTTCTCAGCATGCTCCCGCCCAATATCGTTAAAGAAGTTAATAAATGTCTGGGCAATTATGTTATCAAGCTACTCACCTACCTTACTTCGGTACGCTGCAACATTCTCTGTTTCAAGGATACTATCATCCAAGCATGACGGTTTTGTGACAATCATGCCGATTTTCTATGACACTAATATGACAACCACCCATCCCTATATGTACCCGATAGCCCCATAGTCAGCTATTTCTCTTCTAGTAAGAGCTTATCGGATTGCAGGGTTGCGAAGTAATAGTGGGCGATGGCTTTCCAGAATGTGAGGGTGGACTGAACATTCCGGATGCGCGCTTCAGCGGTTTTTTCTTCACGCATGTTGAGCACAAAGAAATCAGCCGCACCGTCGCGGAAACGTTTTTGCTCGGCATCTTGCATTTTAGCGGCGGCCTGAACCTCCTGAAGCGTGAGCTGCATGAATTCGCGGGCCGCATGGAAATTGTTGGCGATGGATTGAATCTCAGCAGCAATTTGGTCGTTCAGTAGCTGCTTGTCATGCTCCAGCTGCTTTAATTTCGCGCGGGAGCGGCGAATCATCCCCTCCCCCGTATTACGCTCAAGCGGGATAGACAGCGTAAGGCCGATGCGCGCATCCTGCCCTGTTGAAATGCCTGCGCGGCTTCCCACATCCTGTGCGGCCTCTAGCTTCATATCCAGCTTCGGCAGCACCGCGTTTTCGCCAAGCATGAGCTGGTTTCGCTCGCGCTCGGCACCGATATCCAACACTATCATTTCAGGACGCAAGGCTCTGGCACGCTCTATTTCCTCCCCCAGACGTTTCAGTTCTAGGCTTGGTGGATGCGGAAAGCCCAGCGCCGACAAGTCGCTTGTTTTAGGAATTTTTGGCGTCCCCGCTTCATCGCGTAAGAAAAGCGAGAGCTTTACGGCGGCATTATCGAACTGCCGCTGAAGATCGTTCAATTCTGTTTTACGCTTTAGGATATATTGCTGATTCTCGGTCAGGTAAATGCGGGCGATGTCGCCATGCTGCACGCGCGCATCAAAGCCTTGCTGACGCTCCTGCGCAAGCGCCACGAGTTCTTTGACCACCGCAACCGACTTGCCAAGCGCCACCCATTCCAGATACGCGACCATGGCTTCATGCTGCGTGCGCAGTTTTGCCAAAAGGAGGTCGGATTCTTTTTGCTTTAGCGCAAGCGTGCTATCGGCAAAATAAAAGCGTTCTTCGTCAATGATGCGATTGCGCAGCAGGGAGAACAGAATGCCAACGTTAAATTCCCCCCCCTGCCCTGTGTTAAATTGGTCTTCGTAGATAGGAAGCTGGCCATCCGATAGCTTATAGCCTCCAAAAATCCGCGTGTTGCTATCCGATAATCGGCGCGTGACTTCGGTGTCCGCATAAAGCCCATCGTAAATACCCGCGCGGCCAGACACATCGCTGTTTAGCGTCCAGTCGAATGCACCTTGCGCTTTTTGCACGTTACCTTTTTGTGCTTCCACTTCTTGCAGTGCAGCAGCAATTTTAGGGTAATGCTGGCGGGATGAGACCAACACATCGTCGAGCGTGACCGCAGAGGCTGCGGTGGAATAGAGCAGAACAACAATAGCAGCGAGGCGCATTATTTTTTGCCCTTTATTGCAGGACGCTCCGGCGGAAAACCATTTAACTGGCGCCACAGCTCGTAGCCCAGCGGCACTGTATTCAGTTGCACCCAGCCTTGTGCCCGCGCTCCGAAGCGCAGGTAATGGTCGTCGGGCCATGTTTCCCCTTCGGGCTGTGTCACAAGGATACGAAAGCTACCATCCGCTAATGCGGAAGAATCAACCACAGCAACCACACCGCCAAAGGTGCCCACCGCCACCGAGGGCCAGCCACTGAACTGCACCATCGGCCACCCTTCAAATTGCAACCGCACTTTCTGCCCGATACGCACCAGCGGCATATCAAGGCCGCGAATGGTGAGCGCAACCGCCTTTAGGCTATTGGCTGGCAAAAACTCTGCCAGTACATCGCCTTCGCTTACCAGTGTGGCACTGTCGCCCGCAAAGGTGCGCACAATCATGCCATCCTTCGGCGCAACAATGCGTTGCGTGTGCTGGCGTGATAGACGCGTTTGCGAAATTGCCAGCTTGCTTGCAGCCTCCGCCTCTTGCGCCAACCACGATTTATAGGCGATTTTTGCTTGCTCCATTTCACGCCGCGCACTGAGCCCTTGGCGATGAAGTTCCTCTTGCCGGCGGTAATTCAGTAGCGCTGTTTCTGCTGCAATTTTGGCGGCATCGCGCGCGGCGGCAAGTGAGTTACGCTCCGCCTCGAGCCGATCAAGGATAAGGGGGTCATTATCCAGAATATCAACAATCGGATCGCCTGCCTTGACGGCGCTACCATCGCGCACATGCCAACGGTGAACACGCCCCTTAACCAGCGCATGAATGGCTTGAAGCTGACCATCGGGGTTGAGCGAAGTGATTTTACCTGTGCCATGCGCCGTTTGCACCCACGGAACGGATACCAGCAGCACAGTACTGCCAATAAGCCATGTGACGATCAGCACACAGAGAATCAGAAGCGGCCTTGGCACGCGAATGCTACGATATGTCGTAAATACGGAAGGAAGCGGCGTATTCATGTTATGCCCCCGCCACAGATAAAACAGCCTGAGGACGCTCGAGCACCGCATCCAACTTCTCGGCAGAGACACATAACTCGTAATACAGCGAGAGATAATAGCCCGCGCGCGCGATGCCCGTAAAAATCGCAGCGAGAATAAGCTCCGCGGCCACCAGTTGGCCAAGCGTGAGCTGGCTTTGAATGACCAGCCACCCACCTAGCGCCAGAAGGCCACCGCTGGCTAGCACATAGATACATAAAAAGCCAAGCACCTGCGCAAAAGAAAAACCAAAGAACTGCTGCCTTGCCTGCACATAGCGATTGGCGAGCTGGTCGACATGATTCAGCTGCAGCAGGCGCGTTGCATCGGATTGGTACATCGCATCATTTTGCGCCAAGGCACCAATGACGGACACCATGTTATATTTTTCACGCGAGATGGCGCGCGCGCCTTCCAACGCACCGCGGTGCCAGATTCTCCAAACCAGAAAGCAGAGGATTCCGAACAGCACGTTAAAAATAAACAGGAACGGATGATAGAACGACACAACCAATAAGCCGACAAGCGTTTGCAGCCCAAGCGCAAAGCCGCCGATAACGAGGTTGGGAACAGACTTCTGTACATCCATGATTTCATAGAAGCGCGCCACGAGCTCATGGCTATCGAGCGGCGAGCGAACCTGCACCTTTAGAGCCGAAACTGCTTCGGCAATTTCGCAAACCGTGCGTGCGAAGTAGCGCCGCTGAAACAGCTCCATGACGTATACTTGTAAGGCGCTCAACACGGCAGCAATGCTGAGGATGAGAACCACGAGCCCGCTGAGTATCAGCAACGAGAATTGTTGTGCCGTATAGGCAAGCGTATTGATAACCGTTTGCGTGGCAACAGGCACTGCCAGCGTAAGCAGGCTAACCGCCACACCGTAGATAATTGCCGCTTTGTAAAACAGACGCTCGGGACGCACCACACGCGCCAAAAATGCCGCGAACCCCTTCTTGGTTTTCGTTACATTATCCATTGGCGTTTAGCGGAAGTTGCGAGGAGTGGTGATGGACAATCTTCCACCCGCTTGGCGTATGGCGATACACAAAGGTAAAGCGCGCAGGCAACGCACGATGCCGCCCATCTTCTTCAAAGTGGAACGTATAAATACCACTATAGATCGCGCTCATTTCATCCATCATCTCAAAATGGGACTGATTGACGCGAACGTCAAGCCCTTCTCGCGCAGAAAGCATTGTAAAATAGGTATCTACCGCATGTGGTGTGCGTTGCGGCTCAGCCCAGAGGGTTGGGATAAGCACCGCATTATCGGTATACAATTCTGTCAACTGGCTTGCGTTTCGACGACGCAGTGCCTCTGCCCAACGCTGAAACAGCTGTCTTGCTTCTAGCTCGGCAGTGAACGAGAGTGTGTAGATTTTTTTGGCCGCACTGTTGCTCATAGATTTCTCCCTTGTTTTCTAAGATTAAAGCGCAGTTGCATCAATTATTAAAATTGATTATTCTAACTCTAACGATGAGATTATATCATTATAAAGCGGGGAGCAAAATTCAATGCAAAGGCTTGGCTACAACTTTGATTTATCACTGTTAAAAACGTTCCTTACCTTGGCGGAAACCCAAAATTTCACCCGCACCGCAGAAGCCGTGGGACGCACCCAATCGGCGGTGAGCCTGCAAATCAAAAAGTTGGAAGAAGCCCTCGGCAAACCGCTTTTAACCCGCAGCAACAAGAAAGTGCGCCTTACATCAGAAGGGGAAGTGCTGGTGCCTTATGCAAGGCGGATGATTCTGCTGAGCCAAGAAATCAAAAGCCAATTCGACGAAATGGATCTACAAGGCGAAATTCGTTTGGGCACGCCTGAAGACTTCGCCACCACCTATTTACCCCACGTGCTGGCGCAATTCGCTCGCAGCCACCCGCGTACACAGCTCACCGTTGATTGCGACCTCACCTTGAACCTGCAGAAGGGATTCAACCAAGGGCTATATGATTTAGTGTTAGTGAAGCGTGAGCCGACAGTTCGAAGCAAAGGGCGCATGGTGTGGCATGAACCGCTTGTCTGGGTTTCTGGCAACGCCGCGCTGGAAGAACAGCAAACGCTTCCGCTCGTGCTTTCCCCTCAGCCGTGCCTCTACCGCAAACGGGCGCTTGCAAGCCTAGAAAAAGCACACCGTCCATGGCGCGTCGCCTATACCAGCCCCAGCCTTGCGGGCGCAGTTGCCGCCGTGCGTGCAGGTCTGGGTGTTACGGTGCTACCCAAGGCAATGGTTCCGGAAAAGCTGCGTATACTGGGGCCGGACGCAAACCTGCCCCACCTGCCCGATGCCGAAATTGCGCTATTACATCATCCAAATCTCAGCAAACCAGCGAGCATGCTCGCAGAGCATATCATGCGCCACCTAGAACACGCCACCGCGTCCACATAGATGCATCCAATAAATGAAAAAGGTGGTTGCGGGGGCCAGATTTGAACTGACGACCTTTAGGTTATGAGCCTAACGAGCTACCGGGCTGCTCCACCCCGCGTCACCACTATGCTTGCTGAAACTTCAGCAAGGGAGACGGGTGTTTAGCCGAACCAACGGGGCATTGCAAGCCCTAAACAACCGTTGGATTTTTAGGGACTTTCTTGTAGGGATACGGTGCTTTCGAAGGAGATATGCATGAAACTGAGCCCACGCCTAACGTTGCTGACCGCCACCGCGCTGATGAGCGGCGGCGCCATCGCTGCTTCGCCCCTAGCCGTAACGGTAAAAGATATCGCAGACGCCAAGCCCATCCCCGCCAGATATGCCTTATGCAAACCCACGGAAGACGGAAAAAGCACCAACGGCAGAAACAAACGCCCCGAGATCGCGTGGAGCGGCGCGCCTAAGGAAACTAAATCCTACGCCGTGATTATGCACGACACGGACGTGCCAAAAGATTTCACCAACGCTGGCAAAGAGGGAACGGTGATCAAAGCCAATGCGCCGCGTCAGGATTTTTATCACTGGGGTGTGGTGGATATTCCAGCGACAACGACCAAAATTTTTAGCGGAAGCCGCCCTGTTCGCGTCGGCGTTTCGGTGAAGAATGATTTGGGCGCTTACATGCCTAACCCAAAAAATTACGGCGGCCCCTGCCCGCCATGGAACGACGAGCGGACGCACCATTACCACTTCACCGTCTATGCGTTGGATGTTGAATCCCTAGGCCTTGCGGCGGATGCAACGGCGAAGGATGCCGCCAATGCGCTGCAGAAAAACAAGCATGTGCTGGCACGCGGCGAAGCCGTGGGCACCTACACCCTGAACGCGACGCTGCTGAAACAGTAACCGCATGCAGCTGCGCACCGATATCCAAGGACTGCGCGCCTATGCCGTTATGGCCGTCATGCTCTACCATTTCGGTGTGACGGGCGTGGGCGGCGGATTCATCGGGGTGGATGTATTCTTCGTCATCTCTGGATTTTTGATGACGAGCATCATCGCGCGCGGCCTTGAGCGTGGGCATTTTTCAATCGTCGATTTCTACCTCGCACGCGCGCGGCGCATTTTGCCTGCCTTGGCGATTGTGTGCACCAGCCTGCTGCTGCTTGGCTGGTTCTGGCTTTCCCCGTCGGATTATGCGGTGTTGGGGAAACACACAGGCAGCGCGATTGGCTTTTTCTCCAACTTCACCTTCATGGATGAAGAAGGCTATTTCGATGCCCCAAGCAAAGCCAAATGGCTGCTGCATACATGGTCGCTCTCGGTGGAGTGGCAGTTTTATGTGCTCTATCCGGTGCTGCTTGCGGGCGTGGCGCGATTCAGCCGCGCGCCCAGCGCAGCGATAAAACGCAGCGTATGGATACTGGGCGGCGTATCGCTCGCCGCTTCGGCAATCGTTACCCCGCTTGCTTCCGGCTTCGCGTTTTACATGTTGCCCACGCGCGCGTGGGAATTGGTGGCGGGCGGCCTTGTCTATCTCTATGCCCCAAAGCTACGCACCCGTTTGGCGGAGCCGCTGGGCATGGCGCTCATCCTCATTAGCGCCTGTTTTTATAACACGCTCATGCCATGGCCAAGCGTGTATGCATTGCTGCCCGTGCTTGGCGCGGCGATGGTGATTGCTAGAGCCCCGCAGCACAGCCTGCTCACGGGCAACCCCATTGCCCAAGCGCTTGGCCGCTGGTCGTATTCGGTGTATCTCTGGCACTGGCCCATCGTGGTGGCGCTGGGCTATTTCGCGCTCAAAACACCACTATGGATTGGCGCAGGCATTGCCGGCTCTGTCGCTTTGGGTGCGGTGTCTTATCGGCTGGTGGAGCAACCTGCCCGCCATTTCTTTGTTGGGCGCGCCCGCACGGCGTGGTTCACGTTAGCCACGGTGGCAGCCCTCATGGCCGCGGGCTTTGGCATCGCCCATCTGCATGGCATCCCCGCACGCGTTTCCCCCGCCGTGCAGCAGATCGACCGCGAATCCCATAACGGCCTTATCCCCTTCGCCGAGCCGTGCGGCTTCAACCGCAAAACCCTTGCGCTCACCACCTGCGTGCTGGGCGATAAGAACAACATCCGCTGGGTGGTGTGGGGCGACAGCCACGCCGGCTCCATCGTCAGCGCCGTTCAGGCCGCCACCAACAGCGGCGTGCTTTTCTACACCCACGCCTGCGCCACCTTATTCGATACCGAGCTGAAATCCAAAGCCTCCAACAACCACTGCACGGAATTTAACCGCGCCGTCGCCGCCCAAATTTCCGCTCTGCCGCGCCATGTGGGGGTGGTGGTCATCAACCGTTATTCGGTGAACATCAAGGGCCCGAACGAAGGTGTGAACAAGCCGTGGGGCTTTATTTACACCAACACCCCACCCAGCGGTGACCCCAACACCGCCTATCGCCTGCGGCTGAGCGAAACCTTATGCAGCGTGGCCAAGCAGCGTGCGGTGGTGGCGGTGTCGCCCATCCCCGAAATGGGCGTGGATGTGCCGCGCACCATGGCCCACGCCGCCATGCTGGGCGAACCCGCGCCGGATGTAACCCTGCCCCGCACCACCTATGAGGCGCGTAACGATGTGGCGCTTGGAGCGCTTGAATATGCCGCCAAGCAATGTGGCGTGCGCGTGCTGGACCGCACGCCCCACCTGTGCGACCGCGCGCTATGCCACGGCGCGAAGGACGGAAAACCGCTCTATTTCGATGATGACCATCTCAGCGAATCTGGCAATAAACTGCTGGTGCCGATGTTCGCCAAACTCAAACGATAGACGTGGCGCTTTTTTTCGATTAGCAAAGCCCAAGGACGGATGGGTGGCCGAGTGGTTTAAGGCAGCAGTCTTGAAAACTGCCGAGGTGCAAGCCTCCGTGAGTTCGAATCTCACCCCATCCGCCATTGTTCGAACAATCAAGCTATTGATTTTAATTCTATTTTCCAGTCTATTGAGGCTAGATCAAGTAATGAGATTCGAATGTTACAGACATGACCAGTAAGCCCCACAAAACAAGTCTGCCTATAGATCAAATTAGAAACGCCGCTATCTCAATGGAGATTGGCGCTGGTGATGGAGATCGTGTTTTAGAAATGATTACAGTGGGTGAGGCTTGTTATGCAATCAGAGGCACTGATATTTACACAATGATACTAGCCGATCAGATTGACCCTCACAGAACCAACATTCAAGTTCCAAATGCGCAACAAAAAGTCTGCGACTATGGTGCAACTGATCAGATTGTTGGTGCTACACTGCTGACTGCTAAGCGACTTATACAGCCTGTATATCAAAAAGACTTGAACCATGCACAAGCGATGCAGCTTGTTTTTAACTGCACGCAAGAACTGATTGGACTTCGTAGTATTGCTGAGAAATTGAACACCGAGATTAATGATGCATTAAATAGACTAGATACAAATCGTGCTAAATTTGTCGTGCCACATACAAGCAACTTGGTTTCTGATCTTCGAACCTACTTTGAAAAAACCAAGCAGCTATTCAATCAGTGGTTTGAAATTATAAAAATATTCTTTCCCGCCGTTCCAGACGGGCTACCGACAAAACTTTTAGAACATCTGGACACAGTTTTTCCAGGTGAACATCCTTTCAAGGCGTATCTCGGGTGCAGCTTAGATGATTTTAAGTACTTATCAAATGGTCGCAACGCGGTTGTTCACCCTAAGTCTGGAGTACAAGAACTTCAGGTTTTTGACTACACTCTCAAGCCCGATCACACTCTTCTCAAGCCTGTATTCGGGCTACTTTACCCCAATATCGAATATAAAATTTGGGACGTAGCTAGTTTTGTATCAGAGATGACCTTAGCTTTAATTGAGTATACTGAGCACCTTATCGCTATGTCCGCCTGTTATTCACCTTTAGCAAAAGATGCAGGTGGCTTTCCTAAAAATATTGCTGTGCTTCCAGCTGAGCTACAGCGTTACAATGTTCGTTACACTTATACTATTACATTAAATGGAGAAGAGAGGATACTCGGTTAGTTTTTCACCTGCTGTATTACTCTATTTCAAGACACTTAGAACTTTTTTCAAAAACTCCAACCCCAACCTCTCCAAAAACCCCGCCCGTCGTAGCCGATAAACATACGCCATATTCAGCTTTATAATCGCCTGTCTGGTCTGGTCGCAGGTTCGCATAGCGTCTACAATGTCCCGCCACTTACCCAAGGGGCATGCCGCCCTTTGGGTAAGTGGATGGTGGAGTGAGTAGCACGGAGAACACACTGTTCGACCCGACGCTTAGTGAACGCAGTGAACTTAGCAAGGGCGCGCAGGCAACGCCGAGCACATCTCACCCCATCCGCCATCCAAAACGCCCAGCAACCCACGCATGGCACAGCGCCATCATCTTCGCATCAGTTTGGGGGGATAGGTGGGGTGGAATAGCTGAAAATCTAGCATGATAGGGCGGTTGCAACGGACGCAAAACGGCTTATGATGCGCGGCTTGTTTCTAAACCCTACCCACCCGCAGAGGTTACTGGTTCCCGCATGAAGACTGCTCATTTCAAACGCGAAGCGCGCATCGCCACATTTTCGCTCGTGGTAACCATTGCCCTATACGCCGTGCTGGCCGACACGCTGGCTCACAAAGTGTATGACAGCTATTTTTTCCCGCATAGCGGCCCGTTCTATGGCGGCCTGATCTATCTTGGCGCGCTCACCATCGTGTTCTATTCCGTTATCCATTACCATGTCTGCCTCATCGGCAATTACAAGCGCCCGCTGCGCGAGCAAATGCCAAGCCTAGAAACCATCACCAGCCTATACGACGCGCCCGCCCCCTCCCTCACGGTGCTGGTGCCTTCGTTCAAGGAAGAACGCCAAATCATCCTTCAAACCCTGATGTCCGCCGCCCTATCCGAATATCCGGATAAGAATGTGGTGCTGCTCATCGATAATCCGCCGAACCCTAAAAGCGAAGAGGACGCGACACTGCTGGCGCAGGCACGTGCTGTGCCGCAAATGCTGCACCAACAATTCGCGCTGCAGGCACAACCATTTCATGCCGCGCGCGCGGCCTACCAAGAGCGTAGCCGCGCTGGCAACGCCATCGCCGCCGAAGAAATCCAAACCCTCGCAAGCCTGTATGACCGTGCTGCCGAATGGCTGGAAACCGAAGCCACCCACTACATGGGCGGCCAACCGATGCAGGCACTTTCAGGCGACACGCGCTTTTACATCGAGACAATTCTGCTCAAACCCGCAGCGCTTCACCGCACGCAAGCAGAGACTCTGCGCCAAACATCCGCATTGGAAGAACCCCTCATCGCGCGGCATTATAACCGCCTTGCGGGGCTTTTCACGGTGCAGTTCAGCAGCTTCGAACGCAAGCGCTACTCCAACCTGTCGCACGACCCCAACAAAGCGATGAACCTCAACAGCTACATCTCGCTGATAGGCCGCACCTGCCGCGAAATTGAAACGCCGCACGGCCTGCAATTGCAAGAATGCGCACTTGGGGAATCGGGTATCACTATTCCCGCGGCGGACTATGTAAACACCATCGATGCCGATAGCTTGATGACGCATGATTACATCGCGCGGCTGGTCTATTTCCTTGAGCAGCCGGAGCATAGCCGTGTGGCCGTTGCGCAGTCGCCCTGCTCGGCAACCCCCGGCCATCGCTCTGCGGTGGAGCGCATCGCCAGCGCCAGCATCGATGTGCAGTTTCATACACACCAAGGCTACACCTATTGGGATGCGAGTTTCTGGGTGGGTGCCAATGCCATGCTGCGTATGAGCGCGCTGGACGCCATCAAAGAAATTCAGGTGGTGGATGGAAAAACCATCGCCGTCTACATCCAAGACCGCACGCTTATCGAGGATACGGAATCCACCATCGACCTCGTTCACAAGGGCTGGAAACTCTACAACTATCCCAAGCGCATGACCTATAGCGTGAGCCCCGCGGATTTTGGCTCGCTGCTGATTCAGCGTCGGCGCTGGGCAAATGGCGGGCTGATTATCCTGCCGAAACTGCTGAACTATGTGTTCCGTTCGCGCAAGGACTGGCGCCTCGCTCGCGAGTTTTTCATGCGCTTCAACTACCTCGCCATGACCAGCCTTAGCGTGGCCATGCTGCTCGTATATAGCTTCTACACCTTCAGCCCGCGCCTGAGCACACCGCTGCTGATTTACGCCAATCTGCCGTACATGTTCCTGTTCGCCCGCGACCTCAAAATCTGCGGCTATCGCTATAGCGATGTACTGCGCGTCTGCGCCTTTAACCTCATGCTGCTGCCCGTGATTGCTGCAGGCGTGTTGAAACAGATGGAGCAAATCATCACCGGCCGCAAAGTACCCTTTGGGCGCACCCCAAAAGTGGAGGGCCGCACCGGCGCGCCGGCGTTCTACTATCTTTTGGAATTGGCGCTTATTGTCTATTTTGCCCATCGTGTGGCGGACGAAATTCAGTCTGAAAATTGGTCTCAAGCCGTATTCGCAGGCACCAACTTCGCGTTCCTGATTTATGCCCTGATCCAGTTTATCGGCATTAGGCCGCTGATTGAGGATGTGAGCGCGGCAGCCCGCCGAACATTAACGCCATTACTGCCGCGTAAACTGCACTCCCCCGCTTTGGCCGAATAATCCGGCGCGGGTTTAGTTGGCGCGATCACATCCGCGCGGGTGATAGCGGGTGCGATAATAGTTTCGTGTCAGATACGACAGATGCGCCTTATCCCAGTTATGGTGGTCAAGAAACCGACGCTGGGTAGCTGTCAGCACGGCAAAACTACCCGCTTTGTTTTGAAGCGCTTCACCCGCAAGATTCTGGGGCTTTTGCGCAATCGAATAATCGATATGCTGGTAAATCTGGTAACAGGC